>ENA-OQES01000505-OQES01000505.1-human-gut-metagenome-genome-assembly--contig:-NODE-505-length-16328-cov-3.442997_pt1 | contig 16328 bp, 17 predicted proteins | sample MGYA00242798_ERZ504641 | MGnify/ENA primary metagenome ERZ504641 (study PRJEB26092, sample SAMD00036327) | human gut metagenome | host: Homo sapiens | study: EMG produced TPA metagenomics assembly of... | reverse complement strand
GACGCCGCGCCCTGGCTTTTTCTCGTCGAAGCCAGAAGGGCCGCAAAACCGGCCTGCGCGTCGAGCCGGACATTCTGATCCAATCCGGTGCCGCCCTCTACGGGCCAACTACTTTGTAGGGGCGGGCAATGTTCGCCCGTGCTCGTTTGCGGCAGCGGCAAACACCCCGGGCGGATATGGAATTCCGCCCCTACGGCGCAGGGGTCGATGCTTGCATCGACCCGAAGGCCGCCGCGCCCCCTTTCCCCGACATCATTCAATAAGGAGCTATTGTATCATGGGACTTTTCACGCGCAATTTGATAAACCCGGCCCGGGCGTATCGCCCGACGCCCCCGCAAAAAGGGCGCTGCCCGCTTTTTTGAGATTTTGGGCCGCGACTTCTCCACCATCTGGCTGGCCGGCATACTGGCGATGCTCGGCGGTCTGCCGTTTGCCGCCGGTGTCTGGTTCGCCGTCGAGACCCACTCTTTGGTCCCGCTCGTCATCGCGGGCGTGCTGGGCGGCATGATCGCCGCGCCGCAGATCGTCGGCCTGAACGACACGATCCTGCGCACGCTGCGCGACGAGCCCGGCTACTGGTGGGAGACCTACCGCCGCACCTGGAAGCGCAACCTGAAGGAATCCCTGCTGCCCGGCGCTGTCTGCGGCCTGCTGCTGGCCATGGAGCTTTTCTCACTCTGCCACATCAACATTGCCGGCGGGCACGTGGCCGTGATCGCCGTGCTGCTCGCCATCATCCTGCTGGCCGGCATTGCCCAGTACCTCTACGTGCAGGTTGCGCTGCTTGACCTGTCCTTCGCCGGACTGTTGAAGAACTCCCTCATGCTGTTCCTGGGCTACCTGCCCCGCAGCGGCCTGGGCCTGCTGTGGCAGCTGCTGTACTGGGGCGCTGTGGCGCTGTTCTGGCCGATTTCCAGCTTTGTGCTGATTTTAACCAGCCTGTGGCTGCCCTGCCTGCTGAGCCTGATGGCCATTTACCCCGTACTGGAAAAGAGCTTTGACATCGAGAAAAAAAGTCAAGGCCATCCGTGAGGCCCAGCTCCACGGTGACGACGACCAGTAATTTTACCGCGAGGGACGCACTGCGTCCTCTTTTTTTGGTTGCGAAAGCGCCGCAAAAAAGGGTATAATGTCATAATAGGTTTATTGTCTGCAAGAGGAGGCGGCTGCGTGAAAAATTCTGCTGATACACTGTCATTACCGGCTGCCCGGCGGCGAGGACGCCGTCTTTGCCGCGGAGCGCGCCCTGCTGGAGCAGCACGGCCACACCGTCGTCGTCTATGAGCGCAGCAATGAGGAGGCCGCCCACGGCGCGGCTAAGGCGCTGCTGCCTTTTCGCGCCGTCTGGAACCGCCGGGCCGCCCGCGACGTGCGGAATATCATAGAACAGCAGCACATCGACGCCGTCCACATCCACAACACGCTGCTGCTCCTCAGCCCTGCCGTCGTGCGCGCCGCCAAAAAAGTGCGGCGTGCCGGTGGTGCTGACGCTCCACAACTTCCGCCTGTTCTGCCCGAACGGCATCTTACTGCGGGACGGACGGGTCTGTGAGGACTGCCCGCACCACGGCCTGCACTGCGCACTGCGGCACCGCTGCTACCGCGGCAGCCGGGCGCAGACGCTCGTCGTCGTGGCCGCCTACTGGCTGCATCGGGTGCTGGGCACATGGCGCGGCATCGCCATCACCACCCCCACCGAGTTTGACCGGGAAAAGCTGCTGGAATTCAATAAGATCCATCCCACCTTCGACCGAAAATCGCCTTGTCGTCAAGCCGGACCCCGTGACCGTGCCCACCGGCCCCGTCACCCCCTGGGAGGAGCGCAAGCGTCAGTTCGTCTTTGCGGGCCGCTTGGAGGAACTAAAGGGTCTGCGCACCGTCATTGAGGCATGGCGCATTCTGGGCAGGGACGCACCGCTGCTGCTTGTGGCCGGGGACGGTCCGCTGGCCGACTGGGCCAAAGCGCAGAATCTGCCCAAGGTGCAATTCGTCGGCCAGCTTCCGCGGGACGCGCTGCACCGCCTGATGGCCGAGAGCCGCGCCGTCGTCGCCGCCAGTCTCTGCTATGAGAGCTTTGCCCTTGTCCCGGCGGAGGCCCACGCGCTGGGCACGCCGGTGCTGGCCAGCGGCATCGGCAATGTCGGGGCGTCGGTGCGGCCCGGGTTTGACGGGCTGTGCTTTGCCCCCGGCGACCCCGCCGCGCTGGCCGGGGCTGTCCGCGCCATGAGCGCCATGCAGTTTGACTGCACGGCCATCGCCAACGCCACCCGCCGCCGCTTCAGCGCCGAGGAAAACTACAAGACCCTGCTAAAACTATACGGCCGACGCGCCGCCGAGGAAGTATCATGAACCAGTTTTACCGCGCCCTGCACATGCCGCCCAAGCGGCTGCTGCGCAAAGTCATGGGCGAAAAAGAAATCTACACCATCGCCGTGCGCCCCCGCCCCACTGCCGAGGGCACCGAGCCGCTGCCCGCTCTGGAAGGCGGCCCCTACACCCTGCTGCCCGGGCGGGAGGGCTGGTGGTTTGCCGACCCGCTGCTCTACCACCGGCGCGGCAAGCGCTGGCTGTTTGCCGAGGCGATGGACCTTTCCACCGGCAAGGGCCGTCTCGAGGTCTGCGAGCTGCACGACGACGGCACCGCCGACGGCTGGCGCGTCGCGCTGGAAGAAGATTTCCACCTGTCGTTCCCGATGGTCTTTGACTGGAACGGTGAGGTCTGGATGATCCCCGAGACCGGCAGCGACCACAGCCTGCGGCTCTACCGCTGCAAGACCTTCCCCACCCAATGGGAGCTGGTGCAGCGCTTTCCCACGGACGAGGAGCTCTGCGACACGATTTTGCTGGACCGCCGCGCCGAGGCCCTGACCCTGCTTTGCAGCGAGACCCGCCCCGACAACCAGCTCTATGTGCGCTACCGCCGCTACACGCTGCGCCACGCCGTACAGGAGACCGCCGCCGTCCCGCTGCCTGCCGAGGACACGCTGCCCGCCGCGCCCGGCCCGTTTGAGCTGCTGCCCGATGAAGCCTACAATCTGCAGCACCGCGACTTTGACCTTGTCAGCCGCAACGCCGGGCCGTTTTTCCTGCTGGGTGAGCAGATCATCCACCCCACCCAGGTCAGCACCACCGTGGACTACGGGGTCTATCTGCAGTTTCTCGCCCGCCGCGGCAGCTCGGAGGTGCCTCTCTGCGCCGCCACGCCGCAGAACGTCGAGATCACCGGCCTTGCCCCCGCGGACATCATCGGCATCCACACCTACTGCCGCGATGACGTTTTAGAGATCATCGACGCAAGGTATCTGACAAGGCTGCCGAAGAGTGAGACAGCCGTCGAAACCGTTTCCGAAGCAAAGCCGTAAAAAAACTCGTGCTCTGTAGGGGCGAACATGGTTCGCCCGCCAACCTGGCGCCGCATCGATTTTCCGGGAAGGCTGCGCACATAGCAAACGGCCACGGGCGAACCATGTTCGCCCCTACGGTCTCTATACCCCAAAAGAGGTAATCATCCATTCATGAAAACCATCGTCATTCCGCAATTTTACCGCGGGCCGTCGGGCCAGAAGGGCTTGTATAACCGGCAGGAGGTCGGCCTGGCCCGCGCCTTTGCCGCGCTGGGCTGCCGCGCCGTCGTGCTCTACCCGGAGCCGGGCGCTAAAGTCCCCCCGGATCGAGACCCCGGAGCCAAACGTAAAAATCTGCTATATGCCCGCCGTCGCCTTCGGCGTGCAGGCATTCTATAAAAGCTGGCAGATCCTGCTCGACGAGCACGCCGACGCCGTCCACGTCATGGGCGACAACTGCCCCTCGGCGTGCCGGGGCTGTACCGCTTCTGCCAAAAGCACGGCATCCTGGTTTTACAGCCAGCTCGGTGCGCTGAAAAGCACCTCCAACCACGCCGCCGTGCGCAGGGTCATGGATCTGCTGCTGCGCCGCAATCTGGCGGTATACCGCAAAACGCCCACCTACGCCAAAACCCCCGCCGTCGCCGCCGAGCTGGAAAGCCTCGGCGTGCCCTGCGCGGGGCTGATGCCCGTCGGGCTGGACACCGCCATCATCCCGTCCATCCCCAACAACCGCACCGAGATCCGCCGGGCGCTCAAAATCGACGAGCACGCGCGGGTGTTCATCTTTGTGGGCCGCCTTGACCCCTACAAGCAGCCGCTCGACCTTGTGCCGCTTTTGCAGGCCGCGCCGGACTGGTACGCCATCATCATTGGCCGGGGCTCACTGGGCGATGAGCTGACCCGCCGCCTGACCGACGCGGGCTTACTGGACCGCTGCCGCCTGATCCCGCAGCTGCCCAACGAGCAGGTGCACGTTTATTATCATGCCTGCGACGCTTTTGTGAACCTGAACCCGAATGAGATTTTCGGCATGAGCCTGCTGGAGGCCATGTACGCGGGCTGCCCGCCGGTGGCGCGCCACGCCCCCGGCCCCGACCTTATCATTGAGAACGGCATCAGCGGCCTGCTGTGCGGCACCGTGCCCGAGCTGGCCGCAGCGCTGGACAAAACCACCGCCGCCATGGGCCACGCCGCCCAGAGCCGCGTGAACGAAAACTTTCTGTGGCAGAACAGTGCCGAGCTAGCCCTGACCCTGCTGCCCAAAAAGGGAAAAGCCAATGGATAACGACAATCCTCTTTTGCAGAAGGCTGCCGACCTCTACCGCGGTCTGCGCTTTACAATGAAATACCGCGGCGTGGACATCCTGCCCGCCGCTGCCGGCAACGACCTGGTGCGCGACCTGCTCGAGAGCGGTCAGCCGTTCCTGTTTGGCCGCTGCGGTGCCACCGAGATGCGCACCGTGGCCGACTGGCTGCAAAACGGCGGGCACAATTTCACGGACCGCACGCGGGCGGACATTCGGAATCTGTCGGGCGTCTTTCCCACCGATGATGCCACGCTGGACAAATTCTGCCGCCTCTACGTCAAGACTGCGCAGAGCGCCGAGCTGCTCGCCCTCTGGAACGTCGGGGCCGAGCGGGAGGTCATCCGCGGCTGTGACGCGACCCGCTTTACCGAGCTGCGCGCCTTGGAGCCCTACTACCACGCCCGCCCGTGGAGCGCCGCCCTCGCGGGCAAACGGGTGCTCGTCGTGCACCCGTTCCGCCGCACGATTTTAGCCCAGTATGAAAAGCGCGCCCAGCTGTTTCCCGGCAAAGACGTGCTGCCGGAGCTTGCCAGCCTGACGGTCATTCAGGCCGTGCAGGGTCTGGGCGGGCAGGATACCGGCTACGCCGACTGGTTTGACGCCCTGACCGAGATGGAGCGCCGGATGGACGCCGCCGACTACGACGTCGCCATCGTCGGCGCAGGGGCCTACAGCCTGCCGCTGGCCGCCCACGCCCGCGACACCGGCCACGCCGCCATACAAATGAGCGGTGCCACGCAGCTTTTGTTTGGCATCAAGGGCAAGCGCTGGGACGACCACCCCGTCATTTCCAAGCTCTACAACCCCGCCTGGGTCCGTCCCGACGAGACCGAGGGCATCAGCAATAAAGAAAAGGTCGAGGGCGGGAGCTACTGGTAATTTTTCAGATAATAGATAAGAGATAATAGATAATAAAAAATGTGCGCCGTCAGACGGCGCGTCTTAAAAAGCCTGCCCGTAGGGGCCGGACATGTCCGGCCCTCAACCTTCCCTGCCTATCGCTTTATCCTTATATTATATTCTCCTGTGGTTAAAATTGCGGCGCACGGCGCCGCTCCACTACTATTATCTTTTCTCTCTTATCTTTTATTTTTTCCGGAGACCACCATGAAAATCTTAATGATCAGCAACCACCTCGGCGTGCAGAGCGGCGTACAGCGGTATGTCCAGAACCTGCTCCTGCACCTCGATACCGCCAAATACCGCGTCACCCTTTTCGTCGGTCAGTGCCCGCCGGACCAGGCCAGCACGGCCCCGGCTCTCGAGGCGCACGGCGTCGAGATCCTCGCCGTGCCGGATAACAAAAAGGACCGCATCCGCGCCCTGGCCGCCCACCTGCGCACCCATAAGGACTACGACATCATCCACTACCACACGGCCAGCAAGATCGGTGCCCCGGTCTGCGGCATGATACGCGTGCTCTGCCCCCGGGCTAAAATCGTGGTGCACAGCCACATCGTCTACCCGCCCATGACGCTGACCTGGCGCGCCGCCCATCTGGTGTACCAGCTGTTCGCGGACTACTTCCTCGGCTGCGGCGTCGCGGCAGGACGCTTCGTGTTCGGTGACCATATCGACGCTAAGCCGAACTTTTCCGTGGCCTGCAACGCCGTGGATGCCGGGCGCTTTCACCCGGATGCCGCCGCCCGCGCCGCGACCCGCGCCGCCTGGGGCATTGCCGACACGGACCGGCTGGCCGGGTTCGTCGGGCGGCTGAACCACCAGAAAAATCCGCTTTTCCTGATGGAGGTCTTTGCCGCGATGGCCGCGCAGGACCCGCATTGGAAGCTGCTGCTCGTCGGCACCGGCGAGATGGAGCCTGAAATGCGCGCCGCCGCGGCCCGCCGCGGCCTGACAGACCGCGTCATCTTTGCGGGCGTGCAGAGCGATGTCCCCGCCTTCATGAACGCCTTTGACCTGTTTCTGCTGCCCAGCAACTTTGAGGGCAGCCCCGTCACCCTGGTGGAGGCGCAGGGCTGCGGCGTGCCGTGCCTGGCGTCCACCAACGTGCCCGACGACGGCTCGGTGACCGACCTTGTGCATTTTTCTGCCGCTGGCCGCGCCGCTGACAGACTGGGCCGCCAAGGCCGAGGCCATCGCCGCCCACGGCGACCACGACGACCACTGGGCCGCGCTCTCCGCCGCCGGGTACGAGCTGAAACCGCTGCCCGCCGCATGGAGCAGCTGTACGACAAACTGGGAGGACACGCATGATCTACGCCGAACTGGCCGGGGGCCTCGGCAACCAGATGTTCATCTACGCCTTCGCGCGGGCGCTGGGTCTGCGCTGCGGCGAGCCCGTCACCCTGCTGGACCGGCAGGACTGGCGCGACGGTGCTCCGGCGCACACGGTCTGCGCGCTGGACGCACTGAACATCTCGCCGGACGTCAAAATCATTGCCGACGCGGGCTTTGCCAAGGCACACCTGCCGCGCCGGAACGCCGCCAAAGCGCTGATGATCAAGTACGAGCAGCGCCGCGGCCTGATGGCCCGCGACTGGCACAGCTTTGAGGCTGCCGCTGCCCCGCTGCTGAACGCCGTCGGCCTGCACTTTGCCACCGACGGCTACACCCCCGCCCGCCGCGGCCACGCCCGCGATTTCCTCGCGTGGGGGTACTTCCAGAGTGAGCGCTACTTTGCGGATTTTGCCCCTATTATAAAGGAAGAGCTGCGTGCAAAAGCCGCCCCCGCCGGGCCCTATGCGGCGCAGATCACCGCCGCCGCGTACCCCGTCTGCGTCCATCTGCGCCGCGGTGACTACCAGAAGCCCGAGAACGCGATCTTACAGGTCTGCACGCCGGACTACTACGCCCGCGCTGTCGCAGCGGTCAGGGACGAACACCCCGACGCCGCGCTGTTTGTCTTTTCCGACGACATCGACTGGGCGCGGGAGCATCTGGACACCGCGGGTCTGCCCGCCGTGTTCCTGCCCCGCGGCGAGGCCGTCGCCGACCTGGCCTTCATGCAGCTCTGCCGCGGCTTTGTCCTGAGCAACTCCACCTACAGCTGGTGGGCGCAGTACCTCGCCCCCGCCCCCGATAAACAAACCTGGGCGCCGGATAAATGGTATGCGCACACGAAGAAAACGGCCTTGTATCAGGACGGATGGCAGCTTATAAAGGCTTTCCCCTCGGGGAAAGCTGTCGCCGCAGGCGACTGATGAGGGCAAACCTCGCCATCATCACCCGCTAACAGCTTGCAGCGCACACTCTTTCCTCATCCGGCCCTTCGGGCCACCTCCCCCCTTGGGGGAAGGCTTTATAGCAAGGAGACACTTATGCCTCTCTTTTCCATCATCATCCCCGTCTACAACGTGCAAAACTACCTGTCCGCCTGCGTCAAAAGCGTGGTCGAGCAGCCCGGCCCGCGCGACTGGGAGTGCATCCTTGTGGACGACGGTTCCACCGACCAAAGCGGCGCGATGTGCGACGCCCTCGCCGCCGAGCTGCCCGGCCTGCAGGTCATTCACCGGGAAAACGGCGGCCTTGCCGCGGCGCGCAACACCGGCCTCAAGGCCGCCACGGGCGACTGGCTGCTGTTTCTCGACAGTGACGACGCCATGGCCCCCGGCCTGCTGGCGCAGCTGCGCGGTGCGCTGGCCGCCCACCCGGACTGCGACTGGTTCATCGGCAAGCATCTCGAATGGCAGCCCGACGGCACGCTGACCCCGCACGACGGTCTGCATCTGGTGCCCGGCCCGTTTGCCAGCAGCGACTACGCCGCGCGGCTGAAGGCCCTGTACACCGCCGGGCACTGGTCGGTCTGGAAATACTGCATCCGGCGGTCCTTTTTGGAGCAGGTCCACGTCCGCTTCCTGCCGGACTGCGTCTGGGCCGAGGACTGGCCCTTTGACCTTGAGCTGCTGCTGCACTGCGACAGGCTCTACTTTCTGGACACGGTTTTCACCCACTACCGCGTCGGACGGCAGGGCAGTCTTTTGACAGATGCTAAAAATCTGCCCAAACGCTTTCGGGGCCTTGCCGCCGCACAGCGCCGCCTGGCCAGGCTCTCCGCCAACGGCACGGCGGACGCCGCGGCCTACGTCGCCATGCAGGATGCCGCTGCAGACGTTTTCTGGCCGCAGGCCCGCACGGCAGCGGTCAGGGACGCCGCCATCCGCAAGGCCTGCCTGCCCTATATCGAGCAGCTGCGCCCGCTCTACCCCCACGGCACCGAGGTCCGCACCCGCCGCGACTGGCGGCTGTTCCAGTGGATGATGCAGACCTTCGGGCCAAAATTTACCCTGTGGGCGGCGAGCCGCCGCTAAAGGCTTCCCCCAAGGGGCTGCGCCCGCAGGCGCGTGTCGAAGCGCAACCGCCGTAGGCGGCTCTTGACGCGGAGACTGAAGCTGTCGCCGTAGGCGACTGATGAGGGGCAACCTCGCCATCACCGCCCATGAACGGCTTACAACTCATACTCTCCCCCTCCTCCGGCCCTCCGGGCCGCCTTCCCCCTCGGGGGAAGGCTTTTGTGAAAGGAACTGCCTTGCGTACCAAACGTACCTTACTGAATATGGCCTACGCCCTCGGGTCCAGTCTGCTGCTTCTGCTGCTGGGCCTCGTCACGCGGCGTCTGCTCGTCGATAACTTCGGCCCGCAGATCACCACGGCATCGCAGGTCGTCAGCCAGCTTTTCAACTTTTTCTCCATCGCCGAGTTCGGCGTTGGCAGCGTCATAAGTTATCGTCTCTACGAGCAAATCGCCGCCAAAAATGAGGAAAAGATCAGCAAGTACATGTCGATGTACAAGTGGGCCTACCGCGTCGTCGGCCTGGTCATTGCGGGGCTGGCGCTCATCGGCGCGGCGGCCCTGCGGTGGATCATGCCCGACGTGCCCGCCGCCACGGCATACACGGTCTACGGCCTGAACGTCGTTTCAACGCTGTGCAGTTATTTTCTGATAACCCGCCGCCTGATGTACACCTGCACCCAGCAGGGCTACCGCTGCACCCAGATCGACTTCTGCTGCAACGTGCTGACGAGCCTTGCCAAAATTGCCGTGTCACTGTGGTTCCCCAACTACGTGCTCTATTTCAGCGTGACGATCTTCTTCAACGTCACGGCCAACCTGCTGATTGCCCGCCGCTTCAGGAAGGATTTTCCCTACGTACACGACGTTAAGGTCACGGTCAACGACTTTAAAGACCTCGGCATTTTCCACGATCTGCGGTACTTTCTGGTACACCGCCTGTCCAACACCATCTACGGCTCGTCCGACACCATCGTGACCTCCCGCCTGGGCGGCTCGACCCAGACGACGTTTTTTAGGCAACTACAACACGATTTCCACCTCCGCCACAGACCTCGGCAACAAGGTCATGGACAGCTTCGCCGCGGCCATCGGCAGCATCGTCTACGACAAGTCCGCCGCCGCCAACGACCACGACAAGCAGGTGTTCTGGGGTATGGACCTGTTCAGCTACCTGTTTGCCAGCTTCGTAGCTACGGCGTATTTCTGCCTGTTCCAGCCGTTCATGGCGTCCTGGATGGGCGAAAAATTGGCTGCTGCCGCTGGGCTTCGTGCTTGTGTTCTGCTTAAATGAGTACGTCGGCTGGAACCACCGGATGCTGGGCAGTTACCGCGCCGTCCTCGGCCATTTTGAGGACGACCAGTGGTTCATGGTCGCGTCGGCCACGGTCAATCTGGCGCTCAGCTTTATCCTGTTCCCGCTGTTCGACATCACCGGCGCACTGATCGCCACCGTCGTCGCCCACTGCATCATGTGGGCCGGGCGTATCCGGGTCGTGTTCCGCCAGTATATGCGCGGCGGGCTCGGGCATTATCTCGGCGTGCAGGCGCTGCATCTGGTCACGCTGGCCGTCTGCATGGGCGGCAGCTACGCGCTCTGCGCCCGGATGCCCGGCGGCTGGCTCGGCCTTGTGCCGCGGATTCTCGTCGTCCTCGTCGTGCCCAACGCCCTGAACCTCGCCGTCTACGGCTGGGGCAAAGATGCTGCCTACCTGCGCCAGTACGCGGGCAAGGTGGCCAAGAAGCTGCTGAAAAACGTGACTCCCCTTCTTGGCCCCCCTCTGGGAGGGGGCTCCGCCCGCAGGCGGTGGGGGCAGAGAGCCTTCCCACAGCCGGGTGTTTCGTCTCGGCAAGGCTCTCTCCTTCACAGAGCAAATCAAATACAACGGTGATCTTATGAAAACTCTCGCCATCCTGTATATCTGCACCGGCCCCTACGCGGTGTTCTGGCATGATTTTTACCCAACTTCAAGGCAAATTTCCTGCCTGACTGTGACCGCACCTTCTACGTTTTTACCGATGCAGCGCATATTGACTATGAGGACGCCCCCGACGTGCGCCGCATTTATCAGAAGGCCCTGCCCTGGCCGCAGAGCACGATGCTGCGCTTTGACGCCTTCCTCGGCCAGGCCGACGCGCTGCAAGGCTATGACTACCTCTTCTTTGCCAACGCCAACCTGCACTGCACCCGCGTCATCCGCGCCGACGAGCTGCTGCCCGACCCCGCCGCCGGGCAGAGCCTGACCGCGGTCTGCCACCTGCCCTACTATGGCAAGAATCCGATTTTCCACCCCTATGACCGCAGCGGCAAAAGCCGGGCGTCCATCCCGTACAGCTGCGGGCAGTATTACGTGGCGGGCGGGCTGAACGGTGGCACGGCGGCGGCCTATCTGGCCCTGTGCCGCGAGCTGCAAAAAAACGCACGGACGAGGATCTGCAAAACAACGTCATTGCGCGCTTTCACGATGAAAGCCAGCTCAACCGCCTGGTCGCCGAAACGCCCGGAAAATTTCGCATCCTGCCGCCCGACTACTGCACGCCGGAGGAAACGCCCACCGGGCATGAGGCCATTCTTGTGCTGCAAAAAAGCCGCTGCATCAACGTGGAAAGCGTCAAGGGCGCTGCCAAGCCGCAGAATTTTGTCCAGCGCAAGTGGGAGGCGTTCCGCCTGAACTGGCTGCCCTATCTCTGGCTGGCGCGCGACACGCTGCTGCGCCGCCGCATTGATTTTAAAAACGATCTATGAGCCATAGCCCAAAAAAACCGACAATTGAAAAAAATCATCCTTGCCCTGCTGGGCCTGCTGGCGCTGGCCGCGCTCGTCCGCACAATGTTCCTGGGGCTGGAGATCGACGAGGAGTACGCCCTGTCCCTCGGCTTCCGCCTTGTGCGCGGTGACCGGCTCTTTTACTCGATGTGGGAGCCGCACCAGCTGGCCGCCCTGCCGCCCGCTTTGCTCATCGGCCTGTTTACCGCCGTCGCGGGCACGACCACCGGCGTGCTGCTGTTTGTGCGCGGGGCTGTACTGGCTGTCAAGCTCGCGCTGGCCGTCTGGTTTTACCGCAGCCTGCGCGTGGCCCTCGGGGGGCGCTGCGCCTATCTGCTGGCGCTGGCCGTGCTGGCCTTCACGCCCAAGTGGTTTTTGGGGCCGGACTACGTCAGCCAGCAGTTCCACTTTACGCTGGCGGCGTTCCTGCTTTTTGTACGGCTACTACGCGCCCGGCCCGCGGCAGTACCGCGGTCTGTGGCGGGTCGCGGCGGGCGGCGTCTGCGCCTGTCTGAGCTTCCTCGCCTACCCGCAGACCCTCGCTGCCGCGCCGGTGCTGATGCTGGCGCTGCTCCTGCTGGGCCGCGGCAGTGCCGACAAATGCCGCGGTCTCTGGGTATTTGTGCTGACCTGTGCCGTCTGCGGCGGTGCGTTTGTCGTGTATGTTTTGCAGGGCATGGGCTTTGATTTTGCCGCCCTGCTCGCACGCGCCGACCTGATTTTACACGACCCACAGTATGATTTTACCACAGCGGACCGTCTTGCCATGCTCCGCTCCCAGCTTTCCGCCGTCATCGGCAACTGCTGGCTGTCGGCCCTGGCCGGTGTGGCGCTGGCCGCCGCCGGGATGCTCTTTGGCGAGCGCCGCGGCTTTGCCCGCAGCCTTGAAAAGGCGCTTTGGTACACAGCGTTCTTCCTCTCTCTCTGGTGCACGGCCTACTGCCTGCGCGCGCAGGAGCTGGATTTCCGCTACATGTGCCCGGCGTTCGCGCTGGCCGGCGGCTGGACGTTCTGGTGTGACCGGCGCGAGGCCGACCACCGCCCCCTGCGCCGCCTGCTGTTCTGGCTGGGCTGGCTGCCCGGCATAGCGGCGTACCTGTTTATCCTGCGCTCCACGCTGATCGCGCTGCCAACGACCTTCATGTACCTGTTCTGGCCCGCGGTCTGCGGGACGGCAGCGCTGCTGCTCAAGCCCCGCCCGACCCGGCGGCACCGCGCCGCGGCGGCATCGCTGGCAGCCGGGCTCCTGCTGGCCTGTGCCGTGCCGAAGCTCTGCCTTGTGCTGGAGACCGGCTGGCACTGTGAGCCGATCACGGCCATCCAGCCCGAAAGGATCACCCGCGGCCCGCCGCCGGGACCTGGGCCGACACCAAGGCCGCTGACATGCAGGAATGCCTGTATGAAGCCCTCGCCCCCTATGCGGGCAAGAGCGTGCTCCAGGCCATCGGTGAGCAGCACGGCCTCGGCTTTCTGATGGCAGACGGCACGCTGACCGTCGCCCAGGCGTCCGTCATCTCGGGCACCGACAGCGACCCGCGTTTTGAACAGTACTATGCGCTTTTACCGGAGAAGCAGCCCGACGTCATCCTCTACGATGATGCCGAGGTCCGCGACATGGCCGAATTCCACGCCTGGATCGAGCAGCACTTTACCATCACAGACCGCTACACCGTGCAGCACGGCACGGCCAGTCTGCAGGTGCTCGTCGTCGGGTAATTTTGCGGAATTTTACAACCGGGAACGGTTGTCATCCTGCTTTCGGATGTGGTATACTGTTATCAAATCGTCATACTTTCAAGGAGGCGCCCCCATGGGCCTGATTACCGCCATCCAGAACAAAACCGAACAAGCCCGCGCAAAGGAACGCATCCGCCCGCTGCTGGAGAGCCGCATGATGCGCGACATCCTGCTGGAGATCGGCCAGCGCGGCACCGAGAAGCTCGACCCCCAGAGCGTGCCGCTGGATCAGCGCCCACTTGCATCGAAGCGCGCCGCCGAGTGCGGCACCGCGGAATTGCAGCAGAGCGTCATCCGGGAGATCGTCCTGGACGAGGCCGCCATCACGCTGTTTGCCGGCAGCGACGAGGTGCCGTTCCTCTACGGCGACTACAATTACGAGACCATCGACGACACCGATTGTCTGCCCGCCGTAGCACAATATCTGGTGCAGCACCTGCTGGGGTACTACAACATCACCCGGACATTCTACTCTGTCCCCAAGCACAACGGGCGCAGCGTGACCGAAAAGACCCGCCAGGTCTTTATCAAGCGCCACCACGAGGACACCCCCTTCGACCCCCAGCCCACCAAAAAGCAAAAGCTGTTTTAAACCCAAAACACGCTCCGCAGTTCATTTTGAACCGCGGGGCGTGTTTTACATTCTGTAGGGGCGAGCATTGCTCGCCCGCAGGAGGTGTGCGTCAGCGGAAGCCCTCCGGGTCGATGACGAGCATCGCCCCCTACAGCCGTAGGGGCGGATTCCATATCCGCCCGGGCGCTGTTCCACTGCCGCAAACGGCGCGGGCGGGCAGTGCCCGCCCCTACAGGGTTCCCTCCTGTTTACCCTGCTCTCCCCATCGCCAGCACCGCCACCGTTATGTCATCCTGCTTGGCCCCGGCGCGGCGGGCGGCGGCGTCAGCCACGGTCTCGGCGGCCTGCTTCGGCGTATGGCCCAATTTGGCGCAGAGCTGCAATTGCTGCATCAGCCAGTCGCTCCCGTCGGTCAGCGCACCGTCGCTGACCAGCACGACCCAGTCCCCGGCGTCCAGCGCAAACGTCGTGCTCCGTCCCACCAGGCTGTCCAGCACACCCATGGGCAGGCTTGCACCGTCCAGCATCCGCGGCACGCCGCCGCGCACCAGAAAGCTCGGTGCGGCGCCCGCTTTGAACAGCCCGGCCCGCCCGGTGTACAGGTCCACCGTCAGCAGGTCCAGCGTCGCCCCGGCCTCCTGCTCGGCTCCCTTCAGGCCGAGCGCCACGTTCACCAGCCGGGCAGCGCTCTCCGCCGCGAACCCGGCGCGCAGCAGCTGTGCCGTCAGCTTGGCCGCCATTTGGCCGTCCACGGCGGCGGCGCGGCCCGTGCCCATGCCGTCGCACAAAAGCATCTGCGCCCGCCCGCTCGTATCGCAGAACTGGTCCAGCGCGTCGCCGCTGACGCTCTGCCCGCCGGCTGCGTGCGCCGCCGCGCCAAATTCAACGGTAAACAGCGGTTTTTCACCAAAGCACAGCATCGTGACCGTGCGGCAGTGGGTGATTTCGGGCGTATCCATGTCGCGGCGGCAGATGCGGGTCATCTCGTCGGTCAGGCCCGCGACCTCGTCGGGGGTGAACCGCGTGCGGCAGATCGTCACATTCGCGGTCAGCCGCCCGGCCAAATCAGCGGTCACACTGCATTCCAGCGCGTCCAGCCCCAGCTCGGCAAACAGCTGCGCCACGCGGGCCTCGCGCCGCGGGTCGGGCAGACCGGCCTGGCCCAGCTTGCCCGCCAGCTGGGCCAGCGCCCCGGCCAGTGCGCTGTACTGCTCGGTCAGGGCGGCGCGCAGCGTCACAGCCCGGGCACGGGTCTGGCGGCGGCTGCGCCACAGCCGGTAGCCGTGGTTGGCCGCTGTACAGAGGTCTGCCGGGTGGATGCACCCCGCCAGCTGCCCCGGCAGGTCCTCGACCTCCACGCGGCCCTTGCTCTCGAGCGTCGGCTTCAAATGGTACAGCCCGTCCATGGCCGTGGCGTAGCCGCGCACCCAGCACCGGCTGCGGCGGGTGCAGCTCTGGCAGGTCGTGCGGGCGACCTGCTCCACCACAAAGTCAAAGGTTTCGCCCTTGGGCGGCAGCTGCCGCTGGCAGACCGCGTTGACCGTGTCGGCAATGTCACTCAGCGTGTCTGCCACGGCGGAGAGCTTGCGCGCCGCCCCGCCCAGACCCTGCGTCTGCACGGGCGGCGCGGGCGGCGGGAAAATTTTGTGCAGCACGCTCCCCGGCACAGCCAGCGCAGCCACAACGCCCACCCCGGCACTGACCGCCAGCGGCAGCACACTGACAGCGTCGGGCGCGGCCAGTGCCCCCGCGGTGCAGCCCGCCGCAAACACCCCGGCGCAGCGGCCCCGCTCCCCCGGGCAGAGGCAGGACGCCGCCAGACTCCCCAGCGCCACAGCCAGCGCGGCGTAGGCCAGTGTCGGCCCCCGACGCCGTGATGGCCCGCCGCAAGCGCAATGCTCAGCACGGCGGTCTGCTCCAGCGTGCCGCCGATGGCCGCGCACAGCCCGGCCCCCGCGGCCAGCGCCAGGCCCGGAGCCAAGGCCCGACGGCACAGCGCTGCAGGCATGCCGTAGCCACAGCCAGCCACAGGCAGACGCCGCGCGGCTCCCGCGCCGGAAAACTGCGCGAACGCCCAGCCAAAAAGCCGCGGCCAGCAGCGCCGTACACCCCACCGTGACGGTCTGCCCCGGGTTGAAAGTCCCCCCGCCAGCACGATTTGCAGCACCTGCGCCGCCGTCAGCGTCAGGCAGCCCGCCAGCGCCCCAGGCCCCGGGGACGGCCCATCGATGCAGCCGCCGGCACCGCCCGCAGCAGCCACGGCAGCCACGGCCAGTTAACGCCCAGCAGCATCGGCTGGAACGCCAGCCCCGCGCCAGCCGCTGCCCAGCCGCCGCCGGCCAGGC
>ENA-OQES01000503-OQES01000503.1-human-gut-metagenome-genome-assembly--contig:-NODE-503-length-16358-cov-4.654427_pt1 | contig 16358 bp, 10 predicted proteins | sample MGYA00242798_ERZ504641 | MGnify/ENA primary metagenome ERZ504641 (study PRJEB26092, sample SAMD00036327) | human gut metagenome | host: Homo sapiens | study: EMG produced TPA metagenomics assembly of... | reverse complement strand
TCACCGCCGGCAGCGCCACAGCCGGATTGCTGTCCGCGCCGCTCGCGCAGATGTGGGGCGGATGGCGCGCGTCGCTCGCCTTCTGGAGCGTGCCGCCGCTGGTCGTCGCCGTGCTGTGGGCGTTGCGTATCCTGCACAATCGCAAGATCGTCGTCGCGTCGGCCGCCGTACGGAACTCGCCTTCCGCCCAATCCGCACGTTCCCAATCGTCGCGTGGCGTGTTCGCCCGTGTTCTGCGCCGTCCGATGACGTGGTACGTGACGGCCTTCATGGGACTGCAATCGTCCGCCTTCTACACCATGTCCAACTGGATGCCGTCCATCTCGGCGTCCATCGGCTACGACGCCTCCACCGCCGGCGTGCATCTGTTCATCTTCCAAGGCATCGGCATTTTCTCCGGCCTGCTCATTCCGAAACTCATGAACGTGCGCGGCAACCAGGTCTGCGCGGCGCTTACCGCAAGCGCCCCCATGTTCATCGCCGGCCTCGGCATGCTGCTGCTGCCGCATCTCATGCCGGTATGGGCGTTCGTCGGCGGCTGCGCGCAAGGCGCGTCCCTGGTGGTGGCGCTCGCATTGATCGCGTTGCGCGGCCGTGACAGCGCCGAAACCGTGGTGCTGTCGGGCGTTGCGCAGTCGTTCGGCTATCTGATCGCGTCGCTCGGCCCGCTTATGTTCGGCGTGCTGGTCCAGGCCACCGGCGGCCACCATGTGCCGCTGATGGTGTTCACGTTCGTCGCTTTCCTGCAGTACGTCGTCGCGGTCATCGTCGGCAGGCCTTCCAAAATGTGACTTTTCGCATCTCGCGAAATCGAAAGCGTCCGCAGAGGGAAGTACCGTTAGCCGTATGACAAGCCCTAAGACTGACGACGGTACAATGCATCTGCTCGATCCTGCTCCCTTCGGACGTATCCTTCCGGCCATGGTCACCCCCATGAAGGCCGACGGAGCCGTAGATTTCGAAGCCGCGCAACAGCTGGCGAGGCAGCTCGTGGCGGATGGTGCCGACGGTCTTGTGGTCAACGGCACCACCGGCGAATCTCCGACCACCCACATGGAGGAGAAGGTCGAGCTGGTTCAGGCCGTCAAGGAAGTCGTGGACGTGCCGGTCATTTCCGGCGCCGGTTCCAACGACACCGCGCACACCGTGCGCATGGTGGAGCAGACCCAGGAGGCGGGCGCCGACGCGGTGCTCGTGGTCGCCCCGTATTACTCCCGTCCGTCGCAGGAAGGCGTGTTCCGCCACTACAAGGCGGTCAACGATTCCGCGGACAAGCCGATCATCATCTACGATGTGCCGGGCCGTACCGGACTGCACATCCAGCTGGAGACCTACCGCCGTCTGGCCGAGCTCGACCACGTCAAGGCCGTCAAGGACGCCACCGGAGACATCGCCGGCGCGGTACGCAAGCGTATGGAAACCGGCCTGACCTGGTATTCGGGCGATGACGGCCTGTTCCTGCCGTTCCTGTCCGTCGGCGCAGTCGGCATCATCTCCGTGATCGCGCACGCCGCCGCCGGCCCGATGCGTGACCTCGCCAACGCGTTCGATCGTGGCGATATCCACGAAGCGCAGCGCATCTCCGTGCAGCTGGCGCCGCTCGTCGAAGCGATGAACGGCAATGGCTTCCAGGCCGTGATGGCCAAGGCCTCGCTGAAGGTGCGTGGAATCCTCGACTCCACCGAAATGCGCCTGCCGAACGTCGGTCCGGGCGAAGCGGAACTCGTGCGCGCGGAAAAGGCATGCGCGCCGCGGGACTGCTGTGAACCGAATCGCATGATGCGACTGGCCTGTCGCGCATGAACGCCGGCAGGCACCCAAATTCCTCGTTCCGCACAGGCGGAGACAATTAGTAATAGAAATCCAACTAGGAAATGGCTACAGAAGAAACCACAAAGACAACAACACACAAGCGCGGCAGCAAAGCTGCCAAGCGCACTGAAACCGCAGTCAAGGCATCCAAGACCACTAAGGCCGCGAAGTCCGAGAAGACCGCCATCAAGAAGGCCAAGTCCTCCACCCGCAGCCGTGGCAACGGTGGCTCGCGCAACGGCGGCTCCCGTGGATCCCGTGGCGGCAACGGTTCGAACCGTCGTCCGTCGCATTCCGCGCCGCAATCCACCGCGCCGCAGCAGGACGAGGTGCTGATCGCCCCGCCGAAGTACCGCAAGGGCTCCATGCGCATCGTGCCGCTCGGCGGTCTGGGTGAGATCGGCCGCAACATGAACGTGGTCGAATACAACGGGCATATCCTGCTCATCGACTGCGGCGTGCTCTTCCCGGAAGAGGAGCAGCCGGGCGTGGACCTCATCCTGCCTGACTTCCACTACATCAAGGACCGTCTCGACAAGGTCGAGGCTCTGGTGCTTACCCACGGCCACGAGGATCATATCGGTGGCGTGCCGTACCTGCTCAAGCTCCGCCCGGACATTCCGCTGATCGGTTCCAAGCTCACCCTCGCCTTCGTTGAGGCCAAGTGCAAGGAACACCGCATCAACCCGACGCTCGTCGAGGTCAAGGGACGCGACAAGCTCAAGGTCGGCCCGTTCAACCTGGAATTCGTGAACGTCACGCACTCCATTCCGGACGCGCTCGCCGTGTTCGTGCAGACCCCCGCCGGCTCGCTTATCGACACCGGCGACATCAAGCTCGACCAGCTGCCGCTCGACCACCGCATCACCGATCTGGTGGAATTCGGCAAGCTTGGCGAAAAGGGTGTGGATCTGCTGATGATGGACTCCACCAACGCCGAGGTCCCGGGCTTCGTCAAGCCGGAGACCTCCATCGGTCCGGCGCTCGACCAGGCGTTCGCACAGGCCACTCGCAAGATCATCGTGGCCAGCTTCTCCAGCCATGTGCACCGCGTGCAGCAGGTCGTGGACGCCGCCCACAAGTACGGCCGCAAGGTCGTGTTCGTCGGACGTTCCATGGTCCGCAACATGTCCATCGCAGCAGATCTGGGCTACCTGCGTCTGCCCGAGGACACCGTCATCGACCTGAAGAAGGCCCATGATGTGCAGGACGACAAGCTCGTCTACATGTGCACCGGCTCCCAGGGCGAGCCGATGGCCGCGCTCGGCCGCATCGCCGACGGCAACCACCGCGACATCACCATCAACGAGTTCGACACGGTGATTCTCGCCAGCTCCCTGATCCCAGGTAACGAGCATGGCGTCTACAAGGTCATCAACAAGCTCGTGCAGCTCGGAGCCCGCGTGGTCAACCGAGACAACGCCGCCGTGCACGTCTCCGGCCACTGCAACGAAGGCGAGCTGCTGTACATGTACAACATCGTCAAGCCGAAGTGCGCCATGCCTATCCACGGCGAAAACCGCCACTTGGTGGCCAACGGCATGATCGCCGTCAAGACCGGCGTCGATCCGCAGAACGTCGTGCTGGCCGAAGACGGCGACGTCGTCGACCTGTACCACGGCCAGGCCGCGGTCGTCGGCTCCGTGCCGTGCGGCTACGTCTACGTCGATGGCGATTCCGTCGGCGAACTGACCGACGAAGAACTCGAGAAGCGCCGCATCCTCGGCACCGAAGGCTTCGTGTCCAGCTTCGTGGTCGTCGACACCGAAACCGCGGATGTCATCACCGGCCCGAAGATCTACCTCAACGCGGTCGCGGAAGACGAAAGCGAGTTCGACAAGGTCCGTCACCAGATTGTCGAGCAGCTGCAGGACGCGATGATGCAGGGCACGCGCGACACCTACAAGCTGCAGCAGATCATGCGACGCACGCTCGGCGGCTGGGTGGCACGACAGCTGCACCGCAAGCCGATGATCGTCCCCGTCGTCGCCGACATCGCGCAGGACGTGGACGACGCGATGGGACTGAACGCCGCGAAATAAGCCGTAAATTTACCATAAATTGAATCAAGGCGACGTGATCGGCACAACTGATCGCGCCGCCTTCTGTTACCAAGAAAGAAGGAGTGACATGCCAGGAGCAAACCTCACCCGAATCGAAGCGGAAGAACGCAAAAGCATCATCGCCGCGCCAATCCATTACACGGTCAAGCTTGACCTGACCCGCGGAGCCAAGGATTTCGGCTCCGAAACCACCATCACCTTCGACGCGAAGCCGGGGGAGTCAAGCTTCCTTGACCTCATCGCCAACGAAGTCAGCGAAATCACCCTCAACGGCGAAACCCTCGACCCGGCTGAAGCGTACGTCGACAGCCGCATCGAACTGAAGAACCTCAAGGAGCACAACGAGGTCACCGTCAAGGCGATGTGCCAGTACTCCAACACCGGCGAAGGCCTGCACCGCAGCGTCGACCCGTCCGACGGCAACGTCTACCTGTACACCCAGTTCGAGGTGCCGGACGCCCGTCGCGTCTACGCCGTGTTCGACCAGCCCGATCTGAAGGCCGTGTTCGACTTCTCCGTGCTCGCCGCCAAATCCTGGATCGTCACGTCCAACATGCCCACCTCCTCCGTGACCGACAACGAAACCGTCACCGAGGAAGGCACGCTCGGCGATCACGCCGCCGAAACCACCAAGCTGTGGGTGTTCGAGCCGACCCCAACCATGAGCTCCTACCTCACCGCCATCTGCGCCGGACCGTACGCCGAATGGCACACCGAATACGCCAATGAGGACGGCCGCACCGTGCCGATGGCTATGTACTGCCGCCAGGCGCTCGCCAAAGCCTTCGAAAAGGACGTCGACTACCTGTTCGACATCACCAAGAAAGGCTTCGCCTTCTACGCCAAGACCTGGGGCGTGCCGTACCCGTACGCCAAGTTCGACCAGATCTACGTGCCGGAGTACAACGCCGGCGCCATGGAGAACATCGGCATGGTCACCATCCGCGACCAGTACGTGTTCGAATCCAAGGTCACCGACGCCTACGCGGAACGCCGTGTGGTCACCGTGCTGCACGAGCTCGCCCACATGTGGTTCGGCGACTACGTGACCATGAAGTGGTGGAACGACCTGTGGCTCAACGAATCCTTCGCCGAGTTCACGTCCACCCTCGCCACCGCCGAAGCCACCGAATGGAAGGACGCCTGGGCAACCTTCAGCTCCGGCGAAAAGAGCTGGGCGCTGCGTCAGGACCAGCTGAGCACCACCCACCCGATCGTCGCCCCGATCAACGACCTCAACGACACCTACGTCAACTTCGACGGCATCACCTACGCCAAGGGCGCCTCCGTGCTGAAGCAGCTCGTGTACTACGTGGGCCGTGAGAAGTTCTTCAAGGGCATCAACAACTACCTCAACAAGCACGCCTACTCCAACGCCACCCTCGCCGACCTGCTCGCCGAACTGGAACTCACTTCCGGCCGCGACCTGAAGGCGTGGAGCGCCCAGTGGCTTGAGGAATCCGGCATCAACACCATCGCCACCGAAGTCGAAGAGAACGAGGACGGCACCATCAAGCGTCTCGCCCTGCGCCAGACCGCTCCGGCCGAGCATCCCGTGCTGCGCGCCCACCGTCTCGCCGTCGGCTTCTACAACGAGGATCCGGAAACCGGCAAGATCGTGCGCACCGACCGTTTCGAACTGGACGTCGACGGCGAACTGACGGTCGTCGACGCTGCCGCCGGCAAGGCACGTCCGTCGCTGATTCTGGTGAACGACGACGACCTGACCTACACGAAGCTGCGTTTCGACGACAAGAGCCTCGCATTCGCGACAAGCAACCTGTACCGCTTCGACGACGCGCTCGCCCGTTCCGTGATCTGGCTCGCCCTGTGGGACATGACCCGCGACGGCGAACTGCCGGCACGCCAGTTCATCGACACCTCGCTGGCCGCGCTCGCCACCGAACACGAGTCCACCACCTTCCGTTACGCGCTGGCACAGGTCAGCACCACCGCATGGCATTACACCGCTCCGGCAGAGCGTGCCGAGATCGTGAAGCATGTGGCCGCCGAACTGTTCAAAGCTGGCGGGTCAGGCCAAGGCCGGCTCCGACGAACAGTTCCAGCTCGTCACCGCCTACCTGGGCTACGGCGAGCCGGGCGACGAGGCGTTCGTCGCCAACGCGAAGGGCCTGCTCGACGGTTCCGTGGCATTCGACGGTCTGGAAATCGACAACAACTTCCGCTGGACCATCATCAACGCGCTGAGCACCGTCAACGCGATCGACCAGGCGGGAATCCACACCGAACTGGCCAAGCGCGAAACCACCGAGAACCGTGAGTTCGCCTATGGCGCACGCGCCGTGGCCGGTACCGCCGAAGCGAAGGCATGGGCTTGGAACGAGGCCCTGCACAACGACGAGCTGACCAACATGCAGCTCGAGGCTGTGGCCGGTGGCTTCGCAGCCACCCCGCGCGCCGACTTGGCCGAACCGTACGCCGAGAAGTATTTCGAGGTCGCCGATTGGATTTGGGAGCACAAGACCTTCCACATGGCGGAAGCGCTGCTCGAAGGCCTGTATCCGGGCTATGCCGATCCGGCGAAGCTCGTGGAGCTGGGTGACGCCTGGCTCGCCTCCCATAAGGACGCGGACAACGCCTTGCAGCGCATTGTGCGTGGCAACGTCGAGGCTTCTCACCGCACGCTGAAAGTGCGCGACTTCAACGCCGCGCTCTGATAGCAGGGGCGACAGGAACGTTCCCGCTTAAGAGCCGTCATGTCGTCGCACGACTTTGATTTTGGGTGCGACTTTTCAAAGTCATGCGACGGGCATATCGGCATTTATGGCCCCCTAATCCTCGTTTTCCGCTTGAAAACAAGGATTACGGGGGCATTTTGCGTCGAAGGCTGTCGCACGACTTTGATTTTGGAGGCATTTTTCAAAGTTGTGCGACAAGCGTGCTGGCTTTCATACCCTCTAACTCTTATTTTTTGCTGGTTTTCAACGGAAAATGATAGTTAGGGGGTATTTCTTTATCAAGTGTTGCCGCACGACTTGATTTTCCGCCTTGAAATCAAAGTCGTGCGACACGAAAAGGGCATTGCGCGCCGTGAAATGCTTTGAATTGTGAAGTGTTATGCGATTGCGTCGTCACCTGCTGGTTTCGGCGGCACGGTTGAGTACGATAGGTCACGGAAATATCGTTTGCAGATAGCGAGGATTTGAGACTCATGCCACGTATGTTCGGAACAGACGGTGTTCGAGGATTGGCGAATAGGGATTTGACGGCACAGCTGGCGCTCGATTTGGGTGACGCCGCGGTGCGTGTGCTGGGCGATGACGAGCGGAGCGAATTCGAAAGCCGTCGCCGTGCGCTGGTCGGTCGTGATACACGAGTTTCCGGCGATTTCCTTGCCGCCGCATTGTCCGCTGGCATGTCCGCCGGCGGCTTCGACGTGATCGACGCCGGCATCATCCCGACGCCGGGCGTCGCATACCTGACGTCCGTGCTCAACGTGGAAATGGGCGCGGTGATCTCCGCATCCCACAATCCGATGCCCGACAACGGCATCAAGTTCTTCGCCCGCGGCGGCTTCAAGCTGCCCGACACCAAGGAAGACGAGATCGAAGCGGTGCTCGGCCAGGATTGGGATCGTCCTACCGGCGCCGGCGTGGGTCGTGTCAGCCATGACACCGCCACCGCAACCAACCTGTACATCGACCATCTGGTTTCCGCCATCGCGCCGGTCGGTCCGGACAAGTCGCAGCCGACGCCGCTGAAGGGCCTGAAGATCGTGGCCGATTGCGCGAACGGCGCCACGTCCGTGGTCGCTCCGGAAGCCTTGCGCCGCGCCGGCGCCGACGTGACCGTCATCAACGCGTCGCCGGACGGCTACAACATCAACAAGAACGCCGGCTCCACCCATCCTGAGCAGCTGCAGGCCATGGTCAAGGCCTCCGGCGCCGTCATGGGCGTTGCCTTCGATGGCGATGCCGACCGTTGCCTTGCCGTGGATGAGGACGGCAACATGGTCAACGGCGATCAGATCATGGGCATTCTGGCGCGCGCCAAGAAGAACGCGGGCAAGCTCAACCATGACACCCTCGTCGTGACGGTGATGAGCAACCTCGGTCTGAAGTTGGCCCTGCGTTCCATGGGCATCAAGACCGTGCAGACCAACGTGGGCGACCGTTACGTGCTCGAAGAGATGCTGCGAGGCGATTATTCGCTCGGCGGCGAGCAGTCCGGCCACGTGATCAACCGCGAATTCGCCACCACCGGCGACGGCACCCTGACCGCGCTCACCCTGTGCAACGAGGTCGTCAAATCCGGTAAGAGCCTGAAGGAACTGGCCGCCGACTTCCCGCAGCTGCCGCAGACGCTCATCAACGTGCCGAACGTCGACAAGATGGCCGCCAAGACCAACGCCAAGGTGCAGGCCGCGGTGGAACGCGAAGAGAAGCTGCTGGGCGACACCGGCCGCGTGCTGCTGCGTCCGTCCGGCACCGAGCCGCTCGTGCGCGTCATGGCCGAAGCCGAAACCCAGCAGCAGGCAGACGAAGTGTGCGATCGCCTCGCCAAGGTCGTCGCCGACGAACTCACCCTGTAAGAGCCCGCAAGGAGATATGCCCCATGTTCGGACACAACTCGAAAGTGGACCTCGAACTCAACCGCGAGGTCGAAAAGCTCATCAAAACCGGCGGCAAAGAGAAAATCATGCCGATCGTGCAGGCCGGCGAACCGGTATTACGCCAGCAGACCATCGCCTACGACGGCCAGTTGAGCCGCAAAACGCTTGACAAGCTCATCGACACCATGCGCACCACCATGCTGGAAGCGCCGGGCGTGGGCCTCGCAGCCACCCAGATCGGTCTCGGTCTGGCTTTGGCCGTCGTCGAAGACCACGTATGCGAAGGCGACGATGGCGATCCGCGCGAAGCCGCGGAATTCCCCTTCCACGCCATCATCAACCCCAGCTACGAGCCGATCGGCACCGAAACCCGCAGCTTCTACGAAGGCTGCCTGAGCTTCGACGGTTACCAGGCCGTACGCAAGCGTTGGCTTGACATCACCGCCCGTTGGCAGGATGAGGACGGCAACAAGCATGAGGAACATCTGCACGGCTGGCCGGCCCGCATCTTCCAGCATGAAACCGACCATTTGAGCGGTGAACTGTACATCGACCAGGCCGAAATCCGAAGCCTGACCACCAATGAGAACCTTGAGGATTTCTGGTGCGAGGATCCGGTACCGACCGAAGCGGCGGCCGAACTCGGCTTCGAACTGTAACCGCGTAAACGAACGAGACAAGAACGATGAATGCCTCCCAGGCGAACACTTGGGAGGCATTCATCATATTCGGGATTATTGGAATGTTCGAAACATGAGTATTCCAAATATTCCAATATTTCAGTATTCCGGATTCACTAGCACATCGTACGTATCCGTGTTCCGCTCGGCATCCGAACGCAGATCCCAGCCAGGCTTGCGCATTCCATACAACACCAGCGGCGGTAAACCGAGCACAAGCACGACTACAGCCACAAGAATCGCATATGAAACGCTATCCAAACCGGTGAAACCAGCCGGTCTCACGAAAGTCAACACGAATGCCGCGGCGGAAGCGACGAAACCGACGCCCGCGACCAACCGAATCGCAGGAACTCGATACGTGCGGCGGACTTCTGGATGGGTGTCGCGCAGACGAATCGCGGCGGCAAACATCAACATGTACATCACCAGATACAGCGCGGTCGCCATATCCACCAGCGTCGCGAAAGCCGTGTTGCCATTGGGGATCAACACGAACAGCAACGCCAGCACGGTCACGATAATGCCTTGCGGAATCAGAATGCCTTCCTGCACGTCGTGGGCATTGCGCTTCTGCAGCGCGGGAGGCATCAGTCCCGTGCGGGCGGCCGCTAGCAAACCGCGAGAAGGACCAGCTATCCAAGCCACCACGGAAGCGAACGCGCCTAGCGCGATGAGCAGCGAAATCACCGGGGTGCCCCAACCCATGCCAAAATGGTCGAAGAACTCCCTGAACGCCAGATTGATGCCGTCGATGAGCCCCAGCTCACGATGCGGCACAGCAAAGGCGATTGCCAAAGTCGGCAGCACAAGTACCAGCAGAATCAGCGCGGTCGCTAGTGCAATGGCGCGTGGGAATTGACGTCCCGGATGCTCCAAGTCGTTGGCATGCACGGCATTGACCTCCATACCCGCGTAGGCGAGCACATTGGATACGATTAGCACAATCGACGCGATGCCCGTCCACGGCGGAAGCAGCGCGGATGCGTGCAGGGAGGTCTGCACTGGCTTACCGATCGCCAGCCAGATAATGCCGAAGACGATAAGCAGCAACGCAGGAAACAGCGTGCCGATAAGTCCCGAAATCGACCCGACCTTGGCGAACAGATTGCCGCCGCGCAACGCCACCATCGTGCTTGCCCAATACAACACGATGATCACCGCGGCCACATATACGCCATTATTGCCCAAGCCACCCATGCCGAACACATACGACAGGCTGACGGCGATGAACGCAATCTGTATCGGATACCACACCACATTCTGAATCCACTGCAGCCAAATGGCGAGAAATCCGATGCGATTGCCGAACGCCTCACGCACCCACACGTACACGCCACCTTTCCAGCCGGTGGCCAGTTCGGCAGCCACCAGCGCGGTCGGCACCAGGAAAACGACCGCCGGAATGAGATACAGCAGAATGGAAGCGAGACCATAATCGGCCATGGCCGGCAGAGAGCGTAGCGAGGCCACTGCCACCACGGTCAACATCGCCAGTTGGCTGACTGTCATCATGGTTTTGCCGGTTTTATTGGCAACGGTTGCCGTGCTTGCGATTGCGCCGTGCCCGTCAGCGCCGTTCCCTCTATTCGCCCCGGCATGCGCAGGTATGCCCGTACGATTGCGGTTTCCTGCGACGGCAGACGGATTGCGTGGCGTTGTTGTCGGTGCCGTCGCAGCGTTCGTCGTGGAACGTGCGGACCCGGGATGTGCAGCTGCGCTTGCATCGTGCGCTACCACAGCAAGCGGCTTTTTCATATGAACTGTCATTGCAGCCAGCTTTCGTAAACATAATCGTTGTGGGAATGAACATGAATTTCCTTAATGCGGGAAACGATGGAATTCGTGGAATGACCGCGAAATATCAGTGGTGGAATCCGGATGCACGAGCCTCGCTTGGCATTGGTGAACGCAGTCCGTCCAGATACTTCACACACGACTTCAAATCCTTGATGAATGCTTCGGCCATATCGTGGCTGAAACCGTTACGCACCACAATGCGCTGCACGGTCACCTGCGTCAGATCCACCGGCATCGGATAAGCCGGCACCAGCCATCCCTTCATGCGCAGCCGATCCTGCAGATCGTACAGATTCCACTTGCGATCCGGCTTGTCGTTGAGCATCCATGCGAACACCGGAATGTCGGAACCGTCGTTCCACAGCGTAAAATCATCCATCTGCTCGATCTCGCCCGACAGATATTTCGCCACATCATGCGAAGTCTGCTGCACCCTTCGATACCCGTCGAATCCCAAACGCAGGAACATGTAGTACTGCAGCAGTACCTGTGCGCCCGGACGGGAGAAGTTCAGTGCGAAAGTCGGCATTTCGCCGCCGAGATAACTCACCTTGAAAATAAGGCTTTCCGGCAGGTCAGCGGTTTCGCGCCATACGATCCATCCCAAACCGGGGTAGACCAGACCGTACTTGTGACCGGAGGTGCTGATGGAGTAGACGCGCTTGACGCGGAAGTCCCATGCGAGGTCCGGCTGGATGAATGGTGCGATCATACCTCCCGAAGCGCCGTCCACATGGATGCGCACATCAAGTCCGGTGCGCTCCTCGATGCGGTCCAGTGCTTTGCTGATCTGTTCGACCGGCTCATACATACCCGTATAGGTCACGCCCATGATGGCCACCACGCCGATGGTGTTCTCATCGACATACTTGTCGAGATCATGGCCGTCGAGCACTTTGTGGTCCTCGGAAATCGGCACATAGCGTGGTTCCACGTCGAAATAGTTGCAGAACTTCTCCCAGCACACTTGCACGGCGCTGCTCATCACCAGATTCGGACGATCGGTCGGCAGGTCGGCCTTTTCGCGGGCTTCCTTCCAACGGCGCTTCAACGCGAGTCCGCCCAGCATGCAAGCTTCCGACGAGCCGATGGTGGAGGTTCCGATGGCATTCATTGGATCGGGCGCATGCCATAGATCGGCGAGCATGTGCCAGCAGCGCGATTCGACTTCGGCGGTTTTCGGGTACTCGTCTTTGTCGATCATGTTCTTGTCGGCCGCCTCCATGTACAGGCGGTTCGCATGATCGTCCATCCACGTGCTCACAAAAGTTGCAAGATTGAGTCGCGCGTTGCCATCCAGCATGGCCTCGTCATGCACCACTTGGTAGGCGGTTTCCGGCAGACTACCCTTCTGTGGAATGGTAAATTTCGAGAACGCCTGGGCTTCCTTCGGACGGGCGAACAGCGGATTGATTTCCACGCTGTCAGGAACAACGCGGTCGTCGGCATTGCCGCAGGTGTTGTCGCAGCAATGCGAATTGTTGTTTTCAGTGGTGGAATGTGTTTCTGGCATTGCAGTTCCTTTCGTTGATTTGGAACGTTTGTTGCGTTCCGGGATTCAAAAATGAAAGTCGATTCTGGATTTTTGCTGGGAAATAGTCACATTTGTGCTATATGAAAATTCGTATGACAACCGCTTCGCACGGAGGTATCCGCGCGCGGTTTCGTAATGAACACCGTCATTCGAACTCGCATGGTTGTGTTCTCACAAAGAGGAATGCGCACGTTGGTTTGTTGCACATTCTTACACGCTGAAGGTGGGTATCGGCTACGATGGGCAGGTATGAACGAATCGACGATGAATCTTTCCTGGCTGGATGACGCGAAGCAGGACATCGAACAATGGTCGGCATCGATGCCGAATGACGCCGACAACCAGCCGATCGACTGGCGATGGGTGTCTTCCCTTGACCTGCGTAACGGCATTGGTGCCGCCACAAGACAGCACGTTGATTTGTTGGCAATGCTGCGGTCCTCGTCGCCGCAACTTTCCGCCCCGCAGCTGCACGCCCTGTTGAAAGATGATCTTGCGATTCGAGATCGGCTCGAACCGACCATCGCGCAGTGCAACAGCACGTTCATGATGGATTACGACCGACTTATCGCTTCCTATCGGCTGCCGCGCGCGCTTGCTTACGCGAACCGTCGGTTGTGCGACGAAATCGCTGTTCTGCGACAGATTGGCGTGGCGATGGGATTGTGGACGGTCACCGAGGAACGACGTGAGCGCGTGACGGTTCCGGTGCTGCTGCCCGGTTCGGCTTTGGCTTCCGGGGAGTGGCGTTGGATGATATTCAGGATCGAACCGCTGACATCGTTAACGGCCGCGCCGCCCGTCGTGCCGCAGAGAAAAGTCAGAAGCGAGCCAGTGACTATGCCATGTCGCGTGCGAACCTGAGTGGAGTAACCAGTCCGGGCGGCTCCACGTTGTTTGATTACGGTTCGGAAACGAAATCCGCTGAAGCGGCGCAGTTGCGTCGGATGGCTGAATACCGCAAATCGGATTGGCGCGACGCTTATCTTCCTGGACGCGATGTGGACAATGTCATGGGAATCGACATCGAAACCACCGGTACTGACCCGGCGCGTGTGTACATCATCGACGTCGGCTTTGAATATATGAACATGATTTCCCCTCGCCCTGCTGCCGCACCTACTGGATACCAATACGAGCAGAGTTATTACGAAACGGGCGATGCGTATGGTCAGTCGCGTCTGTCGTTCGGCGTTCCTGCCGCGAACGCGACGCTCGGTAATCCGCTGATTCTCGATTTGACCGGTATCGATGTACGTAATCGTGCGTCCGGCTTCCGCCTGTTCGATGAGTGGCCGGAGGCTCAAATCGGTTTGCTGCAGCGATTGGAGCAGCAACCGTACGTAGCGCACAACGCTCGTTTCGAACATAGCTTCTTCATGTTGAATGTGGCTGGATATGCGGAAAGCTACCGTGCGGGCAAGATTACGATTATCGACACGTTGCCGATGAGCCGCAATGATTATTAACGAACTTCCGTCCAACAAATATGCGGCAAACCACATTTATAGCAACATCGGACAAGTCCCCTATCCATTTTTCCCCTTATTTTTGCATCGTGAACAAACCGATAGAATATATGGAAACCAAGAAGACAACCCGGGAAGAGTATCAGAAGTGTGTGAATGCAGTGGTGGATTATATCAATCTCCACCTCGGAGAAGAAATCGACCTGAAATCGCTGGCCAAGATTTCCCATTTCTCTCCGTTCTACTTCCACCGCATCATGAAAGCTTTTTTGGGCGAACCCATAGGTACGTTTATCGTCCGGACACGTACTGAAACGGCAGCACGGTTATTGCGCTACACCGATTTGCCGATAGCCGACATTGCTTATCGCATCGGTTATTCGTCTTCCTCGTCATTGTCTAAAGTGTTCAAGCAGTTCTACGGTATTTCACCTTTAGAATATCGTAACAATAAAAACTTTGTAATTATGAAACCAGCTATTATCCGTCCGGAACTCAAACTGAAACGGGAAATCAAAGAACTTCCGGTCCGAAATGTGATTTATATCCGATTGTTCGGAGACTATAAACTAAATGATTATTGCGGCACGTGGATGCGCCTTCAACAATTTGTCCAAGAGGAAAAGCTGCCAATGGGAGAAGTGATGCCTTACTGTATTTTTCATGACGACCCTAAAGTGACCCCGATAGAGAAACTGCGTACCGATGTATGTATGGTTATGCCTGCCGCCGTAACTCCGAAAGGCAATTATCGGCTTCAAGCAACTCCCGGCAGGACGCTATGCCATATTCCTGTATAAGGGTTCGTACGAACACCTGCAAAGTGTGTACGACACAATCTATGGAAATACATCCCTGAAATGGAATGTACATTCAGAGATGAAGCCAGTGCCGAACGATACCTGAATAATCCGGCTGATACTGCACCGGATGAGTTACTGACAGAAATCTATATTCCGATAGAATAAATTAAAATATGTAAGGTATGGGTTCGTCATTCTTCATTATGTCCGGAATGAGAAACCATACCTTATGAAACAGACAAACACCCCTACTTCACCTGCTTATAGTCCGCAATGAATCCTTCCGTCATCCACTTTGCCAGAGCCTGGCGGTTGGAACTGATAACGAAACGGCGCTGGTCGAACGTATTCTGGATATTGCCCAGTTCAACGAAGACCGAAACCGGAGCGGCTTGCAGCAACACGTAGAGGTTACGCGAACTGACAGTCCCTTCAAATCCGCGATTGGGCTGATGTTTGTCATATTTCGATTCGAAAGTTTCTTTCATGGTAACCGCCAGTTTCTTTCCCGACACGCTTTTCGGAGCATGGTAAAAGAATACGTCCGTCTGCGCACTCCTGCTGCGGCTGTCCACATGCAAGAATATAGCCCGGCAATACTTATACTTCCTACGGTCTTTCCGGTAGAGTTCATTGATTTTGGTGCAACGCTGTTGCAGGCGGGCTACCTGATTCAGCGGAATGGCATCGCCCATGCACGTTTCCCGCTTACTGTTGGAAAGGTAGCGGCTGTCGCGGATTCCGTCTTTGGCATCCTGAATGATGATATGCACTTCCGCCCCTTCCTGCATCAGGTTACGGGCAAGGCGCAAGGCAACATCATAGGCATATTCATCCTCGTGCAATTCCACCTTTCCTATTTTTCCGATAGCTCCGGGATCGGGACCGCCATGCCCGCTGACCACATAGAAGCAAGCACCCTGCAAGCGGTTGGACGTCACTGGCACATCGGCCAGCTTCTTCCCGAACAGCCGTTCGCGAACCACTCTCTTTTTACCGGCAACAGCTTTGGGCGAAACGGAGGCAGAAGTCCCTTTCTTCAAGGGCGGCAACACATATTTCACACCCAATCGCAGTTCCTCTTTTCCACGCAGACGTTTTTCGTTCAGCTTCATAAACTCATTATAGTAGGCTTTTCCCGGACGTTTGTTCCGTTCCAGAAAAGACGAAATACCCTCGCCCGATTTGGGTGTGGCATATTCTCCCTGAGCAGAGACATCCAAAAGAAGAAAAGTACAGAAGAGAACAGCAAGCAAGCAAAATATACGTTTCATATTCCCGTTATTCGTCATTTATTTCGTATCGGCAGCAGATTTTCAACTGCTAAATTATAGCATTTTACCATTCGCGCGCACAAAATTATATTTTTTTGCCCTACTTTTGCGTACAAACTACGTGTTTTAAAGAAAAGAAACTCTAAATACAGATAGCATTATGGCAAAGCAATTCAAGCCGGAGACACTGTGCGTACAGGCAGGGTGGACTCCTAAAAAGGGAGAACCCCGCGTACTCCCCATTTATCAAAGTACAACTTTCAAATACGATACCAGCGAGCAAATGGCGCGTCTGTTCGACCTCGAAGACAGCGGTTACTTTTACACCGTCTGCAGAATCCTACGAACGA
>ENA-OQES01000501-OQES01000501.1-human-gut-metagenome-genome-assembly--contig:-NODE-501-length-16408-cov-7.047540_pt1 | contig 16408 bp, 19 predicted proteins | sample MGYA00242798_ERZ504641 | MGnify/ENA primary metagenome ERZ504641 (study PRJEB26092, sample SAMD00036327) | human gut metagenome | host: Homo sapiens | study: EMG produced TPA metagenomics assembly of... | reverse complement strand
AGGATCGTGGAGCCATAGAACAGCAGGCCCTCGCCCTCACCGGAGTGGGTCACATAGCTAAGCTGGTGCGTGGAAATTCCCCAGTTGCTTCGCCAAAATCTGGCGGTCTCCGCCTGCCTGGTTAAGCATATACACGAAGTCCGAGGTTTTCAAAGATGTTCTCTACCTCGCGGCTGCTCAAAAGGTCTTTGACATTCTGGGTGATACCTGTCGGAATACCGCCCCATTTACGGAATCGCTTCCAGATTTCCACCGTATAGGCGGCGGTCTGCTCCTCCTTCAAAAGCAGGTGCATCTCGTCGATGTAGTAACGGGTGGACTTGTGAGCGGCACGGTTGATGGTAACGCGGTTCCACACCTGATCCTGTACCACCAGCATACCGATTTTCTTGAGCTGCTTGCCCAGTTCCTTGATGTCATAGCAGACAATCCGGTTATCAATGTCCACATTGCTCTGATGATTGAACACATTCAAAGAACCCGTTACATAGATTTCCAATGCCGTTGCAATGTACTGAGCTTCTTTTTCTTCCTGCTCCCGCAGCAAGTTATAAAGGTCCTCCAAAATCGGCATATTCTCCGGCTTTGGGTCATTGAGATATTCGTTGTAAACCAGCCGTACACAACGGTCAATAATGGTTTTCTGCACCGGCTGCAAGCCCTCCTTACCGCCCACGATCAGCTCACACAAGCTGAGGATAAAGTCAGACTTGAGGGACAGCGGGCTTTCATCATCCGAATAGTCCAGATTCAGATCCATCGGATTGATATAGTTGGTTGAAGTAGGTGAGATCTTGATGACCTGCCCATGCAGACGCTCAACAAGAGGTGCGTACTCCGCTTCCGGGTCACAGATAATAACATCATCACTGGTAAGCAAAAAGCAGTTGGCAATTTCTCGTTTTGCGCTGAAGGACTTACCGGAACCCGGCGTACCCAAAATCAAGCCGTTGGGGTTTTTCAGCAGCTTTCTGTCCACCATGATGAGGTTGTTGGACAAGGCGTTGATGCCGTAGTACAGAGCTTCTTTGCCGTTCTGAAACAGTTCCTGTGTGGTGAACGGTACAAAGATAGCAGTAGAACTGGTGGTCAGCCCTCGCTGGATCTCAATCTGATTGAGCCCCAGGGGCAGACAGCTCATCAGCCCTTCTTCCTGCTGGAAGTCCAGTCTGGTCAGCTGGCAGTTATACTTCTGGGCAATAGAGCCTGCCTGAAAGATGTTGTTGCCAAGCTGACGGGGATTGTCCGCTGTGTTCAGCACCAGAAAGGTCAAAAGGAACATTCTCTCGTTGCGGCTCTGCAAATCCTGCAAGAGTTTTTTGCGCTTCACTGCCGTAGGTAGCAAGGTCAGATGGAATGATGTCCATGTCGTATCCGGCACGGACTGCTTTTTTCTGTTCCTCGATCTTGCTGCGGTCCAGGTCGGTAATCTTTCGCTTTACCGTTTTGATGGCTTTCACCTGATCCACCGACTGAATGTGCATACTCACAATGAGCGAGCTTTCCATATCCAGAAAATCAGCCAGCAAACGGTCATTCAGTTCCGGTGCGAGAATCTGCAAAAAATGAAACAGCTCCGTATTTCTTACCCATACGGAACTGCTTGCCGGTGCGGAACTCAAAGGAGCTTGGTGCAATAAAATCCTTTGTGGACAGACCGGAAGGAGCCAGCCAGTCCCATTCAAACTGAAACGGAAGCTGTTCATCCATGTGGAATACCGCATGAAGCTGAGAAAGCCTTTCTTTACCGTCCAGCGTTCTGGCAGCTACACCAAGACGCTTGAAGTTGTTGAGTATATCGGTCTCAATACGCTCCAGACGGGGCTTGGCGGCTTTGATGCTGTCTGCGTCGATACCAAAGGTCAGGTATTTGGTCTTGATGAGGCCGTTGTTGCCTCTGGCCAGCTGATTTTGCAGCATTGTGGTGTATTCCTCGCGGATACTATCAAAGGCATCCCTCTGGGGCGGGATGGAAATGGAGTTTGCAAAGGTCTCCTCCGATGCCGCAAGGTTCAAAAAATGACAGCTGGAAATGAATCGAGCTGTCAAAATAATTGAGGAAATCACACCAACCCTCAAAGATTGCCGTCTTATCTTCGTTTTGGGAGAGCTGATAGTTGATGTCCTGAAACTGAATGGTCTTTGTGTAGTGGCTGTCCGATATGCGGCAGATTCCGTCCGGCCACATCCGTTCATAAGGGATACTGTCCTGCGCAGATTTTCCTTTTTTGTCCGTGCGGTTGGCGCGGACAATGGCCGCTTCGATCTGCTTCTTATCGGCGCGGGACAGCTTTTTCTTTGTCTTTACCGGCTGCACAGTTTTTTCCTCGGTTTTTCCGAACATCCGATGCAGCCATTTTTTTTATTGCGGTGAACAATGTCATACACCTCCTTATCGAGCATTTCCTGCCGCTTTAATACGGCATAAAAGTTATTGGTCTGGTAGGGACGCTGCTTGGGACGGATCACAGCTACTTTGAGAATGTTGCCCACGATCTTTTCCAGGGGCTGTCCATGCTTTTCGTACATAGCCAGCATAAAGAAGGGCAGCATAACCAGCATCATACACATAGCCGCTACACTGTTTCCGGTAGGTTTTCTGAGCAAAAAGAAAAGCGGTACGCCAATAAGCGCTCCGCCCGTGAAGCAGATAAGCTGCCGCTTGGTCAGATTGAACATGACCTTTGTTTTGACTTTTGTTAAGTCCTTGGGTACGGGTACATAAGCCAATGTGGAAACCTCCTTCCGTTTTAGTGCGCCTGAAAGACTGATTTGGCGAGACTGCCGGTTTTGAACAGCGTAAAACATAGCAGTACGGTGTAGCCCACGCAGCTCCAGATTGCCATGATGATGTCATCTTCCAGAGCGATGTTCTGCACCAGCACAGCATAAATTGCCACGCAGACGATAATGAGAAACGCCTGAAAGCCCAGCGCCAGCAGGGATCGGAGGTAATTCTGTCCCATACCGCCCCATTCTTTACCCATCATTGCAGCCATTGGAACGGGAGCCACCGAAGTCACAAGGTAGATTTCGATCATACGGCCATAAATAACGATAAAGATACAGATATATAACGCCCACATAGTAATGCCAATAAAGAGGGATTGGAACCACAGTCCGAACAGCGGTCCCAGATCCATTTCCATCAGCCTCGGTTCCAGATCGGTCATAACTGAGGAAATGTCAATGGACGCATCCGAATTGATAACCCCTGCCGCCTGCGCCACTACGCTCTGCGCCATATCAAAGACGCCCATCACGATATTCCATGTATTTGTGACAATGAGGATGGCAGCGGCTGATTTGAACACCCACTTGAAAATCATCCAGGTGTCCACATCATGCAGGTTGTTCTTGTCTGCGATCATCTGGATCAGGTCTACGGTCATCACGATAGCCAGGATCACGCCTGCAATCGGCACCATGATGGAGTTGGACAGATTCTCAATCATGCTGAAAATACTGCCATTCCATCCCTGTGGGGTCTGGCCTACCTGTACGGATATATCCGCGACCTGCTGGTTTACACTGTCAAACATCCCCGAAAGGTTGCTCATAATGCCGCCCACCAGCATTTCTTTCAGCCAATTTGTCAGGGCTTCAAGTAAGAAATCCATACGGTGTCAACCTCCTTTCCGCCGCCCCCGCAAAGCTGCGGGAGCGGCAAGGATTTCATACGGAGACGCTTAGACAGAGAAAAGCCCGGAGAGCAGAGGTACAAGGACCATACCAACAACAGCTACACCAGCACCGGCCATAAGCTGCTTCATTCCCTGAGATTTGGCGCCAGGGTTGTCGTTTCCGTAACCTTCCAGCAGGTTGATGACGCCCCAGATACCAAGACCGGCACCGAGCGCAATAACGAGGGTCTGAAGAACGGTGATTGCCTGTTCAAAAAATGCCATATAGTTTGTTAGCCGGAATCTGATTAAAAAATAGGTTTGTCATGTTTCATAGGCATACAAAAGCCGGAACAATCTGCCGCCCGGTTTCCGGGGGCATGATTCCGGCTGTCCTCCTTTTTCATTATTTTTTCTCGCGATTGTCCGCTTTGTACGCCAATGGCCCATAGAGGGCAGGTGCGGCGAATAGATAAGATCACTCCCTTCTAAAGCGGAACGAAATTAAGCGCCCTTTGTGTCTACTTCATATACATCGCAGACCTCATTGGGCTTGAGTTTCAGCCTTGCAGACAAGAATGCTTCAATGTCAAAGGTATTTCGCTTGTCTGCATCAGCTGTGTATTTGAAATTAGGGTGCTTGGTGATGTCGTACTTATCCGAAAGAAAAGGGCGCACACCGCGCAGCTGCAAGATGCACTTGCCGCCGTCCATAACAGCAAGCTCATCCTGGCTCATCAGCTCTTTCCCCAAATTTTTGATAGTTGAGAGAGTGGGAAGTTTCCCGGCCACGGCTCTCTCCGGTGTTGTAGGTGTCGATGGTTTCCTTGCCCAGCACGGCAGCCAGCTCTTTGAGGGTAGTCGGCTCTTTACCGCCCAGGAAGATGGAAGTATCCATGTTTCCGATAATGGTATCGGCGTTGTCCTTATAAATCGCCTTGAGCTGACTCTGCGCCTGCAACACCAGACAGGCGGAGATCTCACGGCTTCGGATGGTGGCCACCAGCTTTTCCAGACGAGGAATCTGCCCGATATTGGCGGCTTCATCAATGAGACAGCGCACATGGACTGGAAGCCTGCCGCCATACACATCGTCCGCCTTTTCGCAGAGCAGGTTGAAAAGCTGGGTATAACACATGGAGATCAGGAAGTTAAAGCTGTCATCTGTATCACTCATAATGAGGAACAGAGCAGTTTTCCGGTCTCCCAGAGTATCCAGCTCCAACTCGTCATAAGCTGTGACCTCACGCAGCTCTGCAATGTCGAATACGGCAAGGCGCGCACCACAAGAAATAAGAATCGACTTGGCTGTTTTTCCCGGCGGCCAGCTTATATTTCTTATACTGGCGCACCGCAAAGTGGTTTGGCTTCTCGGCTTCTAATGCGTCAAACATCAGATCCACGGGGTTCTTGAACTCCTCGTCATCCTCCCGGACTTCCATGGCGTTGATGAACTCTATGAGGGTGGAAAAGTTCTGCTCCTCCACCGGAGCTTCATAGTGGATATACCCAATCAACGCGCAATACAGCAAGGTCTCTGCTTATGGTGATAGGTAAGCCTACAGGTTCTAATGTTTCCGGCTTTTTCCCCCACCCCGCACCGTGCATGACGGCTTTCCCGTCACACGGCGCTCCATCAACAACAATTCGCACACGTTATCACAAGTTATTACCATGATCATTTTTTTTTAAGTGGTCTGCACCTGTTTCTGCCGAAACCGATTAGGCAGAAACAGGCGGATTTCCCGCTTCTTTGCGGAGTTTATTGAGTTTTGCAAGTTGGCGTTTGTTGAGGCTCAATTCAGATAGACATTTTGCTATGGTCGATTCAGATGTAGCGTGGATTAAAATATGTACGCTTTCCCGGACAATAATCAGATTTTGGTAGTTATCCCTGCCACCCCTGTTCTTCGGTAACTTATGGTGGCAATGAATATCTCCCAAAGATTCAAACACTTGACCAGTAACCGCACACTTTCCATATTGCGCACAAAAGAGTGATAGACGGTTATCCGCATACGCGGCACTTTGCTCGTGGACTTCCTGCCGCAAAAGTGCCCTGAGCATCTTGGTATCAAAACCAAGGTTTTCATGGATTTCCGCTCTGCCTTCCGGCGTGTATTTCTGAATAGACCTTTTCTTGCACATTGGGGCCTTAGTACGAACATAGCTGATGGGAGCAACAGGAAGATTTTTGATGTAACGCATCAATTTAGAGCAACTATAGCGGTCTACGACAGCACCACCAATATTATCTTTTGGCTCCTTTTTCAATCTGTCGCCCAGACGCTTCATAGTCCGGGTAAGCTCGTAGCCTATGTCACGAAAATCAAGACTGACCCCTGTTGCCATCTGGTAGTAATTGTGTTCACCCATGACGAAAGCATTATAATTCAAAATCGCTCTTGCCTCCGTCATGCCCTTTGGCGGACGGGCTATATTCTTGATTTTCTGTTTGGCCTCGGTTTTAATCCGCTTAACGGCTTTTTCGCTAACGCGCGATTGAACCACCAGCTTGTTCTTTTTCTTCGTGAGCCTCATTTTGATACCAAGAAATTCGGAGTAATGCTTATTGAGATTTACCACCTGTGTCTTTTCCGGGGATACGTCCAGCCTCAGCCGTTCTTTCAGCCATTTGGTAACCGCAATCAGCGTCCGCTCTGCGCTGTCCTTATTCTGACAGAATATACGAAAATCATCGGCATATCGGACAATGTGCATTTCTTTTAAGCGGGTTGTACGCATAGCGCGGTATCCATGACTTTTGTCGAATACGGTGTTGCCGCCTAACTGCCTGTTTCTGCCCCGCGCCACAGCCACCGGGTTATCTGCCCATTGGCTTTCTACCCACCAATCCAGTTCGTTCAGCACGATATTTGCCAACAGGGGCGAGATAATACCGCCCTGAGGCGTACCCTTAACGGGGGCCGCCGTTGTGCCGTTCTCTAACTGGATAGGGGCTTTTAATATGCGCTTGACAATGTAAATCAGTCGTTTGTCCCGGATTCCCAGCGCCCACATCTGCTTAATCAGTTTCGAGTGGTCTACGTTATCGAAAAATCCCTTGATGTCAAACTCGACAACATAGTGCAAATGAGATTGCTGCATATGCCGGTAGGACGCGGCTATGGCTTGTTCACAGTCTCGGTTGGGCCGGAACCCGTAGCTATTCTCGCTGAATTTTGCCTCACAGATTGGCTCCAGAACTTGGAGAATACATTGCTGTATCAACCTGTCCCAGATACATGGAATACCCAGCGGACGGGTCTTGCTTGGGTCACTTTGCTTTGGAATTTCTTTTCTCCGTACAGCCCGTGGGCTGTAATTCTTGGTAATGTTTCGTACCTTCTGAACCTAACGTTTCCCGGGCCTGCATTTCTCAATAGCCCGAATTGTCAGCCCATCCGTGCCGGGTGTCACGCTTCCGCCATTGCCCTTGATGTTCCGATAGGCAAGTAAGATGTTGTCTTTGCTGAATATCAAATCCATCAGACTATCAAATGTCTCGCCTTTTGCAGCTTTCGCATATAGCCCATCAAAAGTTTCCTGCATATCGTAATACTCGGCATAGCGCAGATTATTGACTTTTTTCGGTTTCTTAGTTGTACTTCTTCGTTTGTTCTCGGTAACCATATAGGCATCAACTCCTTTGAGGGGAAGATTGACCTTTTGGTCGTACCCGAAATCCTACTGCTCACTTGTGATTAGTGTTTTGCCTTGCTGTTGACTCGTGGCTGTCACTCCATTCCCCATTACAGGGAACATCACCGCTATCGCCACTACTTTACCCACCGCTTCGACTGCTTATATGATTCGACAGCCTATATACCATGTTGGCCCATGATATACGCGATAGGCTTTCCCCACGTTCCGATACTGCTATCTTTCCATATGCCCTTAGGTTTCTACTATGGACCTGCCAGCTTGCCGCCGCCTGTAACGGCGCATGGAGTTTCATAGGGACAAATTTTTTACTCTTCCACACTGGCTCCCTTGCGGGATAGGGGATTAGCCCCACTCTTCTTTTAGACCCGTACTATCGCAGATTGGCCTGCCCTTTCGGACATTCTCGCCATAGGCATTTTATAGACCCCCGGCCTAACGCTCACAGCCACCTCTGGCTTGCTATGCACCTGCCGCTGTTTCCATTGTTTACCGCGCACAGAGCGAACGCAGTCAGCCGTCTTTAACGGGCTTCTGACCCTGGCCGTTTCCAGCCAACGCCAGCCGTAGTTTTCAGGTCAGGCGTTTCAGGGCGTTACTCCCTCATTCCACCTGTCGCAGTATCAGTTGTAGCTTCCGAATTATCTCGGAGGCTCCGCATTTTTAGCACTACTCGGTCTTAGCGCCCACAGAGCTTTGCTCCCTGTGGAATAGTGTTTGTATGCGAACGTGTCGCACTGACCCAGAAATCGTCCCCGGCCTTGCCTTCGCCTTTGGTGTTGGCAATCAGCGTCGTTACCAGCTTCAAGATGTCCTTTTCGCTATGGATATAGGCGAAAGGGTTATAGTGCATGGACTTCTTGAAATTGATGGTATTCAACATCCTAATCCGGTATGGCTCATAGATGACCTTTCCCTGCTTGTCCTTCATGGGCTTTCCGTCCTTCCCCAGCTTGGGTGCGCCCCTTTGGAGCATTTTTCCGCACTCGACCAAAATGGTTCCCTTCGGAAGCATTTCGTCAAGACAGAATGTGCATTTATTTGAAAATTCTTTGTGACCGCTGGAAAAGCCTGTGGCGATAGGACTTTTCGAGTGTTTCATGCTCCGTTTCGGATGTCATTTTTGATTAAACGCAGCAACTTATCCTCCATCGTTTCCTTGCTTGTTTGGCTAAAATGGATGCACACCTTGTAGGTTGTCTTGCCAATTTTTCTCACCATGGTTGCGGGTGTGTGCTCCGCTGTCTGTACTGCTTTCGCTTTGGCTGTTGCCTGTTCCATGTGCGACACCTCCTGTAAAAAAGCCCGACAAAGGAAAGGCTGACAACGAAGTCCTGACAACGGACATCAGAAAACCTTAAAACTCTGTCGGGCAGATGCTCTATTTTCTTTTTCTTCTTTTTTATAAAAGTCGGTTGTCATGGTTGTCAGTAGAGAGAAAACGCCCGTCAAATCAGGGGTTTTCAGACTTTCGCCCGACAACCAGACCGACAACCGGCTCGACAACAAAACGGCAACCGGCACTGATTTTTTACTTTAGCCACTCAGGGGGAAGTTCCAGCTGCTCCACTTCCTCCGGCGTTAATTCCTGAAAATCTCCGCCTCCGTTGTCGTGCTGGATGCGCTCCCAGCCTTTCTGCCGCCCATAGGGACTGCGGAAGTACCGGGGATTGGAAAATGCTCTCCAGCCGGTCACGCTGTTGTTCATAATGTCGTTGATCTCCCGGATTTCCCATTGCTTCGGCTCGTCAAAGCTGTGTCCCAGGGCTTCCCGGAACAGCTGCTTGGAGCAGACCATGTTATCCGAACACTTTTCCAGATACTCGATGATTTGTCCGGCTTTGGTATCCTCCGGCATGAAGTCACGCTGGTGGACTTTCAGATACTCGTTCATTGCCGGGCTGAACCTGAGCTTGAAGTTTCCGCTGCGGTAAATCTCCATTGCTTCTGCCCAGACCTGTTTGAGATACTCCCTTGCTGCCGGTTCATCGTCCAGAATGTGGATTTCTGCCAGCTCTGGATGTACCATGACCGGCACAAAACGGCGGTTGCCGGTGCGGTCAAGGGGCAGGAAGTCCAGCGTGTTGGAAGTGCCGCAGAACACACACTGCCGTTTTCGGTCAGCCGGGTGGGTTTCGTATGGCACTTTATAGGTTTCCTTCTGGCGGCTGAGAAAGGATTTGATTTCCTCAATGCTCTTGGCATTGGCGGTGGCAATCATCTCCGACATCTCGATCAGCCAGTGTCCCTGCATCTTGCGGTACACATTTTCATCGTCCAGCTTTTTCAGGTCATCGGAAAACCAGTCATCCTGAACTGCCAGCAGCCGAAAGAACGAGGACTTTCCAGCTCCCTGACCGCCCACCAGACAGAGCATGATTTCAAATTTACAGCCGGGACGGAACGCCCGTGAGATTGCTCCCAGCAGGAACAACCGCATGGCTTCACAGGTGTAATCATCGGCATCAGCTCCCAGAAACCGGTGCAGACAATAGCGGATGCGCTCCGTACCGTCCCACTGCAAAGCATTGAGAAAATCCCGGACAGGGTGATAGCGGTTTTCGTTGGCAATCACCATCACGGCATCCTGTATCTTTTTCTCAATGGTCAGTCCATAGTTTTCCTCAAAATACAAGAGCAGATATTTGATGTCCACATCGGTCAGGGTCGGGCTGTCCCGATACCAGCCGAGGGGCTTCACAATATCCACTCGTTCTGTCAGCAGATTTTTTCGGATAGCTCCTTTCAGCAGAGGGTCAAGCTGAAACACCCGTTTATAGTTGGCGGCGGCATTGGATACCTTACCTTTCTCGGTCTGTTCCAGGCTGCTTCTGACCTGTTCCACGGTGCAGAGTTCCGGCTGCTGTCCATTCTGCAATTCGCTGCTCAAGTTTCATCACCTCTTTTCCTTGCTGTGCTACAATCTCCCGGCGTTCTTCCGGCGATCCGTCCAGAAAACTATCCAACAGATACTCTGTGTAGGATTTCCTTTGCAGGGCTTCCACAAAGAGAGGATGCAGGTCATCCTCCGGCGTTTGCGGGGCATATTGCTGTTCCCATTTCTGGAGAAGGTGGAAGTATTCGCATAAGACCTTGTAGCAGTGCATTTCTTCCTGTCTATATTTCTGCTCTGGGGTAGGTTCCCTGATATGGGGTTTGACGGTCGGCTTCTGCCGGTTGTCATAGGCAATCCCAAAATCATCAGCAATTTTCATGGCGGCTTCCTTGCTGGGCAGCTGAAACAGCCGGGAAACAAAATCCACTGCATCCCCATCAGCCTGACAGCCAAAGCAGTGAAAACGCCTGTCCAGTTTCATGCTGGGGTTTTTATCATTGTGAAAAGGGCAGACCGCCATGCCGTTTCTGCTAACAGGGATGCCATACAGCTCCGCTGCCTGTCTGGTGGTCACATTCTGTTTGACCGCTTCAAATACATTCAAAATTCCACCTCCTGACAAAACAAAAGGCACCCGATTTCTTTTGAAAATCAGATGCCTTACAGTTCCATATTCTGCTTTTTCTCCTGCCGGTGCTGCTCGTCCTTTTTTCTGGATTCCTCCTGATAGTCCTTGATTTGCTCGGTGACAGAGTGCTTCGGCTCTGGCTTCTTTTTGACCTCTGCCTGTTCCGGGGCGAGTACCTTGTTGACCCAGTAACGGATTTCTTTCAGCGGCTTCAATTCCTCCTGCACTGCCGCCAGCTGCCCGGTATATTCTGCATGAGAAGTTTGCAGCTGTTCATATTCCGCTTGCAGGGCTTCCAGATCAACATTCAAGTCAACACCATGCTTTTTCAAAAAATCGATACGCCTTGTTGTATGCGTCCAGCTCGTCCCGGTGGCTTTCCGCATAAACGGACTGCACCGTTTTCCAGCCGATTCGCACATACTTGTCATGGACAGCTTTATGCTGCTGACAATCGGCAACGGCGTTCTGGATGCCGGTAATCACTTTCATGCGGCTCTCGGCTTTTCTCATGCCGGTGCTGACGCTGCCGGATTTCTGTTTCACTTCCTCCAGCACACTGTCCAGCTGTTCCAGCGTAAAAATCTCATGGTCTTTCAGATAATTGGTGGCGTTGACAAAGGACTGTAAATCTTTCGTTGCACCTTTTTGCTGACCATATCTTGACCAGTCCTGGCGTTCTGCCTTTCGCAGATTGAGGTAATCCCGCAGAAGGTTGATAAGGTCGGGAGATGCGTTTTCCGGCTTCTTCTCTGCCAGCAGCTCTTTTCTGGTTTCCAGAATATCGCTGATCCAGTCACGCAGATTTTGAATGGTGCTGCGGATCACGCTCATCATGCGGTTGGCTGCTTTGATGTCCCGGTTTAGATTGCCGATATTGGTCTGGATGCCACGGCGTTCCATCTGGGTGACAGCAGCTCCCATGTGGACGGTGGGAATGATGTCCAGCCCCTGTTTTTCATAGGAACGGAGATCGACACGGACAGGGCTGTTTACCATTTTCAGATAACGGTTCTGTACTGTTTCCCAGCCGGTGCGCCACTCCTGTCCATGATACTGTTCGTTCCAGTCAACGGTGTCCTCCTTATGGCTTTTCCAGTTCCCGGATGGAAGCCGGATACGCTCGCCGTTCTCGTCAAGGTCATAAACCTTTCTGGCTTTGGGAAGCCATTTTCCATGCTCGTTCATTGCCCGCATGGTCAGCATCACATGACAATGGGGATTGTGTCCCGGTGGCTTGGGGTCGTGGATGGCAAAATCAACAATCATGCCTTTGGAAACAAAAAACTGGTTGCAGTAGTCCTGCACCATCTGCGGATACAGTTCCTCTGGCACTTCTCTGGGCAGTGCCAACACAAACCGTCTGGCAAGCTGGGAGTTCCACTGGTTTTCAACGGCTTCCACTGCGTTCCATAGCTGTTCCCGGTCGGCGTATTCCGGCGGGGCATGGGACGGCAGCATGATTTCCGTGTAGACCACACCTTCCTTTTTTCGGTAGTCTTTGTGCTTCTGGTCATACTCGGAAAACAGATTCTCGCCGCTCTGGTAGGCGGCTCCGGCAACAGCTGACTGCCGTTTGCTCCTCTTCGTGATTTTGATTTCAAAATGAGGGTTTGCCACTTCATCATCTCCTTTGGCAAAGCAAAAGACCGTCTGCAAAGCTGCAAGCGGTCAGGTCATCGGGTTCTATTCCTGTTGTTCGGAAATTCCTGTCCGGCAGGGATTTTCGGACAGCAGGGGGCAAAGGGGTAGCTGGCTTTAGCCAGCGCAGGGGAAGTGCAGCTTCCACTGGATGATTGGAGCAGAGGGTTTATCCTGTGCGGAAATCATCAGCTCCCTGCAAGGGGCTTTCGGCAGAACGCATTGCACCACCTTTAGGCGGTGTATAATTGCGCCCTTGTTAAAACAAGGGGTTCTCACTGCTGTCCGTTGTCAGCGTTTTTCTCCGCTCCTCAATCAGCCTGTCCAGCTTTCTTTGTGCGGCTTCACCGTGAAAGAGGAAGGTCAGCAGCTCCATCACATCGTCATCGGTCAGCAAAGTAGGCTCACGCAGAAACTTCTCCAGCATTCCTGCACGAGTACAAAGCCGGTGGGTTCTCTCGCTCCGTGTCAGGCGTTTCCGCTCATGCTCCAGCTGCTTCTCTCTGTGCTGGGCGGCAATCAGCTTTTTCTCGGCTGCGGTTTTCTGGCGGTTCAGCTTTTCCAGTTTTTCATTCATGGGATCAGGCTCCTTTCTGAATAATGGGCAAAACAAAAGCGACCAACTTTTTACGGTTGATCGCCTTTGGCTTGGTCACTATTTTTATGTTTTTAAGATGAAAATTCATCCGCTAAATGATTGCTTAACTCGGACAATGACTTGATTAGCCCCAGATTACTATATTCAAAATTCTGCGTTAGACTATCCCACTGCATAAATCCAAGACAATGTTCATGACTCTCTCCGTCAACTATGGTCTGAATATCAGAAATATGGGTTTCAGTAGAAAGAATATGCGCTAAGCGTGGACTTGCCCCATTATCAATATTAACCAGCAAACCATATTTTGCGCCTGAAACCAAGCAGTATCCAACAAGTTGTGACCATTCTTTAAGCCCTGCACTGTTCATCAGCTTGACTTCAAGAATTAAAATCTCAAATTGCGTTCCATCAGTGATCAAAGCAAAAATATCAAGGTTTAGCGGGGGCACTCGATTCGCAAAATTTTTAACGCAGGTACATTTATCTGGATGTTCGGAAATAATTCTTTGCAAATTGGTTTTCAGTTCGCCGATACCCCAAAAAACACTGAGTTCTTTGTGGCGTTTCGCTCTGAAATTACTTTTAAGCTGAGCTTCTATAAAAGTTTGGATTTCTGGATAATACGAAACTTCATTTTGGCTGCGTTTACCGGGCATCTCGTAAGTCCTCCTCAGTAATTTGACGAACGAGCAATTTATATTCATTGTCCGGCGAATTTGTTACCAAGCGTTTGTAAACATTAGGATTCCGAGCACCAATTAAAGCACCACGACCGTTTCCTACAATAACCAATGGTGTGAGAAGATCAGGCTTTCTTATTTCAACCGATAAATCTGCGTCATCATGTGAATGGCGTTCAACAATTTGAAAATATCCTTTTGGACGCTTGCCAGAGAGTTCGTCATCGTTTGCAATGACATAGGCAACCGCTTGGAGAATTTCGGCTATTGGATAACCAGTATTCGCAGTAGTGCCGTATAACAAATCTGTTTTATCTTCCTTGTACTGGTCTATCAGGGTTCCAATATTTACATTAAGAGAAGTGTATTCCCGTCCTGACAGTAGGGGATCTGCTTGAATAATCTCCTCAATCTGAATGTAGCTATCCTTATGCAAAATCGGGAACGGGTTAATCAGTTCCCCAATATGCTCAAACTGTTCCCTGATTTTACAGTATGGAGCGTGTTCACAGCCCATTACCGTACAAAAATGTCTGAAATGAATGTAATGCCCACCCCTAATCAGTTCTGGCAAACGAGTATCATTTTCAGCTGGATGCACTGTGGACGGAGTGAAATGCATATCCCTCGTTTCACATCTTTCCGCAGCATGAGTTTCCCTTTGTAATCTACGATTTTCATTTGATGTTTCTGCTTTAGTTCTAAACGCAAATGCACCAAACTGAGCATATTGATCCAATAAAATTCGCAGCTTAAAGCCTTTGTTCCATTGAGCGTAGTATGAATCGTTTGTGCAATGGATATTTGGATGATTCCAGTTTACCTGATCGGGAATACAATTTATGCTGTACAACAGTCGACACAAATCACATACGAACTTAAAGTTGTAGCCCTTGATTTCAAAAGAAATAATTTGATGCTCATCGGTAAAACGGCGCTGTGATTTTGCCATACTTCCGATTGTATCAGCTAATCCAGCAATAAAGCGGCGTTTAAGATTATCATCAACTAATTCTGATACAACCTGGCTTATATCGGCACTTCCACGAAGCTCGCCTTCACACACAATGCCATAATGCATAAGGTCATTTTTTACCGCTGTTGTATCGCCTTCGCAAAGAATTGTCCAAGTCCCTCCGGGAGTGGTTTCATATTGAACAGAAAGGTCATAGACAGCCCGAAACATTTGCCCTACTTTGCGTAGAATATCTCCTGCAATTTCTCCAGCACGCTGTGGATTTTCAAGATATGAACCCCATTTTTTATATGGCAGGCGAATGCTGAAAACATCTTCTGCGTTTCCAAATACACCTCCACCTATGATTAACCCCAATAGATATGCTTTATCTGTATCCATTCTCTTATCCCCTTACTTTTCACTTGTGTTTTTCTTAAATACTTGCTCCATTATTGCCGAAGCGATATTGTATGCCAACATAACCGGCACAGCATTTCCTATGACTTTATACATTGCTGTAATGTTTCGTGCTGTATCTGTTAAGAAGTTAAAATCATCGGGGAAAGTCTGAATGCGGGCAACTTCTCGTACAGTAAACCTTCTGTTTTCAGTAGGATGTATAATGCCACAGTTCTCCGGCTGAGCAGATGCTGTCATAGTTCCACAAATCTCATCTCTTGAAAAACGACGGTAAAAGTTGGGCGAATGGTACTTTTTCATGTTATCTCGGATTCTTTGGAAACGAGGAGCTAAATGTTCATATGGAACATCTTTCCACGAGCCACCTTCGGGAATAAATCTAATCATGTCCAGTGCTTGCGGCGAAAGTGCCCAATCCACATTGTTGGCTACTTCCTGCGGCACATCTAAAATGTGACGCAGCGTCAGATTTTCTTTAGTTTGCTTTTTGGGAAATTCAAAGGTAATGCCCAAGTCTTTGCGGACACCCACAAACAAAACTCGTTGACGGTTTTGAGGGACACCATAATCCGATGCATTTACAAGCTGATGCACGACATTATATCCCACGCCATTCATGTTAGACAAATCTTCAACAATGACTTCTGCTAAATTGCGTCCATCAATATACTTTGTCGAAAGCAAACCTTTAACATTTTCAAAGACAATTACTTTCGGCATCTTTTTTTGAATTATACGCAGACACTCTTTGTATAGCATACCACGAGAGTCGTGGACACCTTTCCGATTACCTGCATTAGAAAAAGGCTGGCACGGAAAACCAGCGGTTAAAATATCTCCATCTGGAATTTCATCTTCACCAACCGATAATATATCACGCTTATCTATTTCGCCTAAGTTGAGTGAGTATATTGCTTGAGCATCTGCATCAAAGTCATTTGCAAACACAATGTCAAATCCTGCTTTTTTGAACCCTAAATCCATTCCACCACAACCTGAAAACAGGGAGATCAGGCGAGGATGCTCCGGGGTTTCCAGTTCCAGTTCTGGGAGATTTGTTATGCTGTATACGGGTTTATTTTGACAAGAGTTAGACACATATTCATCAACATCACACGCACGAATCCGCCAAGTACGATTGCCAAGTTTTGAAGCTGGCAAACTACCATTTCCAATCATTCGTCGTATAGTTTTTTCAGAAAGCTGTAGATATTGAGCTGTTTGAGAAACAGTTAACAGTTCCGTATCCATAGGTTAATTCCTCCACTCTGTTTTTCGCTATTATATATTCTAATATACGAACCCCCGAATGTCAATAAAATGAGGGAAAACAGCGGACAACGATGGATTTATATGGA
>ENA-OQES01000500-OQES01000500.1-human-gut-metagenome-genome-assembly--contig:-NODE-500-length-16504-cov-3.837516_pt1 | contig 16504 bp, 17 predicted proteins | sample MGYA00242798_ERZ504641 | MGnify/ENA primary metagenome ERZ504641 (study PRJEB26092, sample SAMD00036327) | human gut metagenome | host: Homo sapiens | study: EMG produced TPA metagenomics assembly of... | reverse complement strand
TGGTACGACGGATCCGGCTCGGTCAGGGTCGGGAAACTTGCCCGGCACTTCGGCCCAGTTGAAGTTGCCGCCTTCCACAATCACGCCGCGAGGGTGGTGCCGTGGCCGCCGATGAACTTGGTGGCGGATTCGACCACGACGTCAGCACCGTGCTCCAGCGGGCGGAACAGGTACGGGGTGGCGAAGGTGTTGTCGACGATCACCGGCAGATGATGCTTGTGTGCGATGGCGGTGATGGCTTCGAAGTCCGGCAGGTCGGCGTTCGGGTTGCCGAAGGTCTCGAAGTAGACGAGCTTGGTGTTCTCCTGGATGGCATCCTCGAACTCCTGTGGGTTCTCAGCGGAGACGAAGGTGGTGGTGATGCCGTCACGCGGCAGGGTGTGGCGCAACAGGTTGAAGGTGCCGCCGTAGATGTTCTTGGCAGCCACGATGTGGTCGCCGGACTGGGTGATGTTGCGCACGGCGTATTCGACCGCGGCGGCGCCGGAAGCGACTGCCAAACCAGCGGCGCCACCTTCAAGGGCTGCGATGCGGTCTTCGAACACGCCCTGGGTGGAGTTGGTCAGGCGGCCGTAGATGTTGCCCGGATCGGCCAGACCAAAACGCGCCTCGGCGTGATCAAAGTTATGGAACACGTAGCTGGTGGTCTGGTAGATCGGCACCGCGCGGGAATCGGTTGCCGGGTCGGCCTGCTCCTGGCCGACGTGAAGCTGCAGGGTTTCGAAGCGGTAGTTCTTGGAATCTGCCATGGTTTCTGCTCCTTGTGGGGAAGTGGTTCGTTGCTTGTCTTGCTGACCACCCGCCTTGCCGTGTGTGGCGGTTGGTCAGGTGTTGGTAGCGACAATAATCCGACGTCGCTTCGCAATGCAAACCGAGCGTTATCGCACTTGCCTATATCCCCTTATAAACCGTTGGAATCATTGCCATTCAAGCTCTACAAAACCGTTCTGACAACCGTCTGAAAAACTGCGACACGCCGGCAAACGGCACTGCGGTGATACACCGTGCGAAGCATCGAGTCTCCGAAGTCAGACGGGCGGCTAAAGTCGTGGTCAGACAATCGCAAGAGAGGGTTCCCATGAATGATGTGATTCTGTTCGACCGTGACCCACGGTACATTCCACGTGTGGCCGCGGTGCACGACATGTGCGGATACGGCAATTGCTCGCTGACGGCGGCCATTCCGATCCTGTCGGCGGCCGGATGCGACGTGTGCCCGGTACCGACCGCGCTGTTTTCGGCACACACGCGCTACAGCGTATTCACATTCCACGATACGACCGAGATTTTGGACGGCTATCTGGACGCATGGCGTAAGGAGAACGTCGATCTGGACGGCGTGTATTCCGGTTTCCTTGGCTCCGCCGAACAGGTTGCGATCATCAAACGCCTGTATTCGCAATATCCGCATGCCTTGCGTTTGGTGGATCCGGTAATGGGAGATGGAGGCGAAATCTACGCCACATACACGCCGGAACTCTGCGAAGCTATGGGCACGCTAGTGGATGGCGCCGACGTGCTGATGCCGAATTTGACGGAAGCATCCATATTGACGAAACGCACATATCCAGGGCGTGATCTGAGCGATGCCGAAGTAGATGACATGATTGACGCATTGCTTGATTTGGGTGCGAAAAACGTGGTTTTGAAAGGCATCGATCATGACGATGGTACGATTCGCAATTATGTTGCCTCAGCTGATTCGGGGGCTTCTGGCAAGCAGGAGCTTGCGCACATCAAGCTGCCGTTCATGACGCATGGTACCGGCGACGCGTTCGCTTCCGCACTCTGTGGTGCACTGATGGCGGGCAGGCCGTTAGCCGAATCGGCGCATATCGCAGCGAGTTTGTGCGTCATGCCATGAAAAAGCACGCAGTATCAGCCGCATCATGATGAACGTGGCGTAAGCTTTGAACTGAATCTTGACGAGCTGACGCAGCTGGTCCGTCACTGAGCATTCCGATCGCATACGGTTTCGGACGTTCCATAGCCATTGGCCCCGTGGAGCAATGTGAATAACGGCAAGTTATCCACCAACTATCCCAAACACGCCCGAAACCGCATCCTTTATCCACATTTGCCGTTCACGCTTGCTTCACGCCGGTTCTTTCTGCTGGACTTGAACCATGAACGGCAATACAACACATGACGTTCCGACCGCAATGCAGCGTTCGGAACAGCTTCTTGATTCCATCGCACAGCGATTGCATGATGGCACTCTGTGCGCACGGCAGCTCGGAGAACTCGGCGAGCAATATGCGGCCGCATGGCTGGAAAGCCAAGGCTGGCAGACGCTCGACCGCAATTGGCGCTGCCGGTATGGCGAACTCGACATCGTCTCACGCGACGATGCGGGAATCATCGTCTTCGTCGAAGTCAAAACCAGGCGGACACTCCGCTACGGCACTCCGCAGGAAGCCGTAACGTCATCCAAACAGATCAACCTGCGCCACGCGGCCGTGCAATGGCTGTCGGACAGCGACCATCGCACACCACATAACGGCGTACGCTTCGACGTCATCACCGTCATCGTACGTGGCGGCAAGCCGCTCATGCACCATATCGAAGGAGCGTTCTGATGGCTATCGGCAGCGCACTTTCCGTGGGACTGATCGGACTGAAAGCCTTCATCATCCAAATCCAGGCGTTCGTCTCCCCCGGACTTCCTTACTTCTCCATCATCGGGCTTCCCGACACCTCGCTTTCCGAAGCGAGGGAACGTGTCAAATCCGCATGCCAAGCTAGCGGCGCAAAATGGCCGGAGACACGAGTTACGGTCAATCTTTCGCCGGCATCCATGCCCAAACGCGGTTCCTCTCATGATCTGGCGATCGCAGCGAGCGTACTCAGCGCATCTGGAACGATACCCCACGATTGCCTGAACGACACCGTCGTGCTCGGGGAAGTGAATCTCGACGGCACGGTGCTTCCCATCAACGGCCTACTGCCGATTCTGTTGCATGCACGCGATCAAGGCGTCTGCAAGGTGATCGTGCCGCATGCCAATCTGGATGAAGCCACCCTCGTGCCCGACGTCAACGCCATCGGCGTGCGCCACGTGGGCGAATTGATCGAACTGATGGGAGGTGCCACAAAGTACGAGATTCCCGATCTGATCAGGGACGTGAACCCCAACGACGGCACCATGTCGATATGCCCTCCTCCGGGAGACATGAATGAGGTCATGGGGCAGGAAACGGCCAAATGGGCGTTGGAGGTGGCGTCCGCAGGCGGGCACCATCTGATGATGACCGGCCCTCCCGGCACCGGCAAAACCATGCTTGCCTCGCGCATTCCCGGCATTATGAGCCCGTTAAGCGAATCGGAACAGCTGGAAGTCGCATCGATCCGCTCCCTATGCGGCACATTGCCTAGCTATGGCATCAGTGACATTCCACCATTCGAAGCGCCGCACCATACCGCATCCACAGCGTCCCTGGTCGGCGGTGGCGCAGGGTTGGCGCAGCCAGGCGCGATCACACGAGCACACCGAGGCATTCTGTTCATGGACGAGGCACCCGAATTCTCGGCACGCACACTGCAAACATTGCGCGAACCCTTGGAATCCGGGTACGTGGCAATATCGCGCGCGAAAGGCACAACCTACTATCCAGCGAGATTCCAACTGATCATGGCGGCCAATCCCTGCCCCTGCGGTTACGCCTACGGCAATGGAGAGCGCTGCACATGCAAGGAAAAAGACCGTATCAAATACTTCAGCCGACTGTCCGGGCCGATCCTCGACCGCATCGACATTCAAATCGAAGTGCCTCCCGTGGAACGAATCAATCCGGAAATGACACCTTCCGGCGAATCCAGCCATGCCATTCGCCTGCGGGTCATCGTGGCCAGGCAAACCGCGCAGGAGCGTTTTCGTAAATTCGGGTGGGTCTGCAATGCGCAGGCCACCGGAACATGGCTTCGCGCCAACACGTCCACAAAAGCCATCGAACTGGTGAACCATGCGTTGGCCAGTGAGCGGCTCAGCCTCAGAGGGGCGGACCGTGCCATGCGGCTCGCATGGACCCTGGCCGACCTATCAGGCAAAACCTCTCCGGGACCGGAAGAAATGATGCAGGGAATCTCCATGAGAACGAAGTTGACATGAACGAAAATACGAATACGAACGGCAACACAACCGCCATCGACGACGAGACCCTGGCACGTGCGGTGCTCACCTACTGTCTGGACAGCGCCGACGCAATGATGTATGCGCTGATCAAAGGCATCGGATCAGCCACACACACCTTGCAACTACTCGCCGACAGCGGTCCAGGCAATCACGAAAACGTGGCCACAGCCGCTTGCAAAACCCTGGATGCGGCGTTCATCAACGGCATCACGCGTTGGGGACGCAGCATCAACTCCAGAGGTATGGCCTCATTCCACGGTGCGATGGTCTCCTGGCAGCATCGTTTGACCACGCTGCCCAGCACAGATCCCGATGAGCTCAAGGACTGGTTCACAGTAGGGGGCACACAGTGGATCGTCGCACCACACCATCCCTGCTGGCCTTCGCAGCTCGCCGACCTCACCATGTATACGGACTGGGCCGCCCCATTATGTCTCTGGGGGCAAGGCAACCCGCAAGCATTGGTATCATGTCCGGAACCGATCGGCGTCGTCGGGTCACGCGGAGTGAGCGAATACGGAAGGCAAAGTGCACACGAGCTCGCCAAACAGGCAGCCCGTACCGGGCACCTCATAGTATCCGGGGGCGCATTGGGCACCGATGCGGCAGCCCACTGGGGTGCCATCCAAGCCATGGACGAAATCGGGGCTCCCCTCGCAGGCCGCACCGTCGCGGTATTCGCCGGAGGCCTCAACCATATCGGGCCGAAAAGCAACGAACGTCTTTTTGAAACCATCATCAGCCACTCCGGCGCACTGATTTCGGAACTATGCCCAGGAACCGCTCCGGAAGCCAGACGATTCCTCATTAGAAACCGTCTGATAGCGGCCTTGTCGTCCAGCCTCATCGTTGCCCAAGCGCGCACACGTTCAGGCGCGCTCAACACCGCGGGATGGGCCGGCGAACTCAACCGCCGCGTATTCGCAGTGCCAGGAGACGTGACCATGCCACACAACACGGGCTGCAACCGGCTCATTCAAGAAGGACGAGCAAACATCATCTGCTCACTGACCGACATCGATGAATTCTGCCATGCTTCGCACCGCCCGCAACCCGTCGTCATAGACGGCGAACAGACGGAAAAACCAGCCGACGACGTCCTGCCGGAACCAGACGACACCACCAGAATCATATTGAAAGCCATACGAAAATGCGACGCGAAATATGGCCATGTCTCCACTGACGGGCTGCTCGCCATACTGGCAGAGACCAATCCCGAAGAATATCCGATCTCACGAATCGTATTGGAACTCGGTGTACTGGAACTCAACGGGCTCATCAGCACGCAACACGGCAACATCACCATCGTCAACGCAAACACCACTCAACAGCGCAACTGACACCGCCAATCGTCACAGCCGCCGACGAACAAACACGCAAGAACATGTGAAAACACGCATACGACAACATGCCCGTCATCCAACGAACCACAGCGAGGTCACACCTTGTGCGAAAATCGTTGGTATGAGTCCGAAGCATGTTGAAGATATGTATGATGCAGTAATCGTCGGCGCAGGAGCGGCAGGTCTTTCCGCAGCGTTAGGAATGTTGCGAAGCGAACAGATCCAAGAGCTGAAGGAAGCCGGCATCGAACCGAATATTCTGGTGATTTCCAAGCTCCAGCCGTTACGTTCGCACACCGGTTCCGCAGAAGGCGGCATCGCGGCCAGCCTCGGCAATGTCGAACACGACGATTGGCATTGGCACTACTACGACACTGTCAAGGGCGGCGATTGGCTGGTCGATCAGGATGCGGCCGAACTGTTCGCGCAAGAGGCCCCGGCAACGGTCATCGAACTGGAACATGCCGGCGTGGCGTTCTCCCGCACCGAAGACGGACACATCGCACAGCGTCGTTTCGGCGGGCATACCAAGGATTTCGGCAAGGAACCGATTCGCCGAGCCGCATACGCCGCAGACCGCATCGGCCATCAGATCCTCTTCTCGCTGTGGCAGCAGTGTGTGGCGGAAGGCGTCGAATTCGCAGAAGAATGGTATGTGACCGATCTGGTGGTCTCCGAGGATGGCACCAAAGCCGAAGGCGTGGTGGCGTTCGACACCCATAAGGGTCAAGTGCACGCCATTCATGCGCACAACGTGCTTCTGGCCACCGGAGGCGCAGGCCGCCTGTTCCACACCACATCCAATTCGTGGGATCTGACCGGCGACGGCATGGCGCTCGCACTACATGCCGGACTGCAGCTGGAAGACAGCGAATTCGTGCAATTTCACCCGACCGGTTTGGCACATACCGGCATTCTGCTGTCGGAAGCGGCCCGCGCGGAAGGTGGCGTGCTCCGTAATGCCGATGGTGAGGCCTTCATGGAAAAGTATGCTCCCGGGCACGCCGATCTGGCCGCGCGAGACGTGGTCAGCCGCTCCATCACCGCTGAAATCGACGCCGGACGTGGCGTGGCGGATCCGAAGGATCCAGATGGCCCGAAGGATTGCGTATGGCTCGATATGACCGGCATTGATGCCGACCATATGCATGAAGTGCTACCCCAGGTGGTGGAAACAATCGAAAAGTACGCCGATCTTGACCCGACCAAGGATTATGTGCCGGTCAAACCGACCGCACACTACACCATGGGCGGCATTCCGATCACCACCAACGGCGAAGTGTACCGTTGGATTGACGGCGAACGCGCCATCGTTGGCGGCCTGTTCGCAGCCGGCGAATGCTCGTGTGTATCCGTGCACGGCGCGAACCGCCTTGGCGGCAACTCCCTGCTGGATGCCTGCCTGTTCGGCACTCGTTCCGGCAAGGCACTTGCGGAACGTATCGCCGCCGCTCCGGTGAATAATCCGATGGCTGAAGCCGATGAAGATGCCGAAGATGGAACAGACGATGTGCAGCAGGCCGCCGATGCGCGTTCCTCTGAATTGAAAGATCTTCTGACGCAGCTTCCTGAAGACGACGAGCACGCTTCAGATAATCCATACCAACTTATGGCCGATTTGGGATCCGTTATGGAAAAAGCGGTCGCCGTGCGCTGCGATGCGAACAGCATCGAGCAGGCGCAATCCGTATTGCGTAGCGATCTGGAAGCCCGCGCCCAGGTTTTGCATGCGCATTCCGATTCCGCCACGTTCAATCAGGAGATCACCGCCATTTGGGAGGTGCGACATCTGCTTGGGCTTGGTTCGACCATGCTTGCGGCATCCGGCGCTCGTCATGAGTCCCGCGGCTCATTGAAACGTCTCGACTTCCCGGAACGTGATGATGAGCAGTTCCTCGCGCATTCCATGGTGAATGCTTCTGGACAGATTTCCTGGCAGCCAGTGCATATTGTGAACATGCCGCCAAAAGCCCGTGAGTACTGAGACCTCTGGGCACGGTGTATGGCAGACTTGTTGTCGGTTTTTATTGGAAAGGCGAGTAGATGAGCGGTACAGAAAACGGCATGAACACGGTGACGTTGCGGGTCAATAGGTTCACCCCGCGCCCTGAACGTGCCCGCGACCGCGAACGCGGGGGCTCCCCCGTTCGCCAAGAAAAGCTCTCCGTTCGGAGATTCCGGCGCGTCGGCGCGCCGCCGTCCCCGCGGCAAGCAGTGGGTGCAGGATTACACGTTGCATGTGCGCCCGGAAGACACGGTGCTTGATTGCCTGTTGAAAATCAAGCGAACCGTCGATCCGACTTTGGCGTTCCGCTATTCCTGCGGTCATGGCATGTGTGGCTCCGATGCAGTGTCCATCAATGGCACGCCGACGCTGCTGTGCACCGCTTCCATCAAGGATTGGGCCAAGCAGCCGAATACCGTATTAGTGGACAATGAGGGATTCCGCCATACCGGAGACGCAGATGCGTCGCTTGCAGATGACGCCGTTTCCGTTTCTTCAGGCGATCTCGGCGTGATCGAGCTCGCTCCCCTGCCGGGTTTCCCCGTACAGCGTGATCTGATTGCTGATATCGATCAGATGCTCGATCAAATCAGGAAGCTTAAGCCGTATTTGCAGGCCAATAACGAATTAGCCACCACCAAAGACGGAAAAATTCAACGCTTTCGAATATCTGCAGAATCCTCAGCAGCTTGCCAAATATGAGCTGCTCACCAATTGCATTGCTTGCGGCACTTGCGAAGGAAGCTGCCCAGTGTACGCTGGAGGCGAGGCGTTCATCGGTCCAGCGGCGTTGATTACCGCGTCCCGCTTCATCAATGATTCGCGAGATGGTCAGGCGAATGCTCGTATGGATGCCATTGATTCCGCGGACGGTATCGCAGCATGTCAGTCGGTTCGCGCCTGCACCCGCGAATGTCCACGTGGCATCGACGTCGGCGAGGAAATCTGGCAACTGATCGCCCAAGTCAAGGAACGCTGAACCCATGGATAGAACGTCGTACACCAATCTCGCCAAGTCTTGGGAATACGTTGAAGATCATGCGTTCTCACGCCAGTCAACCAATCTGAACGCCATTCGTACCCACGCCGAAGAAGCGGGCATTCCGCAGGGTTCCGCGGCACAGGCGGAGTTGTTGCGCATGCTGGTGCATATGGTGGATGCGTCGTCAGTGATTGCCGTCGGTACCGGTTCCGTAGTGGAAACGTTGCAGCTTGTCAATGGTTTGGATAACAAGGGGCAGCTTACCGCGGTCGATTCCTCTTCCCAAGGCATTGCGCTGATTCGCACGTTGTTCAATCGTCTTTCCGACGAGACACAGACCACGCTTCGTGCGGTGAATGCTCCTGTCAACGTGTTTCTGCCGCGTTTGAACGCCGAAACATACGATTTGATCGTTGTTGCTGGCGACGCCGAAAATTATGCTGCCTCTTTTGAACAGGCTCCCCGCCTGCTGAAGAAGCATGGTGTGATCGTATTCACGGACGTGCTCGCTTTCGATGCTGCGACTTCCGCAGGTGGCGTATTGAATCCCGCCAACCGCGACGCCAAATCCATTGCCATGCGTACCCTGCTGGAAACCGTGGAATCCGATGAACGTTTCATCACCGCGCTCACTCCGACCGGTACAGGTCTGCTCGTAGCGGTCAAACGCTAGTATGGCCGTTCCCATCGATTTGCCGTTTCCTTACACAACAAAAGCCGACGCTCACGATATGTGATAAGCGTCGGCTTTTTGCGTGTCTGGCATATGGCGCGGAATGCCATAGCCGGAACGGCGCTATTTGACCTTTGGATGTGTATTGATCATCTGGCTGACCACAACGGTGCCATCTTCAAGCACAGATTCCACTTCCCCAGCAGCGTCCTCGTCGGCAGTATGATGCTTATGTTTCGACGATGCGGCAGCGGTCAGTTCGAACTTCTTGGATTGACGGCTCAACAAAATACCAGAAATCACCGCTGCGACCATGGAGCCAACAAGCACGCCAAAGCGTGCCTCCGCAGACAATTCGGCATCCTTATATGCGAGCGAGGAGATCAGGAACGACACGGTGAAACCAATGCCGCAAGCGCAGGCTGCGGGGAACATGTCACGCACACGCAGACCCCTTGGCCATCTTCAATCCAGCCACATGCGTGGAAAGCCAGGCCGTGATCATGATGCCTAAAGGCTTGCCGACCACCAACGCCACCATGACGGCGACAACGACTGGCGAAACGAACAGCGCCAAAGTCAACGATTCAAAATGCACGCCTGTGGCGAACAGTGCGAAAATCGGCAAGGCCAGCAACGCGGAAAACGGTTGCAGCTTGTCCGCATAGCGTTCGGCGCGTGGAGTCTTTTCGCCGTAGCATTCATGCGCGGGAGTAAGCAGACCTACCAACACGCCAGCCAGAGTGGGATGCACACCAGCTTCAAACATCATCACCCAAGCCAGAATACCGACGATGGCCACGGCAAACCATGGCACTTTGCGCATACGCACGAGGAAATACCATACGACCGCGCACACGGCGATGCCGACGAACCAGTACCATGCGTTCACCGAAGAGAAGAACACCGCGATCAAAATGATGGCAAGCAGATCGTCCACCGTAGCCAATGTCATCAGGAACGCGCGAATAGAGCCCGGCAGCGCTTTGGCGAACAAAGCAAGCACAGCCAAAGAGAACGCGATATCAGTGGCCGTAGGAACCGCCCAACCATGAGACATCTCACCAAAGGTGAAACTCGTTCCCGAAGCGATGGCCAACGGATCGGATCCGAAACCGGAGAACAGGAACAATACCAGCAGGAACAACACCGGAGGAGCCATCATACCGCCCACAGCGCACAGCATCGGCACTGCAGCAGCCTTGGGGTTCGACAGCGAACCTGTGGCGAGTTCCTGTTTCAATTCCAGTCCGACAGTCAGGAAGAACACCGTCAGCAGACCATCCTGCACCCAGTGTCCCAATCCCATATCGATATTGGTGTAGGGAATGGCGATGCGGAAATTCTCCAACTCTTCGAACGCATGCGCCGTGAACGGCAGATTGGCAAGCAACAGACCTGCGAGGGCGAAGCCAAGCATAATCAGACCAGATATGCGGTCGGAAGCGGCTATGTATCGTATTTTCGCCCAGAGTCCCTGCTTACGTTCGGTCATTGCTCTCCCGTCTGTTGCCGCGAGTATCCACGGCCCGCCATTCACTTAAGAAAAGCGTCTGCGGTATTGGCACGCGCAGACGCTTCAATAGCGGTTCCAGTGTACCGAGAGGTGTCGGCGTTTATGTTTCCAAACCGTCTTTTTCACTGGTGTTTACGGTTTTATTCGGCATGGCGGCTTTTCTTGTACCACACCGTTCGCTCGGAGAGAAACCGAACGTATCTCGACAACAGCCGCTTTACATAAGCATTCTGGTAGGTTTGCGAATCGCATTGATTCGAACACTATTCACGGCAGCGCCGCCGTTACTTCCAGAAAAAGAAAGCCTCCCCCGCATTTCGCGAGGGAGGTTCATGTGCGCGAGACAGGATTCGAACCTGCGACCTGCTGATCCGTAGTCAGCTGCTCTAATCCGCTGGGCTACTCGCGCAACGTCATCTCATTTATTTATGCCGCCTGATGACCGGTGGCCGGTGCGCGAGACAGGATTCGAACCTGCGACCTGCTGATCCGTAGTCAGCTGCTCTAATCCGCTGGGCTACTCGCGCAACGTTGCTTGTTTTCGGCAACTCGAATAAGATACACCCAAATGGCCACGCGCAAAATCTCGGCGTGTCGCACTCATTTTCATGGATTTTATAGAGAGATTCGCATTTGCCTCAGCCCCACAAAATCTGAATTCTCACGCGGTGCGTCTGCGGGGAATCTCCTCCGTCGAAACCTTCAGCAGTTTCGGGGTGCCGGATCCATTGACGGAAGCCTCATCCACCACCACTTCCGACACGCCGGTCATACTTGGCAGCTGGAACATCGTATCTTCCAAGGTCTTCTCAATAATCGACCGCAAGCCGCGCGCTCCCGTACCCCTGCGAATCGACGTGGCCGCAATCTGCCGCACCGCATCCTCGGTGAACGTCAACGTCACCCCATCGATCGCAAACAACTTCTGATACTGCTTGACCAGCGCGTTCTCCGGTGCGACCAGAATGCGCGCCAAATCATCCTCCGTAAGATCCTCAAGCACGCTCACCACCGGCAATCTGCCGATGAATTCAGGCAATAAACCGAAATCGGCAAGATCGTCGGCCGAAGCCTGAGCAAGCAGCTCACGCTTCGGCACCTCGCGCTCATGCCAGGCCGCACCAAATCCGCTTTCGCGAGCACCCAGGCGCTGTGCCACAATATCGGCGAGTCCAACAAAAGCACCACCGCAAATGAACAGAATGTCGCGGGTGTCGATCTGCACCGTTTCCATTTCTCGATGCTTGCGTGAACCTTCCACAGGCACGGAAGCCACAGTGCCTTCCAAAATCTTCAGCAGGGCCTGCTGCACGCCCTCACCTGACACATCACGTGTAATAGACGTGCTCTCGCCGCTTTTGCGCGCTATCTTGTCAATTTCGTCAATATAGATGATGCCCTGCTGCGCACGCGCCACATCGCCGTCAGCAGCCTGGATAAGGCGTTGCAGCACGGTTTCCACATCGTCGCCCACATAACCGGCTTCGGTGAGCGTGGTGGCGTCGGCGATCACGAACGGCACGTTCATGACTTTCGCCAGCGTCTGCGCAAGATACGTCTTGCCCACGCCGGTAGGCCCCAGCAGCAGAATATTCGATTTGGCCACCTGCACGCCAGCCAACGGATCGTCGTTTTCGCGGGTTGCACGATCGCTTAATTCCGTGGATTCGCGCATTTCCATGTTGACGCGCTTGTAATGGTTGTATACGGCTACGGAAAGCGTACGTTTTGCAGATTCCTGCCCAACCACATAGTTGTCGAGATAGGCGCTGATCTGGGCCGGTTTCGGCAACTGCAACGTGTTCAGCTGGGCATCCTTGACACGTTCTTCGGAAATGATGTCGACGCATAGCTCGATGCATTCGTCGCAAATGGCCGCCCCCGACCCGGTAACGAGCTTGCGCACCTGATTTTCCGTTTTACCGCAGAACGTGCATCGTGACACTTCGTCGTTGTAGCTGACCACTCGTCCCATTCGCACCCCTTTGTTTTCGTACCTGCCATTGAACAACTGACGCCATGCAATCGTCATTGAAAACACAATACCCCTGCCGACGCCCGGCAGGGGTATTGATTTGTGAAGATGCGCAACTCGACCTTCGGCCAAGATTGCCGCAACGACTGCTCAGCCGCGGTGTTCCAGCACCTCGTCGACGATGCCGTATTCCTTGGCCTCCGGAGCGGTTAGGAAGGTATCGACCTCGATATCCTTGCGAATCTTCTCCACATCACGACCAGTATGCTTGGCCAGTGTATTTTCAAGCCATTCGCGCATACGCAGCATTTCCTTGGCCTGGATTTCGATTTCCGTAGCCTTGCCAAAACCCTGGTCGATGGCTGGCTGGTGGATGAGTACGCGGGCGTTTGGCAGCATCAGACGCTTGCCCTTGGCACCGGCTGCCAACAGGATGGCGGCCGCAGAAGCGGCCTGACCGAGGCACACGGTCTGCACGTCCGGCTTGATGTACTGCATGGTGTCATAGATGGCGGTCATGGCCGTCATGGATCCGCCTGGGGAATTGATGTACATCATCACATCGCGGTTCGGATCCTGGCTTTCGAGCACCAGCAGCTGGGCCATGATGTCATCGGCGGAAGTGTCATCGACCTGCACGCCCATGAAGATGATGCGGTCTTCAAACAGACGGGTGTACGGATCCTGCCTTTTGAAACCGTACGGGGTCTTTTCTTCAAACTGCGGCAAAACGTAGCGGTTCTGCGGTGCGAAAGCGGCTTCGCGAGCGGCCGCCGCCCGGAATCCGACCACTCCGGCCGGACCTGCAAGTCGCTCTGCGCGGGCTACGAACTGGGATTCTTCGCTTGCCATGTTCACTCTCCCTTGGTGGCGTTCATCGTGTCGTGCGTGGAAACGAGCTTGTCCACAAAGCCGTATTCCAACGCTTCCTGCGCAGTGAACCAGTGGTCGTACTCGTTGTCGCGGTAGATTTCCTCAACCGTGTGGCCGGTCTGCTCAGCCGTCAGCTCGCTCATGGTCTTCTTCATGTCCATAATCAGCTCGGCATTGATACGCACATCGGTTGCAGTACCGCCGATGCCACCGGAAGGCTGGTGCATGAGCACGCGGGCGTGGGATGTCAGGAACCTCTTGCCCTTAGTGCCAGAGCTCAGCAGGAACTGGCCCATGGATGCGCACATGCCCAAGCCCACGGTGGCCACGTCCGGCTCGATGAGCTGCATGGTGTCGTAAATGGCCATACCTGCGGTGATGGATCCTCCCGGAGAATTGATGTACAGCCAAATATCCTTCTTCGGATCTTCGGCGGCCAGCATCAGCATCTGCGCGCAAATGCGGTTGGCCATCTCATCTTTGACTTCCTCGCCCATCCAGATGATGCGGTCTTTCAGCAGACGGTTGAAAATCGGATCGGCGGGCCCTGCCGGCATGTCTTCGCCGGCCATAACGGGCAGAGGTGCACTGAAGTTGCTCACCTTGTCTCCTTTTCCTATGTTCTCTATAGCTTCACAGCCTACCGCTTCGAAGCGACTGGGAACGAAATTGCGCTGACAGTGGAGTCTTCGCGCACCTCGATATGCGTCTTTGAGGGGCTGCTTAACGAACCTATTTGACGATGGTGTTGTATTCGGGAACGCCCATATAGTTGTAGTTCACTTCCACGCCTTTGGCCGATGCCGCGGTCACGTTGGTATACCACAAAGGAATCACCGGCATATCCTTCAGCAACACACGTTCGCTCTGCTGATACAGGCTCACGGCCTTGTCTAGATCGGTTTCGGCCGCAGCCTGATCAATCAGCGCATCGAATTCATCGCTCTTGTAATCACCGTTGTTCAAGCCCTTGCCGTCCGCCGCAGAGGAATCGTATGCCTGCACCAGATAGCCTTCCGGATGCGGGTAATCGGATTGCATGCCCGACTTGAACGCCGCATCGATGGTACGCTCCTGAATGGCGCTCCTCAGCTCTTTGGACGTGGCGAATGGGTAACTTTCAGCATCGATACCAAGAGCGTTGCGAATGGAATTGGCCGCAGCCTCCACCCATTCCTTGTCGGTGCCATCGGCGCTGTATGCGATGCGGAACGTCCCGCTCCATGGCGAAATCGCATCCGCCTTCGCCCACAATTCCTTGGCTTTCGCCTCATCGTACGTAAGCACGCCATCAGCGTCGAGATCGGTATCGTATCCCTTGATCACGGAAGCGAGGAAATCGGTGGCGGGCGTCACGGTACCGCTGAAAATCGCGTCGGCGATGTTCTCACGATCGATGGCATGCGCGATGGCCTGACGGCGATACCTGCCTTCCTCACCTTGGAAGTGCTTGAGATTCTGCGAAATCGTAAATGCTGAGAACGACGGACCGGGCTTGCTGACGGCGGTGATGTTCTTTCGTTCTGATAGGTTTTCAGCGCGGAAGTAGGAATGGAATCAAGCACGTCAAGATTGCCTGCCAGCAGATCCGAATAGGCCGCGTCAAGGCTTTGATACACCTTAAAATCGATGCCTGCGTTCTTGACTTTGCGCGGTCCCTTGTAGGAGTCGTCTTTTTCAAGAATGATTTCTTCGCCGCTCTTGTACGCCTTCAGCTTGTACGGGCCGTTGCCGATCGGCTTTTTGCCCGTATTCCTTAGGGGATTTTTTGATGACTTCGGACGGCATTGGCAAGAAGGCGATGTCTCCGATTTTGTACAGGAACGCCGAATTCGACGCTTTGAGCTTGACCTTCAGCGTAGTGTCGTCGACCACGGTAAGGCCGGATAGCTGCGCGGCTTTGGAGCCTTCGGCATCCTGCAAATCATCGTAGCCCTGAATGTCTTCGAAAATAGAGGCTCCCACCTGCCCGTTGGCCGCGTTGGCCGCGAACGACCAGCATTTTCGCATACGTGTCGGCGGTGATCTTCTCACCATTGGAGAACGTCAAATTCGGCTTGAGCACGATGGTGTATTCGGAAGCGTCATCATTCGGCGTGATCGATTTGGCCTCGACCAGTGTTTCATTGCCTTCCGCATCGAATGTGACCAGACCGTCGTACAGTTGGCTGACGATCTTCCAGCCGGACATGTCGCTGGTGTCGCTTGGCAGCAGACCATTCGACGGTTCCGTAACGTTGACGCTGACCACCTTATCGGCGCTGGTGACTTCGGTCACGGTATCTTTCGCTTCCACGGATCCGCAGCCCGCAAGCAACGCGACGATGGAAAGCGCTGCCGTGATTGGCTTGAGCAGGCCGGTGGTAATGCTGCCATGCAGGCGTTGGTTGTCCATTGCTGTCCTCTCGATAAATGGTAGAGACAGCATAGCAAGCCAGCATTTCCCAACGAAGCGCTTTCCTCACATTACGCTACAGGCTTTTTCTATAGCCGGTTATTTACGTTTTGCGCCGATTCGGAACGCCGCAATCAGGCAGCAGATGGCTATGGAGACGATGGCAATCATCATGGCGAACGTCCAACTTCCGCCAACCGCCGTGGCATGACGGAACGCATCACTGCCCTCTTCGCCTGAACCGGCCTGGGCCACCGACAGAATCGTGGAAAAGAGCGCTGTACCGGCGGCACCACCAAACTGCAGGCAGGTGTTGAACACCGCATTGCCGTCCGGCATGAACTGAGGCGCGATATTGCGTAACGCATTGGTCATGATATTGGAAAAAATCCAAGCGAATAGCCAAGTCCGAAATAAAGTAGAAACCGGCAAGCGTGACGGGTGTCAGTCGCATGGAAAATACCAGCAGCAGAATCGGCCCACAAATCGCGGCGAAAAATCGCGCCGAGAATCGGACGCACCGGCCCGAAAACGGTCATATAGCATACCTCCAACCGGTGCGAAAAACGCGCCGATCAACGCACCCGGCAGCACCAACGCGCCGGACAGG
>ENA-OQES01000499-OQES01000499.1-human-gut-metagenome-genome-assembly--contig:-NODE-499-length-16521-cov-4.438087_pt1 | contig 16521 bp, 16 predicted proteins | sample MGYA00242798_ERZ504641 | MGnify/ENA primary metagenome ERZ504641 (study PRJEB26092, sample SAMD00036327) | human gut metagenome | host: Homo sapiens | study: EMG produced TPA metagenomics assembly of... | reverse complement strand
CTGAGCATTTTTGCGCAGCACCGGATAGAGGACCATCATGCCGAGGATCTGTGCCGCACCGCCGATGGGTCGAGAACAGTGTGTAACTGGCCTTCCAGCCTGTGCCGCCGAAATCGTACTTGAAGGAAATAGATGATAAAGTTGGAGGTCAGATACAGCGCCGAGCTTGATCAAAACGATGCTGCCTACGACCACAAGCGCCTGATCGTTGGAGAACAGCGCCTTGAACATCTCGCCGACGGTGGCGGTCTTTATCTCGGCGCTGCCGGTCTCCTTGACGCTGGCGCAGCAGATCGCCTCGGTAACCACAAAGATGACAGCCACGAGCAGTGCTATCCAGCGGAAGCCGGTGCGTTCGCTCTCGCCGCCCAAAGCACCAACCAGCAGCATGGTAAACATCGCAATGAGCGCCGAGCCGACGCCCGCACAGGTGCGGCCCACGACTGACAGGTTTTCTCGGTCAGCAGGGGGTGCGGGTCACGGCGGGGGATCATCGACCAGTAAGGAATGTCCATCATCGTGTAGGTGACGCCCCACAGTATGTAGATGACGCTGAAGTAGACCATCATGTCGGCACCCTCCAGCACAGGCGCGGCAAACAGCGCGTAGAGAACCACTGCATTCAGGACGGTGCCGCTGAGAATCCACGGACGGAACCGTCCCCAGCGGGTGCGGGTCTTGGCCACCAGCACTCCCATAAAGGGATCGTTGAAGGCGTCAAACACACGCGCGATCATCAGGATCAGGCCGACAAAGGTGGCAGGCAGGCCCAGCACATCCTGATAATAGTACATGACATAGGAGGCAGACAGCTCGTAGACCATATCCTTGCCCACTGCGCCGATGCCGAAGGCGGCTTTTTGCTTTGTTGTCAGTTCCATACTGCACACTCCTTCTTTGTAACGGTAAATTCTACGGTGACAGGCGCACACTGCGGGGCCGAGACGGTCAGCGCGGCTGTACCTGTCTGCCCGACTGTGCGCAGATAAGTCCCGCCCATGCCGCCTTCGGCGGTTGCCGCCGCAGGGCCGACCAGCACGGCGGCACCGGTCACGGCAAAGGTCAGCGGCAGCTGTGCATAGACGGCGGGGCTGCCGTTTTCATCAAGGATCCGCACCCGAACCCCAGCCATATCGTAGGTGTCACCCTCCTGCAGGACGGTGGCGGAGGGCGTTACCTCAAGATGCAGCCGGTGGCTGGGGCAGAGCGTGACGCTCTTTACCACGGTATCCCCGTTTTTGGCATCGAACCTCCAACGCGTAGCCGCGCCGCCCCAGTTGCCGACATACTTGCCGTACAGCGCCACACCGTCCGCAAAGCTCATCTTATAGCGCACCATGCACCACGCCAGCTTCAGCTTGTAGCGCAGCGGCAGCCCGGCCAAGCCGTAGCGCCCGGCTGCAAGCAGACAGTCGCGCAGCGTATCGGCCCTTGGCCTTGTCAAAAATGCTCCTGCGTTTCAAGCAGGACACCGATTGTGTCATCCACGGCCAGCGGCGGGTGCGGCAGCGCCGTCCAGCCGCTTTTGTGCAGGGTCGTCACAAACCACATTGTTTTTGTAAAGATCCACCCGCTCGGCGTTGGTAAACACATAGACCGTGCCGATTTGCCCGGAAGGATAGTCACCGATGTCCATCGTGGAGCTGACCGTCAGCACCGGCTCCTCCCCGCCCTGCGATGCGTAGACGGACGCCGCCAGCTTGGGATTGCGGAAGCTGTCCAGCACGCCGTGATAGCAGATGCGGTCCCCGGAGCCGAAATCCTTGTGGGTGGCATAATCAAACATACACCAGCCAAAGCAGCCCGCATGCTCTCCATCTGCGTAGGCGGCGTCCAACACCCGCGCATGGCGCAGGGCATGCTCCTGCCGGTGCGGGGGCATCATCACAGGACTTGGTGGGGTACATGTGGCCGTTGCATTCTGAGATCAGCAGAGCCTTGTTCAAATCAGGCGTTACATCCTTTTTCCGCTTGGCCCCGGCGTTGAGCCGTTGTGGGAGAAATCGTTGTAGGCGTAAACATCTTCCAGGAGATGGCTCTTTTCCAGATACCGCACGCCCGAGGTCGCCCGGCTCGGATCCAGTGCGTGGGCGATTTTATTGGTGCGCGTATAGAATTCGTCATCGTCCACGCTCTCATTGATGCGCACACCCCACAGAATAATGCTGGGGTGATTGCGGTTTTGCAGCAGCATCTCCTGCAGCATGGCGCAGGCGCGGTCCTTCCATGCCGCATCACCGATGTGCTGCCAACCGGGCAGTTCGGTAAATACAAGCAAGCCCAGACGGGTCACATTCATCAAGAAAATACTGGCTTTGCGGGTAATGGCTCGTGCGCACCGCATTGCAGTGCAGCTCGTTTTTCAGGATGCGGGCGTCCTGCCGCTGCAGGCTTTCCGGCGCGGCGTAGCCGATGTAGGGGTAGCTTTGGTGGCGGTTCAGCCCGCGCAGAAAGGTCTTTTTCCCGTTCAGATAAAAGCCGTCCGCCCGGAACACAGCCGTCCGAAAGCCGAAGGTGGTCTCACGGCTGTGCAGCACCTGCCCTTCGGCATCGAGCAGCTCTGCTATGCAGCGATAGAGATTCGGATGCTCGGTGTCCCACGGTGCGGCATCAGGCAGCGTAAGGCGGCATTCCGCCGATTCTGCCGGGGACAGCTGGCGGCACACCAGCGTTTCGCCCGCACTGCTGCAGAGCCGGACGCGCAACGCAGAAGCCTTTTCCGGTGCTTCTACGGTCAGCTGTACGGCAGCCTCGGTCAGCGTCGGTGTGTACACGAAAAGATCACTCACACGGCTCTGCGGCGAGGTTTCAAGCCAGACCTCCCGGTATAGACCGCCGTAGGTCAGGTAGTCGATGACAAAGCCGAAGGGCGGCAGGCTGGGATCCTCGCGCGTATCCAGCCGCACTGCCAGCAGATTTTCCTCGCCGCGGCGCACAAGGTCGGTAATTTCGATGGTGAAGCCGGTGTAGCCGCCCTGATGCTGCCCGGCCAGTTGGCCGTTCAGGTAGATCTCCGCCTGATGGGCGGCCCCGTCAAAGCGCAGGAATACCCGGGGCGCATCGGGAACGGTCAGTGTGCGACGGTAACCGCAGACCATCTCATAGTCAGAGGGGTCTGCGTAGTGGAGCGGCAGCTCCCGGCAGGTATGGGGCAGACGCACCGGACGACAGCCAACAGGTTCACCCCGACAGAAGGCATCGCTCCATTGCTCTGTAAATTCCCAGTGATTGCAAAGACTGTATCTCATCGTACCAACAACCCCTCCAGTAAAATGGAAATCATCTCATCTAGGGCATCCGTGTAGGATATGCCCTGCGCATCGAGCGTGCGGTCTGCAAGAAAATCCTCAATGGAAGCGGAGATCATCCGCTGCAGAACCGGCAGGGATACCCGACGGATAACGCCCTCCCCCATCGCCTGCTCCAGCAGTGCCAAGGTAGGCTCCCAGCCGGTTTCCAGGTGCTCCCGCACGCGCGCTGCGACTCTGGGATATTTTTCATCCAAAAGATCCATCTGCAGCAGATCCAGCGCGGTGTACTCCTCCGGCAGGGCGATAATGACCGCCCGCAGCTTTTCAGCCAGGGTGCCGGGGCCGTCAAGGATGCGCTGCTTGCGGGCGTGGATCCTTGTAAACGCATCGTCCACCATATCCAGCAGCAGCGCCTCCTTGGAGGGGTAGACTGCGTAGATCGTCTTTTTGGCTGATGTGCATCATCGCAGCGGCCTGCTGCATCGTAAAGCGCAGCCCGTCCCTGCGGAACAGCTCCATTCCGACTGCGCGCAGTCTTGTGCGCAGCTCGTTGTGTTCGTCCATCACTTGCCTCCTGCGGAAACCCGATTTAGTTTTCCGGTTTCCATTGTAGTGCGGAAACCGGTGCAATTCAAGCGATTTCCTGCACTTTCTACCTTTTTGCTAATCGGGCACAGATTTTTTTCGTCATATCGCCCATACGCTAAAGCCGTAACGGGATAGAAAAGCGCCCCCAGCACAGTGATGCGGGGGCGCTTTGCAGGTGCCTCAGTTCGTTTTTTACAGTTTTTTTGCTGCAAGCGGGTCAGCTCCCGCAGCTCACGCACGGTGAAAAGGCCGCAGACAATGGCGGCAGCGCCGTCCGCAATGGGGCCTGCGTACATGACGCCGTCAATGCCCATAAAGAGCGGGAAGATGACGATGAGCGGCAGCAGGAACAAAATCTGGCGTGTCAGGGACATGAATACGCCGAGGCGCGCCTTGCCGATCGAGTTGAAGAAGTTGGAGGTGACCGGCTGGATGCCGTTGATCAGCGTCAGGAACATATAAATGCGGAAGTACCGCTCCGAAAACTGGTAGTACATCTCGCTGCCGGTGCCGAAAATACTGATGATCTGCCGCGGGAAAAGCTGGAAGCAGGCAAACGCTGCCAGAGAAAGCCCGGTAGCCACAGCCAGCGCCAGCAGATAGCTCTTTTTGACGCGGCGGTAGAGCGCAGCACCGTAATTGAAGCCGATGATCGGCTGTACGCCCTGCGAAATGCCAATGACAAAGGACATAAAGATCATGTTGACCTTTGAGATGATGCCCGCGCAGGCCAGAGGAATATCGCTGCCGTAGATCGACAGTGCACCGTAGTGTGCAAGGGTGTTGTTCAAAACGATCTGGACAACAGCCATAGCGATTTGGTTGAAGCAGGCAGATGCACCGTAGCTGAAGATCTTGCGTGTTCTGTCACCGTCAATCGTAAAGCAGCCCCATGAGAAGGGTACAGATTTAAAATGGAAGAGATACCGCATACTGATGCAGAACGAGGCGATCTGCCCGAGAATCGTGGCAAGTGCAGCGCCGGTCATACCCATATCCAGCCCGAAGATGAACAGCGGATCAAGGGCCGTATTGATAAGTGCGCCGATGAGCATCGACATCATGGAATAGCGCGGGCTGCCGTCTGCCAGAATCAGCTTGCTCATGCCGGTATTCATAATGAGGAACGGAAACCCCAGCGCTGTGATGCGAGTGTAGGCCTCTGCGTAGGGGAAAAACATCCGGCGTAGCGCCGAAGAATTTCAGCATCGGCGTCAGAAAAAGCAGCGTGACCGCCATCAGCACAGTGCCGAACAGCGCCATCAGGCACAGGCCGTTGCCTGCATATTCAGCAGAACGCTTTTCATTGCCTGCACCCAGCTGGAGACTGAAATTCGTCGCACTGCCGATACCGAGCAGCAGCGCAATGGCTGTGCAGGCAATCGAGAGAGGAAACGCAATGTTGGTGGCAGCATTGCCCAGCAGACCCACACCCTGCCCGATAAAGATCTGGTCAACAATGTTGTACAGCGACGTCACCAGCATCGAGATAATGCAGGGAATGGCAAAGCCGACAAGCAGCTTGCCTTCTTTTTCATATCCAAGCGGGTTGACAGCATCAGCCTGTGATGAAACTGTTTTTACGCTCATGCAGTTTTATCTCCTTTAATCCTGTTAATAATCGAAAATATAATAATAGTAACGAAAATCCGGTAGGAAATGCAAGTCCGTTTGCCTTGAGGCGCTTGAGCTTGCCCTGCATGAGCCGGAGACCGTGACACAAACAAAACCGGGGCGAACTTTTCGTTCGCCCCGGCAGTACCTAAATGATTGGAGTCATAGCCTCATAACCTTTATTCGTTATTTTTCGGAGTTGGTTCCTATTTCATGGGGAATCATTCCCTTTGCAGAATTTCAGGCTTTGAGATTGAGGATCAACCTCTGACACTTAGTACATTGGAGTTTCTCCTTATGGATCAGGTAGATTTCAGATACCTTCTGTTGGGTGGCGTGGAACCAGTCATGATAACCAGCCTTCTTTCATCCTGATCTATATGCTGCATGGGGGTCTTTGATGACGGCCCCTGAGTCTGCTGTTTAAAAGTAAGCTGCCTGACATCTCGTTCAATATTCTTTGTACAGGTTATGACCTGCGGCTTCGGATGCGGCGCTTTTTCATTCAGCAGGCCCAGGCCCGCCGGTGATGAATAGGATCTTTAAAGTTTGCCATTGGACTTGAGCCTCCTTCCTTACGAAATACCGCCGGTGTCTTGCTTTCTTTGGAGATTTCTTATGACATTTCTCCTTGGAAGATCAACTTCTCTTGGAGTTGTTTGCTCCTTATCTCCGGCTGTTTTCTTTCTGTGACTATACTATACCACAGCCCTTGGGATTCGTCTATTCGCAGATATGCCAACGATGCAGCGAAAGATTTGTGCAGTTTCAAGCTTGCCGCTCCGGGCAAAAAATGGTATAATAAATATGTTGGGCTGCTGTACAGCCAGACTGTGCGCTGTCCCTTTTGGAAAGGGACGCGCTTTTTTTGGCGGGATCGTGCTGTGATCCCACGGGCTGATCTGAACAGGCATTAAACAATATTCACTGCAAAACTACTGTAAAGCAGCTGCCGCTGCCGGGGCGGCTGTCCACAGTGACAGCGCCGCCGTGCAGTGCGGCTATTTTTTGTGCCATGGCAAGGCCCAAGCCGTTGCCTTGTGTCCTGTGGCTGGTGTCCCCCTGATAGAACTGCTCAAAGATATGGCAGCAGGTCTCGGCGTCCATACCGCAGCCCTGGTCAGTGACAGCCACAACCGGTCTGCCCTGCTCGCAGTGCAGTGTTACGCTTATGGTTCCGTTCTCCGGGCTGAACTTGGCGGCATTATCCAGCAGATTCAGCCAGATCTCCTTTACCAGCGCTTCGCTGCCGTGGTAGGTGCAGGGGGCCAGCTCGGCCTCAAACTGCAGCGGCTTATCGCGCCACTTTTGCCGGGTCACAAGGATGCACTGGCGCAGCTGCTCATCCAGCGAAAAGTCTGTACAGTCGGTCAGAATGGTCTGTGCCTCGATACGATTCAAGAGCAGCACACTGCCGGAAAGCTGTGCCAGCCGCCTGCTCTCATCGCGGATGATTTGCAGATACTCGCGCTGCTCCTCTGGGGTGACATCCTCGTCCAGCAGCAGGTCGGCAAAGCCGCTGATGCTGACGATGGGCGTCTTGAACTCATGGGAAAAGTTATTTACAAAATCCTTGCGCAGCAGCTCCGTGCCGGAAAGCTCCTCCGCCGCTTTGTTGAAGGCTGCTTTGAACTCCCGGATCTCAGTGGGCTCATACCCGTGGGCAGCAGGCTGCAGGCGCACGGTGAAGTCCCCCGCCGCCAGCCGGTTCATCGCCTGTATGATGTTTTTGATAGGCTTTATTAACACAAGGCGAATCGCAACCACAAGGCTGACGGCCATCAAAATACAGCTGGCATACAAAATAACCAGCGCGCCGCCGATGCTGACGCTGCCGTCTTGGATAAAAAAGCCGTGGTCAGCCTCCAATACCACCAGCACCGTCACAACAGTCAGATTCAGCGTAACGATGAAAAACAGGTTCAGCATCAGCAGCATCGTCAAATTTACGGTGCGCATGCAGTCGCGCAGCTTATTTACAAATTGCGCCATATCACACCTTCTTTATAGCACGGTAACCGATGCCGCGAATGGTCTGTATCTCAAACTCCGGCCAATCGTAAAAGCGGGTGCGCAGCCGATTGATGTGAACATTTACCGTTTTGTCGTCACTTTCGCTGTCCATGCCCCAGATCTCATCCAGCAGCTCCAGCCGGGTAAAGGTCCTTTCCGGGTAAGCCAGCAGCTTGTACAGGAGGTTGAACTCCTTGGGCGGCAGCGCCTGCGCATCGTGGCCGCGCCGCACGGTGTGGGTGTCGTAGTCCAGCTCGACATCCCCTATCGTGATCCTGTGCTCATCCACGATGCGGGCGCGGCGCAGCAGAGCCTTGATGCGCAGCACAAGCTCCTGCCGGTCCGGCGGTTTTGTCATATAATCATCAGTGCCAACGATAAAACCCGTGTGCTTGTCCTGCGGCATATCCTTGGCCGTCAGCATTAAAATAGGCAGCATGCTGCCGCTTTCCCGGATGGTCCTGGTCAGGGTAAAGCCATCCATCCGGGGCATCATCACATCGCAGAGCAGCAGATCTATATGGTTGTGGTCGAGCATTTCCAGTGCCTGCACACCGTCGGCAGCAATCAGCGGCTCATAGCCCTCTCGCTTTACGATGGCGCCAAGCAGACGCGCCGTGCTGGGGTCATCCTCGGCAATCAAAATACGAAACATCCGCGTATCCTCCTTAGTTCTATTATAGTACAGCGCAAAGATAAACGAAAGATAAACCTTCCCGGTTTACCAAAGGTTTATTTGGCGGTGTATCCTTAGGATCATCGAAACAAAAAACAACCTACGGGAAAACGGAGGATACAGCTATGAAAATCATCTATCTTGTCACCGGTGCTGCCGGATTTATGGGCACTAATGTCTGCGCACAGCTTTTGGAGCGCGGTGATGCCGTGCGCGCTTTTGTGCTGAAGGGCGACCCCGCTGTAAAATTTGTGCCGAAGGCCGTCGAAATCTTTGAGGGTGACCTCTGCAGTGCCGAGGACTGCGAGAAATTCTTTGCCGTGGAACCGGGCACCCAGACCGTCTGCATCCACTGCGCGAGTATGGTGACGATCAACCCGAATTACAGTGAAAAGCTGATTGCCGTCAATGTGGGCGGCACCGAAAACATGCTGAACGCCGCCAAAAATCACCCTGAGTGCAAAAAGTTCGTCTATGTTTCCAGCACCGGCGCCATCCCTGAGCTGCCTAAGGGCGAGAGCATCCGCGAGGTATACAGCTTTGTTCCCTACGATGACAATCGCGTGGTCGGCTGGTACAGCCGCAGCAAGGCAATGGCAACCCAGAAGGTGCTGGACGCCGCCGCTGACGGGCTGAATGCCTGCGTGGTGCATCCCAGCGGTATTCTTGGCCCCAACGACCCCGCCATCGGGCAGACGACCCGCACGCTGATCCAGATTTTGAACGGTGAAATGCCCATCGGTATGCAGGGCTCGTTCAATCTTGTCGATGTGCGCGACCTGGCCGCCGGTACGATTGCCGCCGCTGACCGCGGGCGCAAGGGAGAGTGCTACATCCTTTCCAATGACGAGGTTTCGCTGAAGGGACTCTGCGAAATGCTGAAGGCAGAAACCGGCTGCCGCGGCTGTCTGTTTTACCTGCCGCTGTCGCTTGCCCATTTTGCCGCCAAGCTGATGGAGGCACGCGCCGCCAAGACCGGTAAGCCTGCTGTACTGACTGAGTTTGCCGTTTACAATCTGGAGCGCAACAACCATTTTGAATGCTCCAAGGCAAAAAATGAGCTTGGCTTTGCCCCGCGTCCCTACAAGGAAACACTGCATGATTTGGCGGTTTGGCTCAAGCAGGAGGGAAAAATCGCATGAAGAAGGTTTGTGTTATCACAGGCGGCGGCAGCGGCATGGGGCTTGCCACGGCGAAGCTCGTCTGTGAAGAAGGATATTACACGATTTTGGTGGGGCGCACGGCGTCCAAGCTGGAAAAGGCAGTCAATGATCTGCGCAGTGCAGGCGGCGAGGCTGAGGCGTTCAGCTGTGATGTTTCCGACCGTGAAAGCTGTTTTGCGCTGGCCAAACACGCCGCCGAATGCGGCGAAGTAAAAGCGGTATTGCACATTGCGGGCCTCAGCCCTCACATGGGCGATGCTGAAAAGATTTTGCGCGGCAATGCGCTGGGCACGGTGAATATCAACGATGCCTTTTATGAGGTCATGGCACCGGGCGGCTGTGTGATCGACACCTCCAGCATGAGCGCCTACCTTGCCCCGCAGTTTGTCATGCCCAAGGGTGCGTACAAGCTGGCGCGCACCGACCGTGAAAAATTCATCAAAAAGCTGGTGGCGCGGGCAGGCATTGCCCCTAAGGACGCCCGCCCGGGTCTGGCCTACGCCATCAGCAAGCATTTTGTAATTTGGTTCGCTAAGACCGATGCCGCACGCTTTGGCGAGAAAAATGTGCGTTGCCTGAGTGTGACACCCGGCAACTTTGACACGCCGATGGGCGCACTGGAAAGCGGGCAGGCGGATGTATTCAAAAAATACTCTGCTCTCAAGCGCAACGGAAAGCCGGAAGAAATCGCCGCTTTGTTTGCGCTTCTTCTGGATGAGCGGCTGGGCTTCCTGACCGGAGCAGACATTCTTATGGACGGCGGCGTTGTGGCAAGCGGCGCCAGCGGATTGAGCAAATCAAAAAAAGGGCAGCAAAGTAAACCCCGATTTTAGCTTTTGGGGTCTGCTTTGCTGCCTTTTGAATTTTGTGCTTTCGCTTGGCTGTACTTTAGTGCAGCTCGCTTTCGCAGCGGTCCAGCACGGCGGCGATAACCTGATCCATGTCGTAATACTTATACTCACCCAGGCGTCCGCCGAAGATGACCTTCGGCTCGGCGTCGGCCAGCTTCTTGTACTCGGCATACAGTGCGCCGTTTTTAGCATCGTTGACGGGGTAATACGGCTCGTCACCGGGCTTCCACTCGGAGGAGTACTCGCGGCTGATGATGGTCTTGGGCAGGTCGTTGCCGTTCTCGTCCTTGCCGAACTCGAACCACTTGTGCTCGATGATACGGGTCCACGGCGTCTCGCGGTCGGTGTAGTTGACCGCAGCATTGCCCTGAAAGCTGGGCTTGTCGAGGAGCTCGTTCTCAAAGCGGACAGAGCGGTACTCCAGCGTGCCCAGCTTATAATCAAAGTAAGCGTCAATGGGGCCGGTGTAGACCACCTTGTCAGCCAGTGCATCCAGTGCAGCCTTGTTTTCCAGATAGTCAGTGTTCAGGCGCACTTCAATGCCGTCCAGCAGTTTGGCAATCATCTTGGTGTAGCCGCCGATGGGGATGCCCTGATACAGCGCGTTGAAATAGTTGTTGTCAAAGGTCAGGCGCACAGGCAATCGCTTGATGATGAAGGCGGGCAGATCCTTGCAATCGCGGCCCCACTGCTTCTCGGTGTAGCCCTTGATGAGCTTCTCATAGATGTCGCGGCCCACAAGGGAGATGGCCTGTTCTTCCAAGTTCTTCGGCTCGCCGGTGATTTCTTTGCGCTGCTCCTCAATTTTGGCGGCAGCTTCCTCCGGCGTGACCACACCCCACATCTTATTAAAAGTATACATATTGAAGGGCAGCGAGTAGAGCTCGCCCTTGTAGTTGGCAACCGGCGAGTTGGTAAAGCGGTTGAACTCCGCAAACTGGGTGATATAATTCCAGACTTTTTTGTTGTTGGTATGGAAGATATGTGCGCCGTACTTGTGGACGTTGATACCCTCGATGTTCTCGGTGTAGATATTGCCCGCAATGTTGGGGCGCTTATCAATCACCAGCACGCTCTTGCCGTGTGCCTTTGCCTCATGCGCAAAGATAGCGCCGTACAGGCCGGAGCCGACTACCAGATAATCATACATATCGCTGTTCTCCTATATTTCAATTTGCTGTGCAGATAGTTTGAAATCAGTATACCACGATTTGTATGAAAAGTCCATGTTGCGGCACCATTTTTATCCCCTTGTCCCATAATCAGCGCATTGGAACCACCCCCTAAAGTGAATCCAAAAAAGAAATCGCTGCAGTCGGAATCGCATCGTCTGGCGGTGAGCTGGGAACAGCGCCGGTTATGTTGACTGCCTGCAGCTCTTCCCGCACCACCTTGCGGATGCTTTTCTCCAGCCTATTTGTCAAGGATGCTCTGTACCAGAAACTCTTTGCGTTTGGCTGGCGGCATCTGCTGCAGCAACGCCCACGCGCGGCGGTGTTGCGGTTCATTGAGGTTCGGGCGGAAAACATATTGCGGTCGTTTCATACCTCGGTATTGTACCAACAAACCGCCATTGAGGAATTGGAGAGCTTATTTTGACAGTCCTCTCCCCTTCTGATATAATTTGCTCTTGATTGTCGCCTCCAAATTACGAGGGAGGTGAACGCTTGAGTTTTCAGGAAATAATTTTGCTGCTTACTTTTATTGGCAGCTGCATATATGCCACCGTTTCTCTTACAATAAAAGTTCTTGCATTTCTCCTACAAAACAAAAAGAGCCGTTGACTCGGTCAGAAGTCAGCGGCAAAACGAAAGCACTCACACAAAGCGGCAATCATTATGAAAAAAATGCCTTACGTTTCCGTAAGGCTTTTTTTGGTGCACCATCGGGGACTCGAACCCAGGACCCACTGATTAAGAGTCAGTTGCTCTACCAACTGAGCTAATGGTGCTTATAAAAGAGAAGCCGGCATCTACCTATTTTCACAGGCCGTTTCCAGCCAACTATCTTCGGCACAAGTGAGCTTAACTTCTGTGTTCGGAATGGGAACAGGTGGAACCTCACCGTCATCGACACCGGCCATATACATGGCGCTTGTCATGCTTCTCTTTTCTTGAGGATGTACCCTCAAAACTGAATATCGAACTGCTTTCTTAGCAAACAGAGTATCTGATCAAGATGGGGTCAAGCCCTCGACCTATTAGTACACGCTAGCTGAACGGATCACTCCGCTTACACTGTGTGCCTATCAACCTTGTAGTCTTCAAGGGGTCTTACCTGATTGACTCAGTGGGATATCTTATCTTAAGGCCGGCTTCACGCTTAGATGCTTTCAGCGTTTATCCGATCCGAACATAGCTGCCCAGCTGTGCCACTGGCGTGACAACTGGTGCACCAGAGGTTCGTCCATCCCGGTCCTCTCGTACTAGGGACAGCGCCTTTCAAATATCCTGCGCCCACGACAGATAGGGACCGAACTGTCTCACGACGTTCTGAACCCAGCTCGCGTACCGCTTTAATTGGCGAACAGCCAAACCCTTGGGACCGAATTCAGCCCCAGGATGCGATGAGCCGACATCGAGGTGCCAAACCTCCCCGTCGATGTGGACTCTTGGGGGAGATCAGCCTGTTATCCCCAGGGTAGCTTTTATCCGTTGAGCGACGGCATTTCCATTCACATACCGCCGGATCACTAACTCCAACTTTCGTTACTGCTCGAACCGTCATTCTCGCAGTTAGGCTCGTTTATGCGTTTACACTCAGTGCACGATTTCCGTCCGTGCTGAACGAACCTTTGAGCGCCTCCGTTACTCTTTTGGAGGCGACCGCCCCAGTCAAACTGCCCACCTGACAATGTCCCCCGACCAGATTCATGGTCGCAGGTTAGAACTCCAATATCCCAAGAGTGGTATCCCAAGGATGGCTCCATGAATGCTGGCGCACTCACTTCCAAGCCTCCCACCTATCCTGTACATGGAATACCGAAGTCCAATATCAAGCTACAGTGAAGCTCCATGGGGTCTTTCCGTCTAGTTGCGGGAAACCGGCATCTTCACCGGTACTACAATTTCGCCGGGCGGGCTGTTGAGACAGTGCCCAAATCGTTACGCCATTCGTGCGGGTCAGAACTTACCTGACAAGGAATTTCGCTACCTTAGGACCGTTATAGTTACGGCCGCCGTTTACTGGGGCTTAAGTTCGCACCTTCGCTTGCGCTAAGCACTCCCCTTAACCTTCCAGCACCGGGCAGGCGTCACCCCCTATACATCATCTTACGATTTAGCAGAGAGCTGTGTTTTTGCTAAACAGTTGCTTGGGCCTCTTCTCTGCGGCCTGCTCTCGCAGGCACCCCTTCTCCCGAAGTTACGGGGCCATTTTGCCGAGTTCCTTAACAACCCTTCTCCCGTTGGCCTTAGAATACTCATCCCTTCTACCTGTGTCGGTTTGCGGTACGGGCACCTTAGTATACACCAGAGCTTTTCTCGTCTCTCTCGCCAGTTACTTCCCTACTAAATTTCGGTCCCTTACGCCCGGGGCAACCATCGCCCGGGATAACCTTAAAGAAAGCGTCCCTCTAGCTTAAAGTTCGGTGGTTACGGAATTTCTACCGTATGTGCATCGCCTACGCCTTTCGGCCTGAGCTTAGCTCCCGACTAACCCTGGGCGGACGAACCTTCCCCAGGAAACCTTAGATTTTCGGCCATTATGATTCTCACATAATTCTCGCTACTTATTCCGGCATTCTCACTCGTATGCAGTCCACCAGTGCTTCCGCTCTGACTTCGCCCCGCATACGACGCTCCCCTACCCAATGTACAAAGTACAATGCCTAAGCTTCGGTTGAACACTTAGCCCCGTTACATTTTCTGCGCAAAACCACTCGACCAGTGAGCTATTACGCACTCTTTGAATGAGTGGCTGCTTCTAAGCCAACATCCTGGTTGTCTTCGCAGTTTCACATCATTTTCCACTTAGTGTTCATTTGGGACCTTAGCTGTAGATCTGGGCTGTTTCCCTTTTGACTATGAGACTTATCTCACACAGTCTGACTGCTATTCATCAATTATCCGGCATTCAGAGTTTGATAGGCTTTGGTAACCTCGCGGCCCCTAGACCATTCAGTGCTTTACCTCCGGTAATCTAAAATAACGCTAGCCCTAAAGCTATTTCGGGGAGAACCAGCTATCTCCGAGTTCGATTGGAATTTCTCCGCTATCCACAAGTCATCCCCGGCTTTTTCAACAGACGTGGGTGCGGCCCTCCACGGTGTCTTACCACCGCTTCAGCCTGCTCATGGATAGGTCACCCGGTTTCGGGTCTAATACCTGCAACTTCATACGCCCTATTCAGACTCGCTCTCGCTGCGGCTCCGTAACTCCAGTTACTTAACCTCGCTGCAAATATTAACTCGCCGGACCGTTCTACAAAAAGTACCCGATCACACTTTAACGTGCTCTCGGTGCTTGTAGGCACAAGGTTTCAGGTTCTCTTTCACTCCCCTCCCGGGGTACTTTTCACCTTTCCCTCACGGTACTGCTCCACTATCGGTCACTGAGTAGTATTTAGGCTTGGAGGATGGTCCCCCCATCTTCCCAGCGGGTTTCACGTGTCCGCTGGTACTCTGGATACTGCTAGCACTCAATCCTTTTCACTTACGGGGCTATCACCCTGTTTCGCTGCTCTTCCCAAAGCATTCAGTTAAAGATTAAAGTTACATATTGCAGTCCTAACCCCGGAAATATTGCTACCTCCGGTTTGGCCTCTTCCGCGTTCGCTCGCCACTACTAACGGAATCTCGTTTGATGTCTCTTCCTCGCCCTACTTAGATGTTTCAGTTCAGGCGGTTCCCCACGTACACCTATGTATTCAGTGTACGTTGACAGAGTATTGCTCTGCCGGGTTTCCCCATTCGGAAATCTACGGATCAAAGCCCATTTGCGGCTCCCCGTAGCTTATCGCAGCTTGTCGCGTCCTTCGTCGGCTCTCAGTGCCAAGGCATTCCCCTTGCGCCCTTTACAGCTTGACCAGCTGTAAAATCCTCTTTCGAGGATTGTAGCGGATAAACTTTCGTTTATCTCAATTATTAGAGTAATCTCGGTTAAATTTAGCTATTTGTAGTATGATCTTTTCGATCATATCCCAACAATATCAACGTCAAAACCTATTTGCTGATCTTTAATTAAGATCGGAATAACATTTTAACATTTCCTCTATTGTTGCTTTTGCTTTCGTATTGTTCAGTTTTCAAGGTGCAAATGCAATTTTCAAATCAAAGATTTGAAAATTGGTGGGCTTGAGAGGACTCGAACCTCCGACCTCACGCTTATCAGGCGTGCGCTCTAACCACCTGAGCTACAAGCCCATTTGATTTTCGGCGTCCGGTCGTCGTTTCCGTCTTCCGACGCCCTTTGGTGGAGATGAGGAGGATCGAACTCCTGACCCCCTGCTTGCAAGGCAGGTGCTCTCCCAGCTGAGCTACACCCCCGTATGAACAGGGCATCAGAATAGAAATCTTCTCTTTTCCACGTTTGAAGGTACACAATCTTTCGATTGCACCCTCTAAATTAAACAACGATCTGCAAGTGCTCATTCTGATTGACCTTAGGATATGAGTCCTTATTCAGAACTCAGGTCTCCTTAGAAAGGAGGTGATCCAGCCGCACCTTCCGATACGGCTACCTTGTTACGACTTCACCCTAATTACCACCCCTACCTTCGGCCGCGCCCTCCTTGCGGTTAGGCTACGGACTTCGGGTATTGACGGCTCTCATGGTGTGACGGGCGGTGTGTACAAGGCCCGGGAACGTATTCACCGCGGCATGCTGATCCGCGATTACTAGCAATTCCGACTTCATGCAGGCGAGTTGCAGCCTGCAATCTGAACTGGGACAGCTTTTAGGGATTTGCTCCACCTCGCGGCTTTGCTTCCCTCTGTATGACTGCCATTGTAGTACGTGTGTAGCCCAGGTCATAAGGGGCATGATGATTTGACGTCGTCCCCACCTTCCTCCGTTTTGTCAACGGCAGTCCGGCTAGAGTGATCTTGCGTATCAACTAACCGTAAGGGTTGCGCTCGTTGCGGGACTTAACCCAACATCTCACGACACGAGCTGACGACAACCATGCACCACCTGTCACCGATGCTCCGAAGAGAAGCCCTATCTCTAGGACGGTCATCGGGATGTCAAGGCCTGGTAAGGTTCTTCGCGTTGCTTCGAATTAAACCACATACTCCACTGCTTGTGCGGGCCCCCGTCAATTCCTTTGAGTTTCAACCTTGCGGCCGTACTCCCCAGGCGGGATACTTATTGCGTTAACTCCGGCACGGAAGGGGTCGATACCTCCCACACCTAGTATCCATCGTT
>ENA-OQES01000498-OQES01000498.1-human-gut-metagenome-genome-assembly--contig:-NODE-498-length-16526-cov-3.730410_pt1 | contig 16526 bp, 31 predicted proteins | sample MGYA00242798_ERZ504641 | MGnify/ENA primary metagenome ERZ504641 (study PRJEB26092, sample SAMD00036327) | human gut metagenome | host: Homo sapiens | study: EMG produced TPA metagenomics assembly of... | reverse complement strand
ACCTGCAGTCGCCTGCATAACTATATTCGATCTATAAAATCAGTAATTTGATTATACTAATTCAAGCAGAACTTCCATAGCTGCATCGCCCTTACGCTGGCCGATCTTAACGATTCTGGTGTAACCACCATTACGGCTTACGTACTTAGGAGCAACTTCATCAAATAACTTAGCTACAAGGTCAACAGACTTTGTACCGTTCTTCTTACCAGCAGCCTGAGCAGGAACCTCAGTTACACCATAAAGAACCTTTAACATCTGTCTTCTTGCGTGAAGTCTGGAAGCGCTGTCCTTCTTGATCTCTTTCTCAACTTCATCGTAAACAGTTACTTTCTTGCCGTCTACTACTTCTTTAACGCGCTTGCCGTTTGCATCTTTACGAGCAACCTTAGCAGTAACCTTTACAGTTTCGAAGTTATCTTTTTCCTTAACAGCCAGTGCGATCAGACCCTCAGCAACTTTGCGGATCTCTTTTGCTCTGGTTTCAGTTGTTTTGATGTGACCATGATATAACAGTGCAGTTACCTGGCTTCTGATCATAGCCTTTCTCTGATTGGATGTTCTTCCTAATTTTCTATATCCTGCCATTATTCTTTCCTCCTGATCGGTGGAACACCTTTCCATGCATCATCGGACTTACTGGTAGAGGCGCATCTTACCCACCTGTTTACTTTTTTATAGTGGCAACCCGCGCCATGCTTCATTGGACTTACTGGCTAAGGTTATGTGGGGACTTCCCACAGCTTTCAATCATAACTTATGCTTCGTCACTAGGATTCAGCTGTAAGCCTAATTCTTTTAACTTGGCAAGTACTTCCTCTAAGGACTTACGGCCAAGGTTACGAACCTTCATCATATCCTCAGAAGTTCTGTTGCACAGTTCTTCTACCGTATTGATTCCGGCTCTCTTCAGACAATTGTAAGAACGAACAGAAAGTTCCAGTTCGTCGATGTTCATCTCAAGTACTTTTTCTTTCTCATTGTCTTCTTTCTCTACCATGATCTCAGCGGTCTTGGCATTTTCAGAAAGGTCAATGAAAAGATTCAGATGCTCGCTTAATACCTTTGCAGCAAGGCTGACTGCTTCATCAGGAGCCAGGGTGCCGTTAGTATAAATTTCCAGAGTCAGCTTGTCATAGTCTGTCTGCTGTCCAACACGGGTGTTGGCAACAGCCATATTAACACGCTCAACTGGAGTATAGATAGAATCAACTGCGATCACACCAATTGGAAGATCTGCATTCTTGTTCTTGTCAGCGCTTACATATCCACGGCCCTTGGTGATAGTCAGTTCCATATAGAACTTGCTGTCAGCGCCGCCGCTTAAAGTTGCGATTACCTGATCCGGATTCATGATCTCGATATCAGCATCTGCCTGAATATCAGCAGCTGTAATCACGCCTTCGCCTTCAAACTCAATGTATGCAACCTTCGGTTCATCGGTATCGCTGTTGTTCTTGATCGCTAAGCTTTTGATGTTCATAATGATCTCAGTTACATCTTCCTTAACACCTGGAATAGAACTGAACTCATGCAAAACGCCATCGATTTTTACCTGACTCACTGCGGCTCCGGGTAAAGAAGAAAGCATAATTCTTCTCAGGGAATTGCCCAGTGTAGTACCGTAACCTCTTTCAAGTGGTTCAACTACAAACTTGCCGTATCTCTTGTCTTCTGAAATCTCTGCGATTTCAATGTTTGGTTTTTCAAAATCGAACACTAATAGCCCCTCCTTTTTGGGTTTCTATCAAATATCGAGGGTTAAATCCAGCAAAGTATACCTGTCCAAAATAAGACAGGCATACTTTTCAATCTTTCATATATTGATGGATTATTTGGAGTACAACTCGACGATAAGCATCTCATTTACTGGAACATCAATTTCATCTCTGGTTGGCAGTTCCTTAACGGTACCGCGCAGATTTTCCTGATCAGACTCCAGCCATGCAGGAACCATACGACCAGCGGTTACTTCCAGAATGTCTTTGTATCTCTGAGCAGATTTGAACTTCTCTTTGATCTCGATTACATCGCCAGCCTTAACCTGGTAAGATGGGATGTTTACCTGCTTGCCATTAACCAGAACGTGCTTGTGATCAACGATCTGTCTGGTTTCTTTACGTGTACGTCCAAATCCCATACGGAACAGAACGTTGTCCAGACGGCACTCAAGAAGGATCATCAGGTTGGTACCAACCATACCGTTCATCTTGGAAGCCTTTGCGTAGTAGTTACGGAAAGGTTTCTCTAATACGCCGTAAATGAATTTAGCTTTCTGCTTTTCTCTTAACTGCATGCCATATTCACTTAACTTCTTGTTTGCTCTTTTAGATTCTCTGTTAGATTTTTTCATCAATTCCTAAATAGATTGGATCCATACCGAGGGATCTGCATCTTTTAAGAACAGGAACTCTATCTACTGCCACTTTAATTACCTCCTAATTAAATCAATCAGACTCTTCTACGCTTTGGTGGACGGCATCCGTTGTGTGGAACTGGGGTTACATCCTTGATGCTGGTTACTTCCAGACCACATGCCTGAAGGGCACGGATTGCTGCTTCACGACCTGAACCAGGTCCTTTAACCATAACGTCTACTGACTTTAAGCCATGTACAAGAGCTGCCTTTGTAGCAGTTTCTGCTGCCATCTGAGCTGCATAAGGAGTAGATTTCCTTGAACCTCTAAATCCCAGACCACCGGCACTTGCCCATGATAAAGCGTTACCCTGCGCATCAGTTAATGTAACGATTGTGTTATTAAAAGATGACTGGATATGTGCCTGTCCGCGTTCAACGTTTTTCTTTACACGCTTTTTTGTCACTTTTTTTGCTGTAGTGGACACTTTTTTAGCCATTTTAAACTAACCTACTTTCTCATTTACTTGAATTCGCTCTCCTGTTTTTAAAACATACAAATCGAATTCGGTTACCATGTTACTAAATTACTTCTTCTTATTTGCTACCGTTTTCTTGGACCCTTGCAGGTTCTCGCGTTGGTCTTTGTTTTCTGTCCGCGAACCGGCAGGCTCTTTCTATGACGGATTCCTCTGTAGCATCCAATTTCCTGAAGTCTCTTGATGTTCATTGCGATCTCTCTACGAAGATCACCTTCTACAGTCTGAGTGTCAGCGATGATGCTAGCCAGCTTTTTAACCTCATCATCGGTTAAATCCTTAACGCGAGTGTCTGGGTTTACGCCAGCTTCTGCTAAGATGCGGTTGGAGCTTGCTCTACCAATTCCGTAGATGTAAGTAAGACCGATCTCAACACGTTTTTCTCTTGGTAAGTCAACACCTGAAATACGAGCCATGTGTGTAGTACACCTCCTAAAAATAATTAACCTTGTCTCTGTTTATGCTTTGGATTTTCGCAAATTACTCTGATACTGCCTTTTCTTTTAATGATCTTGCACTTTTCGCAGATCGGCTTAACGGATGATCTAACCTTCACAGTAATTCTCCTTTCTATAGACCAACAAAGTTGCTAAAGCATTATATCAAATATTTTTTAGGTAATGCAAGCTTTTTTTGGAATCTATTTTAAATTATTTTATTTATCTCTCCAGATGATTCTGCCCTTGGAAAGGTCGTATGGAGACATTTCCAAAGTTACTTTATCGCCTGGAAGAATGCGAATGTAATTCATACGGAGTTTTCCCGCTGATATGTGCCAGAACCTGATGGCCATTTTCCAGTTCAACCTGGAACATTGCGTTTGGCAGCTTCTCTACTACGGTTCCTTCAATTTCAATTACGTCTGCTTTGGACATATTCTTTCCCTCCTAATGCTTATGGGGTGTTACAAAGATAAGATCTCAGGTTCTCCATCCGTGATCAGGATGGTGTTTTCATAATGGGAAGCAAGTGAACCATCTTCTGTTACAACGGTCCAGCCGTCGTCCATCCAGGCTACATCGTAACGGCCTGCAGTGATCATTGGTTCAATTGCCAGTGTCATACCGGCTGCCAGCTTGATGCCTTTTCTCTTCTGTGCGAAGTTGGGGATCTCCGGTTCTTCATGCATATCGGTTCCAATACCATGTCCAACCAGATCTCTTACAACTCCGAAACCGAAGCTTTCTGCATATTTCTGGATTGCTGCTGAGATATCATAGAGATGATTGCCAGCTTTTGCAAACTTTATTCCTTCAAAGAAGCTCTGCTGAGTTACTTCAACCAGCTTTCTGGCCTGAGGAGTTACCTCTCCGATCATGTGAGTTCTTGCTGCGTCTGACTGATATCCCTTCCAGATGACTCCGGTGTCAAGGCTTACAATGTCACCTTCATTTAAGTAACGGTGCTTATTTGGAATGCCGTGAACGACTTCATCATTAATAGAGATACATACAGAAGCAGGATATCCTTCATAACCGAGGAAAGATGGGATGCAGCCATAGCTGCGGATCATCTCTTCACAGATGCGGTCGATTTCCTTGGTGGAAATTCCCGGTCTTACTACCTTGCCCAGTTCCTCATGAACTTTTGCCAGGATCTTTCCGGCTTCCCGCATTAATTCAATTTCCCGTTCTGATTTGATCGTTACCATTTTTTATGCTCCTAAATATTAACAATATCCTGGAATACTTCTTCCATGTCTTTTGTTCCGTCTACTTCTGCCAGAATGCCTTCATTCTTATAATAGTCGATCAGAGGCTGTGTCTGATCATGATATACAGACAGTCTCTTCTTTACAGTTTCAGGCTTGTCATCGTCTCTTAATACCAGCTGCTGTCCGCAGGTATCACAGATTCCTTCTTTCTTGGAAGGATTGTAAACAATATGATAGGTAGCGCCACAGTTTAAGCATGCACGACGTCCGGACATACGGTTGATGATGTTCTCATCTGGTACATCTACGTTTACTGCATAATCAACTGCTTCGCCTCTTTCGCTTAACGCTTTTGTAAGACTTTCTGCCTGAGGGATCGTTCTTGGGAAACCATCCAGTACATATCCGTTTACGCAGTCTGCTTCATGGATACGGTCTAACAGCATTCCAATCGTGATCTCATCCGGTACAAGACCGCCTGCGTCCATGAAAGACTTAGCCTTCATGCCCAGTTCTGTTCCGTTTTTAATATTCGCTCTGAAAATGTCTCCTGTGGAAACGTGTGGAATACTGTACTTAGCTGCAATTTTCTTTGCCTGGGTGCCTTTTCCTGCGCCCGGAGCTCCTAACATGATGATCTTCATGAAAGTTTTCTCCTCTCAAAAATGTCCTATAACGCAATAAATCCGCCCTTGTGGAATACCACAAAGGCAGATTGACTGATCCAACTGTTGTGTTAATCGTTCAAAAATCCCTTATAATAACGCACAAGCATCTGAGATTCTACTGCTTTAATTGTCTCCAGTACTACGCCTACAATAATGATCAGTGAGGTACCTGAAAATGAGATACGGCTCACATCTAAAAGTCCGGATGCAAGGATCGGGACGATCGCTACTACTGTAAGGCCAACTGCACCAATGAAAACAATATAATTCAAAATCTTATTTAAATAATCGCTGGTGGGCTTGCCGGGACGAATGCCGGGAATGAAGCCTCCCTGCTTCTTCATATTGTTAGCAACTTCCAACGGATTAAAGGTAATCGATGTATAGAAGTATGCAAACACGAACAACAGTACGATATAAATTATCAAACCGATAGAATAGATTGGCTGGGATGGTTTGCACCATGAGCCGGAATTCAGCATTGTTAAGATCTTTCCACCGATAGAGCTGTAATCAACAGTAAAGAACTGAGCAATTACAACAGGGAAAGACATAATGGAAGATGCGAAGATAACCGGCATAACACCTGCGGTGTTGACCTTTAACGGAATGTTGGTAGCCTGACCACCAACCATCTTGCGTCCTACCATCTTTTTGGAATACTGAACTGGAATCCTTCTCTCTGCATCGTTTAAAACGACTACAAAGACTACCATAGCTAAGAGAACTACTGCGATCAGTAATACTGCTACAGCCATTGTTGCGAAGGACTGACCAAATATAAAACGATAGTAAAGGCTTCTCATATCATCGGGAACACTTGACAGGATGTTAAACAGAAGCACGATGGAAATACCATTTCCTACACCCTTGTCAGTGATCTGCTCACCGATCCACATTAACAGTGCACTTCCTGTTGTCATAGTGATGATCGCTACGATCACGTTCCATGCATTGTAATCCAGAAGAAGTCCCTGACGTCCAAAACCAATTGCCATGGCACTTGATTCCAGCAGCGCAAGTCCTACAGTGGTATATCGGGTGTATTCCTGAATTTTCTTTCTGCCTTCTTCTCCATCCTTCTGCATCTCTTCCAGTTTAGGAATAGCAATTGTCAGCAGCTGGATGATAATGGAAGAAGTGATGTACGGTGTGATGCTTAATGCGAAGATAGACATGGATGAAAATGATCCACCGGTCATCGCATTAAAGAAACCGAACACATCGGTTGTCTGTTTCGCAAACCAATTCGCAAAGAATGATGTCTCAATTCCCGGAATAGGCAGCTGGCAGCCAAATCGAATGACTACCAGCATCATAAAGGTATAAAGGATCTTCCCACGAAGCTCTTTTACCTTAAAAGCGTTTCTAATCGCTTTTGAACATTAGATCACCTCGCAGGTTCCACCTAAAGCCTCAATCTTAGATTTTGCACTTTCACTGAATGCATTTACCTTAACAGTCAGCATTTTTGGTTAATTCTCCGTTTCCAAGAATCTTAACACCATCTCTTGGGTTCTTAACGATACCGGACTCAAGCAGAGTCTCTACAGTAACAACTGTATCGTTGTCGAATCTTTCCAGTGCGCTTACGTTAATGCCAACAATGTGCTTAGAATTCATATTGGTGAATCCACGCTTTGGCAGACGTCTGTATAATGGCATCTGTCCACCTTCAAAGCCTGGTCTTGGTGCTCCAGAACGAGCCTTCTGACCCTTATGGCCCTTACCAGCGGTCTTACCATTGCCTGAACCATGGCCGCGGCCTCTTCTAAAATTATCGCTATGCTTTGAACCTGCAGCAGGCTGTAAATTAGATAACTCCATGACTGCACCTCCTTACTTTATCTGAATTAGATTTCTTCAACCTTAACTAAATGTCTTACTCTCTGAATCATGCCTCTAACAGCGCCATTATCTGGCATTTCAACTGTTTTGTGCATTTTTCCAAGTCCAAGTGCCTCAACAGTTGCTCTCTGCTTTGGAATAGCACCGATAGGGGACTTGACTAATGTGATTCTTAACTTCTCTGCCATGTCTATTTCCTCCTATTAGCCTACGATTTCTTCAACAGATTTACCGCGAAGTCTTGCGAACTCTTCTGGTGTCTTTAATGCAGTTAAACCTGCAACAGTTGCAAGAACTACATTGGTCTTGTTATTGGAACCTAAGGACTTTGTACGGATGTTCTTAATTCCAGCTAACTCAACAACGGCACGAGCAGGGCCACCAGCGATGATACCGGTACCTTCTGGAGCTCTCTTTAACAGAACGCTTGCACTGCCGAATTTTCCGATAAAGTCATGAGGAATACTCTTGTTCTCATCGATCGGGATCTCTACAAGGCTCTTTACAGCAGCCTCTTTACCTTTGCGGATTGCTTCCGGAACTTCTCCGGCCTTGCCTAAGCCTACGCCCACATGGCCGTTTCCGTCACCAACTACTACCAGAGCGGAAAATCTCATGGTACGTCCACCTTTAACAGTCTTGGATACTCTCTTGATTGCCACTACTCTATCATTCAGCTCCAACTGACTGGCATCAATAATTGTACGCTTCATGTTTGTTCTCCTCTCTATTAGAAATCCAGACCAGCTTCACGAGCTGCATCTGCTAATGCCTGAATCTTACCCTGATAAATAAAGCCGCCTCTATCGAAAACAACTTCCTTGATACCTTTTTCAAGGGCTCTCTTTGCAATTACTGTACCAACGTATGCTGCAGCTGCCTTGTCATTTGTCTTCTCCAGTTCAGCCTTGATCTCTTTCTCAACTGTGGAAGCAGCAACCAGTGTGTTACCAACCGTATCGTCGATAATTTGAGCATACATATGATTATTACTTCTAAACACTGCCAGACGCGGTCTCTCTGCTGTGCCAGCAAAACGGTTACGCATTCTGTTGTGCTTCTTTACGCGAATTTCGCTTCTTGACTGTTTGTTAACCATTTTTGACACTCTCCTTAAATTATTTCTTACCAGTCTTACCAACTTTACGTCTGATAACTTCATCAGCATACTTGATACCTTTGCCCTTGTAAGGCTCAGGTCTTCTCTTGTCTCTGATCTCAGCAGCGTACTGGCCAACTTTTTACTTTACTGATACCTTTAACGATGATCTTGTTCTGTCCGTCGCAAACAGTTTCGATACCTTCTGGATCTTCCATCTCTACTGGATGAGAATATCCAAGGTTTAAAGTCAGTTTCTTTCCCTGCTTAGCAGCTCTGTAACCAACACCGTTTACTTCAAGAACTTTCTCATAACCCTCAGTAACACCATGGATCATGTTGTTGATCAGGGTTCTGGTCAGACCATGTAAAGATTTCATTCTCTTTAAATCGTTTGGTCTGCTTACGATAACGTGACCGTCCTTCTCTTCGATGGTCAGCTCAACCGGGAGCTCTCTCTCTAATGTTCCCTTTGGACCTTTTACAGTCACCTTATTTCCTTCTGCGATTGTAACAGTTACACCTGCTGGAATCGCAACTGGCATTCTACCGATACGTGACATGCCTTTTTACCTCCTACTTAAATTCTCGGAGAGGACATATGCGTCCTCTCTGTTTTCAGTTACATTTCGCACTTAACGTTCGTCTTCCAGAACGTTTACGTGCGAAAGTACTTCGTTGCACTTAGTGAGGTCTCTCACGAACTTAGTGCAATCGAAGTTACTATCGTCCATTCGACTAAGCTCGAAAAAACCTCGCTAAGTCTCAGGACGGGCTTTCATACTAGGCTCGAAAAGACCTCGCCAAGTATTCAAAGCCTACCAAACGAAAGCCAGAACTTCGCCGCCTACACCAAGCTTACGTGCTTCCTTATCGGTGATCACGCCCTGATTGGTGGAGAGGATTGCAGTACCGAGACCGCCAAGAACCTTCGGCAGGTTCTCCTTGTCAGCGTATACACGCAGACCAGGTTTGGAAATTCTCTTGATACCGGAAATAATCTTTTCGTTCTTATCTTTGCCGTACTTTAAGGTAATGTGGATGTTCTGGAAAGCGCCATCCTCTACCAGATCGTACTTTGCAATATAACCTTCATTTACCAGGATATCAGCGATAGCTAATTTCATCTTGGAAGAAGGTACATCTACTGTATCATGCTTTGCAGTGTTTGCATTACGAATTCTTGTAAGCATATCTGCAATTGGATCGCTCATTGTCATTTTGAAAATGCCTCCTTTTCTAAATTCTATCTATCTTCACCCGCCAGGTCTGACAAACTATGCTGTCAGACGCTGTAACGAGCCTTCAGCCTACCAGCTTGCTTTCTTAACGCCAGGAATCTGACCCTTGTATGCTAACTCACGGAAACAAATACGGCAGATACCATATTTTCTCAGGTAAGCATGTGGACGGCCACAGATTCTGCAGCGATTGTACTCTCTGGTAGAGAATTTAGCAGGACGCTGCTGTTTGATCTTCATTGAAGTCTTAGCCATGAATGTTTCCTCCTAACTATTTTGCAAAAGGCATATTGAATAATGTCAAAAGTTCACGCGCTTCTTCGTCAGTATTAGCGGTGGTAACGAAGATGATATCCATACCTCTTACCTTGTCAACTTTATCGTACTCAATTTCAGGGAAAATCAGCTGCTCCTTGATACCAAGAGCATAGTTTCCTCTGCCATCAAATGCGTTAGGGTTAACACCTCTAAAGTCACGTACACGTGGCAGTGCCAGGTTGATCAGACGATCAAGGAATTCGTACATTCTCTCACCACGAAGGGTTACCTTGCAGCCGATTGCCATGCCTTCACGGATCTTGAAGTTTGCAACAGACTTTTTAGCCTTGGTTGTTACAGCCTTCTGACCGGAGATGATCTCCAGATCTCTAACTGCGGAATCCAGAACCTTGGCATTTTCCTTAGCTTCGCCTACGCCCATGTTGATAACGATCTTATCAAGCTTCGGCACCTGCATAACGTTCTTATATCCAAATTTCTTAATCAGAGCGTCTACGAATTCGTTCTGATACTGTTCTTTTAATCTAGCCAACGTTTTTTCCTCCTCTCCTGAATTATTCAACAACCTTACCGGTCTTCTTAGCAACGCGGACTTTCTTTCCGTCTCTTACTTCAAAGCCAACTCTGGTTGCCTTGCCGTCTACTACCAGCATTACATTGGAGATATCAATTGGAGCCTCCTGATTCACGATGCCGCCCTGTGGGTTAGCTGGAGACTGCTTGGTGTGCTTTGTAACCATGTTGCAGCCCTGAACCAGAACTTTGTTCTTCTTTACGTCAACAGAGAGTACCTTTCCCTGTTTGTCTTTATCTTTCCTGCGATTACTACTACTAAATCGTCTTTCTTGATTTTCTGCACAGTGGACACCCTCCTTATAATACTTCTGGAGCTAAGGAGACAATCTTCATGAACTGCTTGTCTCTTAATTCTCTAGCTACAGGCCCAAAGATACGAGTTCCTCTTGGAGTCTTGTCATCCTTAATAATAACTGCTGCGTTCTCATCGAACTTGATGTAAGAACCGTCTTTACGGCGAGCGCCTCTAACGGTACGAACTACTACAGCCTTTACAACATCGCCCTTCTTTACAACACCGCCTGGTGTTGCATCTTTAACAGAAGCAACGATGACATCGCCGATATTTGCATATCTTCTGGTTGAACCACCTAATACACGGATGCAGAGAAGTTCTTTTGCACCGGTATTGTCGGCAACCTTAAGTCTTGTTTCCTGCTGAACCATACCTGTTAACTCCTTCCCTAATTATCTTGCTTTCTCGATAATCTCAACAAGTCTCCATCTCTTATCCTTGGACAGTGGTCTTGTTTCCATTACTTTTACAGTATCACCGATGCCGCACTCATTGTTCTCATCATGAGCTTTCAGCTTAACGGTTTTCTTAACGATCTTACCGATCATTGGGTGCTTTACGTGGTCCTCGATTGCTACAACGATGGTCTTATCCATCTTGTTGCTTACCACTTTACCGATACGGGTTTTTCTTAAATTTCTTTCCACGGTAAGTTCTCCTTTCATTAAGCATTAGCCTTCTCAGTGATAACAGTCTGGATACGAGCGATGTTCTTGCGAACTTCTTTGATCCGGGATGTGTTGTCTAACTGATTGGTTGCATTCTGGAATCTTAAATTAAACAGTTCCTTCTTCGCAGCTACTAACTCTTCATTCAGCTCATTTGCTGACTTATTCTTTAACTCTTCTACAAACTTATTAGTTTTCACTGTTATCACCGCCTTCTAAATCTGCTTTAGAAACAATTTTGCACTTGCATGGCAGTTTGTGCATAGCAAGACGAAGTGCTTCCTTAGCTGTTTCCTCTGGTACACCAGCGATCTCGAATAATACGCGGCCTGGCTTTACAACTGCTACCCAGTACTCCAGAGCGCCCTTACCGGAACCCATACGGGTTTCTGCTGGCTTTGCTGTTACAGGTTTATCCGGGAAAATCTTGATCCAGACTTTACCACCACGCTTAATGTAACGGGTCATAGCAACACGGGCTGCTTCAATCTGGTTTGATTTGATCCAACATGGTTCAGTAGCGACTAAACCGTACTCACCGTTAGAGATCGTATTGCCTCTTAATGCCTTGCCGGCCATAGATCCACGGAACTGTTTACGACGCTTAACTCTCTTAGGCATTAACATTATTTATCGCTCCCTTCCTTATTTCCTTTAGTAGGAAGTACCTCGCCTTTGTAGATCCATACCTTAACGCCAATCTTGCCGTAGGTTGTATCTGCTTCTGCGAAACCATAGTCAATATCTGCTCTTAATGTCTGAAGCGGAATAGTACCTTCGCTGTAGAACTCTGTACGAGCCATATCAGCACCGCCTAAACGACCTGCAACTGCAGTCTTGATACCCTTAACGCCAGCCTTCATGGTTCTGCTCATGGTAGACTTCATAGCACGACGGAAGGATACACGGTTCTCAAGCTGCTGTGCGATAGATTCAGCAACCAGCTGAGCATCTCTGTCTGGTCTCTTGATTTCTTTGATGTCTACGAACAGCTTCTTAGCAGTCATCTTCTGAACTTCTGCTTTCAGCTTTTCGATCTCTGCGCCGCCCTTACCGATAACAACGCCTGGCTTAGCAGTGTAGATGATAACTTTCACTCTGTCAGATGCGCGCTCGATCTCGATCTTGGGAAACGCTGGAGCTCTTTAATTTGTTCTTAAGGAACTTTCTAATATTATAGTCTTCAACCAGGTTGTCTGCAAAATCAGCTTCTGCATACCATCTGGAATCCCAGTCTTTAATAACACCGACTCTAATGCCGTGTGGATTAACTTTCTGTCCCATATTTGCCTCCTATTTATTTCTCATTCAGAACTACAGTGATGTGGCTCATTCTCTTCTCGATTCTGTAAGCACGGCCCTGAGCTCTCGGTCTAACCCTCTTCATGATCGGTCCCTGGTTTGCGTAGCACTCTTCTACGTACAGTTTTGCAGGGTCCATGTTGTTATTGTTCTCAGCGTTTGCTGCTGCTGATTCCAGTAACTTCTTTACTAAGCTGGAAGCATATCTAGGATTGTAAGTTACAATACCAAGTGCGGTCTGTAAATCTTTGCCTCTGATGGCATCTAATACAAAGCAAGCCTTCTGGACAGACACTCTAGCGTAAGACAGTGTTGCGCTTGGTCTGGTGTCCTTCTGGGCATTTCTTTCTCTCTTAATTTGGGATCTATGTCCTCTTGCCATTTGTAAAACCTCCTTTCAATTTACCTGTGGATTACTTTCTAACAGCGGACTTCTTCTCGTCTTTACCGTGGCCTCTGTAGGTTCTGGTTGCTACGAACTCTCCGAGTTTGTGTCCTACCATATCCTCAGTAACGTATACCGGAACGTGTTTTCTTCCGTCATGTACAGCGATTGTGTGACCAACCATCTGAGGGAAGATTGTTGAACGACGGGACCAGGTCTTGATTACCTGCTTCTGTCCTGCTGCATTCATAGCGTCTACTTTCTTTAACAGATGTGCATCTGCAAATGGTCCTTTTTTCAGTGAACGAGCCATGTGTTCTTAACCTCCTTAATTATTTGATGGTTTTGCCATCACGTCTTCTTACGATCAACTTATTAGACTGCTTGCTTTTTCTTTCTGGTCTTCAGACCCAGAGCAGGCTTGCCCCAAGGTGTGCATGGACCTGGACGGCCGATACCGGTCTTTCCTTCACCACCACCGTGTGGATGATCATTCGGGTTCATAACGGAACCGCGAACTGTAGGTCTGATGCCCATGTGACGGGTTCTACCAGCTTTACCAATGTTGATCAGGGAGTGTTCGCCATTGCCAACAACACCGATTGTTGCGCGGCAGATGATCGGAACCATTCTCATTTCACCTGAAGGTAAACGTAAGGTTGCATACTTGCCTTCCTTAGCCATAAGCTGAGCAGAGTTACCAGCGGAACGAACCAGCTGACCACCCTTGCCAGGATACAGCTCAATGTTGTGTACCTGAGTACCTACTGGAACATGATACAGTGGCATGCAGTTACCAACTTTTGCTTCTGCAGTGTCACCGCTCATAACCTTCATTCCATCAGTTAAGCCCTGAGGAGCTAAGATATAAGACTTGGTACCATCTGCATAGCAGATCAGTGCGATGTTAGCACTTCTGTTCGGATCGTACTCGATACCGATAACGGTTGCCGGGATACCATCCTTGCTGTTTCTCTTGAAATCGATAATTCTATATTTTCTTCTGCTGCCGCCGCCTCTGTGACGAACAGTGATCTTACCCTGATTGTTACGACCAGCGTTCTTAGCCAGAGATACTACCAGAGACTTCTCTGGAGTTGTCTTGGTGATTTCCTTGAAATCAGAACCGGTCATATGTCTTCTGGAAGGTGTATAAGCATTATACTTCTTAATTCCCATGACATTTACTCCGTTTTCTTTTCTTTTCACGGCTGTCATAAGAGCCGTATAAGTTCTCCGGCCGGGCACATACCCGGCGGGGTGATGGGTCTTAAATTATAAGCCCTGGAAGATTTCGATCTCCTTGCTATCCTCGGTCAGCTTAACAATAGCCTTCTTGGAAGCAGCGGTCTTTCCGAAAGTCATTCCTCTTCTCTTTGTCTTGCCATCGCAGTTCATGGTGTTTACGGAAGCAACCTTGGTTCCTGGGAACATCTTCTCAACTGCTTCTTTGATCATAGACTTGTTAGCGTCTACATGTACCATGAAAGTATACTTCTTATCACCCATAGCGTTCATGCTCTTCTCAGTGATAACTGGTTTTAAGATGACGTCATAGTATTTGATATCTGCCATTATGCGTATACCTCCTCGATGGATGCAACAGCTGCCTTACTAGCAACAACTGTGTTGTACTTCAGAATGTCGTATACATTGATGGTTCCAACCTGAGCAGTCTTAACATCAGCAATGTTTCTTGCGGATAATACTGCGTTCTCATCGCTCTCGCTTAAAACAACCAGAGCTTTGTTAACCTTCAGATTGTTCAGAACATTCTTAAAGTTCTTTGTCTTGATCTCGTTAAACTTAAGTTCTTCAACAACGATGAACTTGTTCTCCTGAACACGGCTTGTCAGAGCGGACTTAAGAGCTGCTCTCTTTTCCTTCTTGTTCAGTCTGATTGTGTAGTCTCTAGGAGTTGGTGCAAATACAACACCGCCGCCTTTCCACTGTGGAGCTCTTGTTGAACCCTGTCTTGCATGACCGGTTCCTTTCTGTCTCCATGGCTTTCTGCCACCGCCAGAAACCTCAGAACGTGTTTTAGCTTTCTGTGTTCCCTGACGCTTATTAGCAAGCTGTGCAACAACTGCAAGATGTACCAGGTGCTCGTTTACTTCTACACCGAACACGGCATCGTTCAGTTCTAATGTGCCAACTTCATTACCTTCCATATTGTAAACAGATACGTTTGCCATCTGTGTATTCCTCCTTTCCTATAAAAGCTTACTTCTCAACCTTAACGGTTTCCTTTACAGTAACCAGGCATTTCTTAGGTCCTGGAACTGCACCCTTAACCAGAATCAGGTTGTTCTCGGCATCAACCTTAACTACTTCAAGATTCTGAACAGTGATCTGCTTGTGACCCATCTGTCCAGGCATTCCCTTGCCCTTGAATACGCGGCCTGGGGTAGTTGCGGAACCGTTGGAACCCTGATGGCGATGGAACTTGGAACCATGAGCCATAGGTCCTCTGTGCTGTCCGTGTCTCTTGATTGCGCCCTGGAAGCCTTTACCTTTGGAAATAGCGGTTGCATCGATCTTATCGCCTGCTGCGAAGATCTCAGCCTTGATCTCATCCTTTACAGAATACTCTTCCGCATTCTCAAATCTGAATTCTCTCACATATCTCTTGTAAGATACGCCAGCCTTATCAAAGTGGCCTTTCTGTGGTTTGTTAACAAGTTTTTCTCTCTTATCAACGAAACCAACCTGTACTGCTTTGTAACCGTCGTTCTCTTCGGTCTTAACCTGAGTTACTACACAAGGTCCTGCCTGAAGTACGGTTACCGGAACTAACGCACCATTCTCATTGAAGATCTGGGTCATTCCGACTTTTGTTGCTAAAATCGCTTTCTTCATTGTCTTACCTCCTGTTTCATGATCTACAGCGGAATGCTTTCGCATTCATCCTAGAACAGCCTAATATACGTGGAACACTATGAACCGTTGCCGGTATGTTGATTCCTACAGGAATGTAGTGTTGCTTCTATATCTAAACCCTTCAGGATATAAACATAATCATTAATGCTTACTGGGATTATTTGGTCTTCATCTTGATGTCGATGGACACACCAGCTGGCATTTCCAGTCTAGACAGTGCATCTACTGTCTTCTGGCTTGGTGCAGTGATATCGATCAGTCTCTTGTGAGTTCTCTGCTCGAACTGCTCTCTGGAATCTTTGTACTTATGAACCGCACGCAGAATTGTTACAACCTCTTTCTTAGTTGGTAACGGCACTGGTCCGCTCACCTGAGATCCTGTCTTTTTTGACTGTCTCGATGATCTTTCCAGCGGACTGATCTACTAACTGATGATCATAAGCTTTTAATGTGATTCTCATTACTTGACTTGCCATAAAAAAATGTCGCCTCCTTTTCGCACTTTATAAACCAAGTACGACAAGCGGTGACTGTACACGTTTCCGTGTGTGTCCTCACAGAACTACACACTGATTCTGCCCTAAATTGCAGTTTCTTTAATTGGTACAGTGACTTGTCGCCAGTTTCCTAACTTGACATTCGCTCCACGGAAAACCTGCCTTTTGTAAGGCAGCAACCTCACGTTTCTTTGCTATCATGTCACAGCTGTTCTAAGATAACATATATTCCAGAGAAA
>ENA-OQES01000497-OQES01000497.1-human-gut-metagenome-genome-assembly--contig:-NODE-497-length-16534-cov-2.981532_pt1 | contig 16534 bp, 22 predicted proteins | sample MGYA00242798_ERZ504641 | MGnify/ENA primary metagenome ERZ504641 (study PRJEB26092, sample SAMD00036327) | human gut metagenome | host: Homo sapiens | study: EMG produced TPA metagenomics assembly of... | reverse complement strand
ATACGATCTCAAATGTATCTGCAAGTGATGTAAATTTGGTATCAGAAAATCAGACAGACTTTATTTTCTCTGTGATCGGAGAAGAATTTGGGTTTGTTGGATGTGTGGTATTGATCATTGTTTTTGCATGCCTTGTATATCAGTGCATGAATGTGGCGAAGAAATCAGGGAATCTGATCGGAACTTATGTGGCGGTAGGAGTTGCGTGTTATATGGGATTTCAGTCTTTTATCAACATTGCAGTTGCTACAGGAACCATGCCGAACACCGGACAGCCCCCTTGCCATTTATCAGTTATGGATTAAGTTCCCTTTAATGTCGGCGTCGATCGCGATAGGAATGGTACTTAATATATATTTACAAAGAAAAAGACACTAGGAGGTTCTATCTATGAATGTAGGATTAGTTGCCCATGATGGCAAAAAGAACCTGATGCAGAATTTATGTATCGCGTATCAGGATATTTTAAAAAAAGCATAAATTATATGCTACAAGTACGACTGGACAGATGATTGAAGATGTTGCAAACTTAAAGATCCACAAACTTCTTGCCGGCCATTTTGGCGGTATGCAGCAAATGGGATCTAAGATCTCCAATAATGAAATAGACCTCTTGATCTTTTTACAGGACCCGGCAAATAAGAAGAGAACACCAGATTTTTATAATGTTTTAAATCTCTGTGATCAGTATAATATTCCGTGTGCTACGAATCTGCCAACGGCAGAAGTATTGATTTTGGCACTGGACCGAGGAGATTTAGATTGGAGGAATATGTATAAATAGACTGTCACACGACGGTCTTTTTTTACAGAAAGCATAAAATGAAAAAATTAATTTGTATTTGTATGTCCGTCATGATGATCACATTATCTGGCTGCCAGACATCGGCGAAGACAGGTGGATTTATATCATATGATGAACATTATCAGAAGAATGAAACGGCATTAAAAGAAGATGCATTGAGTGACCGTTGGGAATCCAGAGGTTCTAAGGTAGCGGTTGTATCCAAAGAAAAGGCGGATAATAACGACTATCCAGAAGCCAAGGAAGTTCTGTTGGTTAATAATACAAAGAATAAAGTGATCGTTAGTCAGAAGGTTTTTGACCAGGCTTACCCGGCAAGTACAACAAAGATCATGACAGCATTGCTGACTTTGGAGAATTTAAATTTAAGTCAGGTTGTAACGATCAAACATGACATTACATTCCCTGATGGAGCAGCTGTGGCAATCCACCTAAAGAAAGGGGATAAGATCACAGTGGAAGCATTGTTAAATGCATTGATCATTATGTCAGCCAATGATGCAGCCGTTGCACTTGGAGAGGCAGTGGCTGGAAGTGAAGCAAATTTTGTAAAAATGATGAATAAGAGAGCCAAAGAACTTGGAGCAACCAATACACATTTTGCAAATCCGAATGGACTTCATTTAAGTGATCATTATTCTACAGCGTATGATCTTTATCTGATCTTTAAAGAAGTAGCTAAACATAATGAATTCTTTAATATTGCAGGAAGATCAAGCAGTAGGATTGAATATCTTGGTTCCAAGGGAGAACAAAAGATTTATGATATGGCTTCCACAAACCAGTATATTGCCGGAACATACACACTTCCAAGCCAGGTATATATGATTGGAGGCAAGACTGGTACAACAACACAGGCGGGTTCTTGTCTGATTCTTCTTACAAAGAATAAAGACGGTGAGGAATTCATTTCCGTGGTGTTAAAAGGCGTTACAAAATCAGCTCTTTACCATACAATGACAGATATATTATCAAAGGAAAACTAAGATGGAACGATACAAAGCTTACAGCACACATTTAAAGGAATTATATGGAGAAAAAGTATATAAATTACCAGTTAATCTTCCGGTGACTTGTCCAAACCGTATGGATGGAGATGGGTGCACTTTCTGTGGAGGTGTGGAACCGGCTTTTGAAGCTATGAACAGTGAGGTATCTGTAAGTGAACAGCTGAATGCGACAAAAGGAAAGATCACAAAACGCTATAAAGCAAAGAAATTTATCGCATATTTTTCAGAATTATACGAACACATTCCTGCCGGTTGACAAGTTTGAAAAGTATCTGGTAGAAGCAGCACAGACGGAAGATATTGTAGGAATTTCGGTATCCACAAGACCTGACTGTATTACGAAGGAATATTTAGACTGTTTAAAGAAGATTTCTGAAGAATATCAGGTGAAGATCTCTATAGAATATGGACTTCAGACAGTCAATTATAAGACTTTAAACAAGATCGATCGAGGACATACACTAGCAGAATATCTAGATGCTGTGTTAATGACAGCACCATATGGATTTGAAATCTGCACTCATATTATTTTGAATCTGCCAGGAGATGACATGACGGATGTGATCGAGACAGCAAAGATTCTTTCTGCACTTCCAGTGCAGATCGTAAAATTACATTCTCTTTATATTCCCAAAGGATCAAAAATGTATGAGGAGTATAAAGAAGGAAAAATAACTCTTTGTGATCCAGAAGAATATCTGGACAGACTGGTAAACTTTATCTGTTATGTACGAAAAGATATGGTGATCGAGCGTCTATTCAGCAGAGTGCCCAAGGAAGATGCATCATTTTCTAACTGGGGCATCAGCTGGTGGAAATTAAAAGATCGATTTGACGAGATCATGGAAACAAATGATTATATGCAAGGATGTAAATTTGACTATTTAAATGGAGCAGCGCTCAGGCGATGGGAGATTTAAGAGATGGCAGCAAAACGAAGACGAAAAACAAAAATACATTGGAATATTGGAATGATCACTTTTTTGTAGTCATATTGGTCTACATCCTGATTAATGTCATCCTGTTTCTAGGCAAGAAAAAGCTGACTGTCTACAAGGTGACGGAAGATAAGATCACCAATACCTTATCGTTTACAGGAATTGCGATTCGTGATGAGGAACTTCTAAAGGCTTCACAAAGCGGTTATATTACCTATTATGTAGAAGAAGGAAAACGGATCAAGAAATCAGGAACGGTCTTTACGGTTGATAAAGATCAGAAGGTTCAGGATGCATTTGTAAGTCAGGTGCAGCAGCTTGAGAAAAATAAAAAAGTGATCGATGATGAAGAGATTCAGCATAAGATCACAGATTATCAGTCTGTATATAGTGATCATAAGTTCAGCACGGTTTATGATCTGAAATATGATCTCAAGAATGCAATCCTCAACTTAAGTGAAGATTCTATGAAAACAGTTATAGAAGCAGTCAAACAAAAGCTTGGGGATACAAGTTTTGAGACACAGGAAAAGTACAAGTAGTCGGGGTAACACAATTTTATTCTGATGACTTTGACGGTAAGAGCGCAAAAGATATCACAAGCAAGGAATTTTGACCAAAGTCAGTATCGTGATTCAGAGGTATAATACGTCCGATAAAGTAAAGAAAGGCAAAGTTGTAGCTAGGATCAACGAAAAGCGCAAAAATGGCAGATCGTAATTCCACTAGAAGCAGATCAGTATCGGATGTTGAAGGATCAAAAGTGAAGTGTCGGTTCGATTTCCTGCAAGATCAGACAACAGGCCACAGCAACGGTGGAAGTCGCCGAAAAATGGGAAGTTCGTAATTTTGGATATTTTAAGTTTAATGATTACGCGGTACGTTATATCAATGAGCGCTACTTAGAAATCGATGTGACGCTTGATTCCTACAAGGGATTAAAGATTCCAAACACATCCATTGTAAAGAAGAAATTCTACCAGGTTCCAGTAAAATACCTTACAAAAGGAGATAACAGTGCGAAAGAACAGTTTACCGTACGTGATACAAGCAACAAAGGCGATGTGACGGTGGAACAAAAGAGCTTTACGATCTATGGAAGAACGAAGGATTACTGTTATCTTGATCCAGAAGAAGTTGGAGAGAACGTAGTGCTTCAGGCAATGGATTCCAAAGATACATTTTTGATTGAGAAAATGAAGACATTAAAAGGAGTTTATTGTACAAATCAGGGATATGCGGATTTCCGTCCGATCGATATTCTGATCGAGAAAGATGATTATTCGATCATTGCAAATGATACCAATCAGGGAGTTAGTCGGTATGATTTCATTGTTCTTGATGGAACAACGATCAAGGAAAATCCAGATCATATATTAAGGCATATAAATTTATAAGAATTACAGAAAGAAGGAATTGGATATGTTGATCGAACGCTATAATGAAGTAAAGAAACATGTAGAAGAAGCTTGTAAACGTGTAGGACGTGATCCACGAGAAGTGACAGTGATCGCAGTCAGCAAGACCAAACCATTAGAAATGGTAGAAGAATTAAGAAAAGAAAAAGTACTTGATTTTGGAGAGAATAAGGTACAGGAGATCAGAGATAAGTACGCAAATATCAGCTGGCCGGTAAGATGGCATCTGATCGGACATCTTCAGACTAATAAAATTAAATATATCGTGGATAAAGTAGCATTGATCCATTCTGTAGATTCTATAAAACTTGCACAGGCGATCGACAAAGAAGCTGCAAAGCATGATGTCAAAGAAGTTCCAATTCTGATCCAGGTGAAATTTTGCACACGAAGATACCAAATTTGGATTGAATCCAGAAGATGGTTTTGATGTGGTGAAAGAGATTTCTACCTTAGAACATGTAAAGATCAAAGGATTAATGCAGATTGCACCATTTGTTGACGATCCAGAAGACAATCGTAAGTATTTCCGTGCGATGAAGCAATTATCTGTTGACATCAATAACAAAAAGCTTTGATAATGTAGATATGAGTATACTTTCCATGGGAATGACCAATGATTATGAGATCGCAGTAGAAGAAGGTGCGACAATGGTAAGAGTTGGAACGGCAATCTTTGGAGAGAGAAACTATAATATTTAGTGGAGGAAGATCTATGAAAGGTACAGTTGACAAACTGCTAAACTTTATGAAACTATCAGACGATGAAGAGTACGATGAAGAATATGAAGAGTACGAAGACGATGAGGAAGAAGAGGAAGAACCAAGAAGTACTTTCTCCTTCTTTAAGAAGAAAGAGCCTGAAGTAGAAGAAGAAAGCAGTAACAGCAAGATAAGTCAGCCGTTTGATAATACAATTACAGCAAGCAGAGAAGCAAAGAAACGAAGATTTACAAGTACAGGAAGCAAGGTCGTATCTATGAATGGAAGAGGCGTGGAAGTTTATGTAATAAAGCCACAGGATTTTGCAGAAGCACAGACAGCAGCTGATCTTTTAAAAGAAGGAAGAACAGTTGTGATCAATCTCGAAGGTGTAGAACTTACAGTTGCACAGAGAAGTATTGATTTTGTGGGCGGAGCAACTTATGCGATCAATGGATCCTTACAGGCAGTATCAAACAATATTTTTATTGCAGCACCAGACAGTATTGAAGTCAGCGGAGATTTTAAAAAGCGAGATCATGAATGAGAATACGATCTCACCACAGTTAAAATAAAAGATCATGAAGGAAGAAGAGTTATTAAAGAAACGTCTGATGGAATTATGTGAGAAGGCATATAATCAGAATATTTATACATATACACACTTTCTGAATGAATATGAACAGAGTATCTATCAGGATATGAAGCAAGAACTTGCCTATGCACATCCAACACTTGTTGGAGGGCATGAGCATTTTACAAGGGCAGTGGTGATGTTTGGCTCAGAAGAATTATTTGGTTATCAGGGTGAGGTTCCAGTGGTTTGTGCCAGGATCTCACCTGTTTTTGATAAATTCGCAGAAGAATTAAGCCACAGAGATTATCTTGGAGCATTGATGAACCTTGGGATCGAGAGACATTTGATCGGTGATATCCTGATCGATGGGAGCTATGCCTATATTTTTTAGTATGGAACATATCATAGGTGTGATCAAAGAACAGCTTGATCAGGTAAGGCATACGCGAGTTTTTGGTGGAAGAAGTTTCATGGGAAGAGACTGGATATGTCCAGAAATACAAGAGAAAAGAAGGATTTGTTGCGTCCATGAGGCTGGATGTTCTGGTTTCACAGGCTTTTTCTTTATCCAGGAATATCAGTGAGAAGCTGCTAAAGAGCCAGAAAGTATTTCATAATGGAAAGATGTGTTTATCAGGTGGACAAAAGATCAAACAGGGCGATATCATATCCGTGCGCGGATATGGGAAGTTTCTGGTGGAAGATTTAGGAAAACATCAAAAAAAGGCCGTCAGTTTATCACACTGGCGATCTTTCAATAGGAGGAATATATGATTACACCAGTTGAGGTATTAGGGAAGGAACTAAGAAGAGGATTTGGCTACAAAGCAGTCGAAGTTGATGAATTCTTAGAAGAATTAGCGAAAGACTATGAGAAAGTTTATAAAGAAAACAATGAACTGCGAGAAAAAGTATCTGCATTGACAGAGAACTTAAGTCATTACCGTACGATCGAAGAATCCTTAAAGAGAGCATTGGTTCTTGCGGAAGAGACATCCAAAGAGACGATCGAGAATGCAAACAATAAAGCACAGGTATTAGAAGCAGAAGCATCCCGTAATGCAAAACAGTTGGTATCAGAGGCAGAGGATCAGGCAGAGAAGATCTTAACAAGTGCGAAAGAAGACTTTAAAGAAGAGAAAGAACAGCATGAAAAGACGATTGAGAATTATCAGAAGTTGATCCGTAAACTGGAAAGTGATTATCAAAGCTACAAAGCCAGAATGAAGCAGTTTATCAATGGGCAGATGGATATTTTAGATAATCCTGTTTATGAGATGGAATTCGAAATTGCAGGATGCGAGCAGACAGATGGAGATGAAGAAGATGAACAGCAAAAACAATTTGGAAATGAACAATAAGATTGAGATCTGCAATGAAGGAAAGAAAGCATATGATATCGTATTAAGAGATTCCTTTGCAGACCTCCTGGACCAGATGGAATTCCTTGAAATTGAGAAGCAAAAAAGTCTGCATTGTGACAGAAAGTAATGTTGCACCGATCTATTTAAACGAAGTTTGTGAATTGATCTCATCCAAGGCTTCCAAAACGATCACATTCAGTTTTTGAAGCTTGGGGGAAAAACATAAGCAGTTAAAGACGATCGAAGCATTATATGAAGAACTGATCATCAACCATTTTGACCGACAGGATCTGTTGATCGCTCTAGGTGGAGGGGTTGTCGGGGATATGACAGGATATGCTGCTGCAACATATCTTCGAGGCATTGATTTTGTACAGGTTCCAACAACACTTCTATCTCAGGTTGACAGCAGTATCGGTGGAAAGACTGGTGTTGATTTCTTACAGTATAAGAACATGGTTGGGGCTTTCCATCAGCCAAAACTTGTATACATCAATACAACAACCTTAAAATCTCTGCCAGAGAGAGAATATTTCTCTGGAATGGGAGAAGTGATCAAACACGGATTGATCAAAGATGCCGATTATTATGAATGGATCAAAGAAAATATAGATGCGATCAAGGCAAGAGAGCATGAAGCAGTGAGAGAAATGATCTATCAGAGCTGTCTGATCAAAGGTGGTGTGGTAGAACGTGATCCAAAGGCAAAAGGGTGAGAGAGCGCTATTAAACTTTGGACATACTTTAGGGCATGCGATCGAGAAATTAAAGGATTTTACATGGCTTCATGGAGAGTGTGTGGCAGCTGGGTGCTGTCTGGCAGCAGAGATTTCTTGTATAAAAGGGAATATCAGTAAAGAAGAAGTTGATGATATCAAAGGTGATTTTTGAAGCATTTGATATGAATGGAGATATCAGTGAACTTTCAGCAGATGATATTGTAAAAACAACCAAATCCGATAAGAAGATGGTCGGAGATAAGATCAAGTTTGTATTGTTAAGATCTGTCGGAGATGCATATATTGATATGAGCGTGACGGATGATGAAATGAAACAAGTATTACAGGGATAAGTTTTTTAAGGACGAGACATGAAGAAACAGATTCGTATTTATATATATATCATAGGGCTGATCTTGATCGATCAGTTAAGTAAAGTCTGGGCATTATCTGCACTTCGAGGTACAGAAGGGATCGCTGTGATCCCAAATGTATTTGAACTTTCTTATCTGGAGAATCGAGGGGCGGCTTTTGGAATCCTTCAGGATCATCAGATTTTCTTTGTATTGATCACAGTAGCTGCTGCGGTGATCTTAACATGGATCTATCGGAGAATACCACAGACGAAGAAATATATACCACTTCGTATCAGTTATGCATTGATCATGGCAGGAGCATTTGGAAATCTGATCGACAGAGTATTCAGGGGATATGTAGTTGATTTCTTTTATTTTAAATGGATCGATTTTCCAGTCTTTAATGTTGCAGATATTTATGTGACCGTAACAATGATATTACTTTTGATCTTGATCTTATTTTTCTATAAGGAAGAAGATCTTGATTTTCTTAACAGGAAAGGAAAACATGGACGAGACAATAGAAATTAAAGTAACAAGTGAAATGGCAGGTAAGCGTCTGGATGTGGTGCTTTCGGAGCAGTGCAACGATCTTACGAGAAGTTATATCAATAAATTGTGTAAGGAAGAACGTGCAGCATTAAATGGCAAGACTTCCAAAGGCAATAAGAAGTGTAAAGAAGGAGATGTGATTACCTTACAGGTTCCAGAACCGACAGAACTTGAGATTTTGCCAGAGGAGATGAATCTTGATATTGTCTATGAAGATCAGGATGTTATTTTGATCAATAAGCCCAAAGGCATGGTAGTGCATCCGGCAGCAGGACATTACAGTGGTACGCTGGTCAATGGATTGATGGCACATTGTAAGGATGATCTGTCAGGAATTAACGGAGTGTTAAGGCCTGGAATCGTGCATCGTATTGATAAAGACACAACAGGGATCCTGATCGTCTGTAAGAACGATATGGCACACCAAAGTATTGCCAAGCAGTTATATGATCATTCGATCACAAGAAAATATCATGCGATCGTTTATGGAAATATCAAGGAAGAAGAAGGAACAGTCAATGCACCGATCGGAAGAAGCTTAAAAGACCGCAAGAAGATGGGAATCGTCATGGATGGAAAACATGCAGTGACGCATTATAAGGTATTTAAAACGTCTAAAGAAAGGTTTTACTTATATCGAATGTCAATTAGAGACAGGAAGGACCCATCAGATCCGTGTGCATATGGCATCGATCAAGCATCCATTGCTAGGAGATGATGTCTATGGACCAAAGAAGTCAAAGTATACACTGGAAGGGCAGTGTCTTCATGCGAAGGTCCTTGGATTCGTACATCCAAGAACTGGAGAATATATGGAGTTGAAGTGCCTTTGCCAGAGTATTTTTGAAAAAATTACTGAACAAGCTGGATAATTAGAACAATCATAGGAGGAAAAACGGAATGAAACTTGGATTTATCGGATGTGGAAATATGGCACAAGCAATGATCACTGGAATTTTGACACAGAAAGTCGTAAGTCCACAGAATTGATCGTATCCAATCCACGAGAAGAAAAAACAGCGAAACTAAAAGATGAATTTGGAATCATTACAACAACAGACAACAAAGAAGTGGCAAAACAATCAGATATTTTGGTGTTATCTGTAAAGCCACAGGTATACCCGGCTGTGATCAAAGAGATCAGAGATGAAGTAAGCTCAGAACAGATCATCGTAACGATCGCAGCAGGTGTTTCTATGGAAGCAGCAGAGCGTCAATTTGGAAAAGAAGTTAAGATCGTACGTGTGATGCCAAATACGCCAGCTCTGGTAGGAGAAGGAATGTCAGGACTATGCTGTAATGAATATGTAACGGAAGAAGAGTTTGACCTGGTACATAAGATTTTTGAAAGTTTTGGAAAAGCGGAAAAGATCACAGAGAATCTAATGGATGCCGTTGTTGGAGTCAGTGGAAGTGGTCCAGCCTATGTTTATATGTTTATTGAGGCAATGGCGGATGCAGCAGTTGCACAGGGACTGCCAAGAAAGCAGGCATATACATTCGCTGCACAGACATTACTAGGAAGTGCAAAGATGGTTCTTGAGACAGGACAGCATCCAGGAGAATTAAAAGATGCTGTATGTTCTCCAGCAGGAACAACGATCGAAAGCGGTTAACGTTCTTGAGAAAAAGGGAATGAGAAGTGCAGTGATCGAAGCTGTGACTGCAGCAGCAAAAGAAAAACCATCAATTAGGAAAAAAGAAAAGCAAAAAATTAAAAAAAGTTCATTTACAAATCATAGAAACCTATGATATTCTATAAAAGTTAGTGAAACCGATACTCAGATTTGGGCACTCCAACCCTTTCCTGGTATCAGGCGATATAAGAATTTTAAGGAGGAAAACACAATGATTTCATCAGAAAAGAAAGCAGAAATCGTAGCTAAATACGGTAAAGACGCAAAAGATACAGGTTCACCAGAGGTTCAGGTAGCAATTTTAACAGCTAGAATCAACGAACTTCAGGATCACTTCAATCAGCATCCAAAAGATCATCATTCAAGAAGAGGACTTCTTAAGATGGTTGGTAAGAGACGTAACTTATTAGCTTACTTAAAGAGCAAAGATGTTGAAAGATATCGTTCATTAATCGAAAAAATTTAGGATTAAGAAAATAATCTTATCAATGAAGATATTGAAACTGCCGCATGGAATGTCATGCGGCAGTTTTTTATTGCATAGGAAAATTCGATTTGCATAGGAAATTTCGATGAAATCGCCAATAAAATAAAAATTCATCTGGTCTTTTTTAAACAAACCAATGCTATACTAACTAGGTTACTGAGGCGTTTTCCGAGACTGCTGAAAAGCTTATTACAACATGAAGGAAGACAAGTAGTCGGTTTTTCAGTTGTTTCGGCGCCTTAAGACAAAAAATATAAAGGAGACGAACTATGACAAAACAGTTTAGTATGGAACTTGCAGGACGTACACTGATGGTAGAAGTTGGACGTGTTGCAGCACAGGCAAACGGTGCAGCATTTATGCACTACGGTGATACTGTTGTATTATCTACAGCAACAGCATCTGAAAAGCCAAGAGATGGAATTGATTTTTTTCCCATTAAGTGTAGAATATGAAGAGAAATTATACGCAGTAGGTAAGATCCCAGGTGGATATTTAAAGAGAGAAGGAAAACCTTCTGAGAATGCAATTCTTACAGACCGTGTGATCGATCGCCCAATGAGACCACTGTTTCCAAAAGACTACAGAAATGACGTTGCATTAAACAACTTAGTTATGTCTGTAGATCCAGATTGCAGCCCAGAACTTACAGCAATGCTTGGTTCTGCGATCGCAACAGCAATTTCAGATATCCCATTTGACGGGCCTACAGCATCTACAATGGTAGGACTGATCGATGGAGAATTCGTGATCAACCCAACTTCTGCACAGAAAGAAGTTTCTGATCTTGCGTTAACTGTTGCATCTACAAGAGAAAAAGTTATCATGATCGAAGCTGGTGCGAATGAAGTACCAGAAGATGTGATGTTAGAAGCAATCTTCAAAGCTCACGAAGTGAATCAGGAGATCATCAAATTTATTGATACAATTGTAGCTGAATGTGGAAAAGAAAAACATGACTACGAGCATCATATCGTAGATCCAGAGATGTATGATGATATGGTAGCTTTCATTACTCCAGAAGCAATGGAAGAAGCTGTATTTACAGATGACAAACAGACAAGAGAAGCAAATATCCGTGCGATCGAAGAAAAATTTAGAAGAAAGATATGCTGAGAATGAAGAATGGTTAGCACAGATCGGTGAAGCTGTTTATGCATTCCAGAAGAAGACTGTCCGTAAGATGATCTTAAAAGATCACAAACGTCCAGATGGTCGTGATATCAAACAGATCCGTCCACTTCACGCAGAAGTTGACTGCCTGCCAAGAGTTCACGGATCTGCATTATTCCAGAGAGGACAGACTCAGGTTATGACAGTGACAACACTTGGATCATTATCTGAAGCACAGCGTCTTGATGGAATCGATGTAACAGAAACAACAAAACGTTATATGCATCACTATAACTTCCCTTCTTACTCTGTAGGAGAAACAAGACCAAGCAGAGGACCAGGACGTCGTGAGATCGGACATGGTGCATTAGCAGAGCGTGCGTTAGTTCCAGTATTACCAAGTGAAGAAGAATTCCCATATGCGATCCGTACAGTATCAGAGATCATGGAATCTAACGGATCTACATCTCAGGGAAGTATCTGTGCTTCATCTCTGTCATTAATGGCAGCAGGTGTTCCAGTGAAAGCTCCAGTTGCAGGTATCTCTGTTGGACTTGTAACAGGAGAAGGAGATGACGATTACATCATCTTAACAGATATTCAGGGACTAGAAGACTTCTTTGGAGATATGGACTTTAAAGTAGCAGGTACAGACAAAGGTATCACAGCGATCCAGATGGATATCAAGATTCATGGATTGACAGAACAGATCATCCGCGAAGCGATTGCAAGAACAAAAGAAGCAAGAACACATATCCTTCATGATGTTATGAATCCAGTGATCCCAGCTGCAAGAGACCACGTCGGAGAATTTGCTCCAAAGATCTCTCAGTATACGATCGATCCTGAGAAGATTTCAGAAGTTATCGGTAAACAGGGTAAAACGATCAATGGAATCATTGATGAAACAGGTGTTAAGATCGATATTGACGAAAGTGGACGTATTGATATCTTAAGCGAAGATCAGGCAATGATCGATAAAGCGATCAGCATCATCAAATCCATCGTAGAACCATTGAATGTTGGAGATATTTACGAAGGTGAAGTTGTAAGGATCATGAACTTCGGTGCATTTGTACAGCTTTCTCCAAACAAAGACGGAATGATCCACATTTCAAAACTTTCTAATGAAAGAGTTGAGAAAGTAGAAGATGTCGTGAATATCGGAGACAAAGTAGCTGTCAAAGTATTAGAGATCGACAAGATGGGAAGAATCAATCTGAAATTAGAAGAAAAGATTGAAGATTAATTAAGAATGACAAAACAGCTTTTTGTATGCGAAAGTGTATGAAAAGCTGCGTTTTTTGTTCTATAAAATCTAAGCAGAGTACCACGTCCATATTTTAATATGGGCGTGGGTGAATGCGTCCTGACGGACACATTATCGTTTCCCCTGATTCCGAATATACTGTTTTATTGTGTGCAGACTGTTTTCACTAACAGATGAAATAAAATAACTATCCGACCAAAAATAAGGTTTCCAGTAATATTTTTTTAAAATGGTTTCGCCATACAACTTTCGTGCTTTTTCGTGCTGTTTGTGTTTTTAAAACATTTGCAAGTTCCGCCGGTGAAGTTGTTGTATCAGCTTCCATCAGGATATGGACATGATCCGATTCGCCATTGATCTCTAGGATGTGAAACCCTCTTTGATCTGCTACATAGTGGATACGTTCATAAACAACATCTTTTACATTTGCCTGTTAAGACTGGATGTCTGTATTTTGTAACAAACACGATATGGTATTGCAATAAAAAGCAACTATGCCGGTTTATATAATAATCTGTATTATCTTTCTTTCGCATGATGTATCTCCTTTACAGCTAAACATACGTTTGGTATAATTGTACTATAAAAGTACGATATTTTCAACATATCAGAAAGGAGACAACCATATGGCATACCGTGTGACACAAAGAATCATTTCTTCGGATGATCTGTTATATCCATATTTTGACGATCCGTGCAGAAAGTCCAAGCTGTTGTACAATGCAGCTCTTTTTCGTGTGCGGAATATCTTTACCGGTTATGACAAAGAACATCGGACAGAGAACGAAGTCGAAGTCTTTCAAGAAGTTGCGTTATTACAACGATCTTATCCAAACATGCACGTCCGCAGAGTGATCTCTTATACACACCTTGAAAAGATGATGCGTGTCACAGAGAATGCAGATTTCTTTTCCGGACTTCCAAGACAGACAGCACAGCAGATGGTCAAACAGACAGTCACAGATTTCAAAAACTGGCTTGCTTCTTTAAGAGAATATAAAAAGCATCCAGAAAAGTATCTGGGTAAGCCTAAGATGCCTCGCTATAAGAAAAGTGACCTGACGACTGTGATCATCACAAACCAGGATGCTGTCTTGTATCGGGACGATATCGGGATGTCCTTAAAACTGCCTTTGCAAAAGCAACGCTTGTACTTTTCAAATCTTTCTTCGGATCCTGTATTAAAAGAAGTCAAGATCAAACCGTATTATGGTCGTTTTTTACTCTGTCTGACACTGGAAGAACCAGATGTTGCATTTGATCCTTCCGGATCTCATGTATGTGCTATTGATCTTGGAACAGATAACTTCGCAGCGATCGTATGTGATGATCACTCATCCGCAATATACAAAGGCGGAGCTGTCTTATCCAAGATCCAATGGTTCCATAAACAGAGAGCAAAGTATGTCTCCATCATCACAAAAGGTCATGAAAAGAAACACGCTGTTTCCAAGCGGTTAAGAGACCTTTCTTTCCATTATGCCAATTTTGTGAAAGACCAGTGCCACAAGATCAGTCGTAGTATCATTGACTTCTGTATGGAACACCAGTGTGGAACACTGATCCTTGGTGTGAATCTGCTCTGGAAGCAGAGATCCAATATGAATAAGATCAACAACCAGAATTTTGTCTCCATGCCGATCACTCTCTTGCGGACAATGATCACATATAAAGCTCTGAATGCCGGTATCAGAATCATAGAGCAGGAAGAAAGTTATACTTCCAAAGCGGATCTGATCGCAAATGACAGGATCCCAACCTATGGTGTCGATGATAAGGATGCTTCGTTTTCTGGAAAGAGGATCAAACGTGGTTTATACCGTTGCTCTAACGGAATGATCTTAAATGCGGATTGTCACGCAGCAGCAAATATCATGCGGAAAGCGATCCCTGATATCTGGAAAGATACCAGAGATTATACGTTTCTTTCTGCTCCTGATGTGTATGGATTCCACAAACTGAATCTGAAAGGTATTCCCGTCAAAGGGATAGCGGCATAAGTGAATATGCCTTGATTGGTACGGACAGCCAATCTTTTGGTCAGGAATGGGTAACTGTCACGACTGTTAGAAGCCACTTCCATAGGAACTACTGTACCGCATGGGAGGGGTAATTCACAGGAGAATTTGATAACTTAAGTAAAATAAGAGGTATAAAACAAATGAAACATATTATATTAGCATCTGCTTCCCAAGAAGAAAAGAAATCCTGGAACTTGCCGATCTGAAATTTGATGTTATGCCAAGTGATGCACAAGAGATCACAACAAAAACAGCACCAAATGAAGTAGTTATGGAATTAGCATCGATCAAAGCGAAAGACATATATAAGAAATCAGAGAAACAAAGTATGGTCGTGGGAGCAGATACTGTTGTAGCCTATCAGGGGCAGATTCTTGGAAAACCAGCAGACGAAGCGGACGCAAAAAGAATGCTTACGATGTTAAGCGGACAGACACATGAAGTGTATACAGGAGTTTGCGTCATCGAAGATGGAAAAACAAAAACATTTTATGAAGAAACAAAAGTTACATTTTATGAGATCAGTGATGAGCAGATCGATCGTTATATCAAGACTGGAGAACCTATGGATAAGGCTGGATCTTATGGGATTCAAGGAAAAGCAGCTGTCTTTATCAAAGGGATCGAAGGAGATTACTACAATGTTGTAGGATTTCCAATTGCAAGATTTTTGCAGGAAATCACAAAATAGTTATGTATTTTTTCAAAATATGAGGGGAAAACCTTTGACGATATCTATGAATCTCTGTTATGATGTGAGATAAAGGCAAAAAATTAGATATATTGATAGGAAATTTAAAGAAAGGGATTAGAAGAATGGGCAAGATTGCGATCGTAACAGATAGTAACAGCGGAATTACTCAAAAAGAAGGTAAAGAATTAGGAATCTCAGTGATTCCAATGCCATTTTATATTAACGAAGAATTATATTTTGAAGATATTACATTAACACAGGATGAATTTTATCAGAAGTTAAACGAAGATGAAGATATCAAAACATCTCAGCCTGCACCTGGAGATGTGTTGGATCTGTGGGAGAAGTTATTAGAAGACCATGATGAGATCGTGCACATCGCGATGTCCAGTGGATTAAGCAGTTCCTGTGCGACAGCGGCAATGTTAGCAGATGATTACGATGGAAAAGTTCAGGTTGTAGATAACCAGAGGATTTCTGTCACACAGAGACAGTCTGTCTTAGATGCGGCCAAATTAGCGGAAGAAGGAAAGTCAGCCAAAGAGATTAAAGACATCTTAGAAGCAGACAAATTAGATTCCGGAATCTATATCATGGTAGATACGTTAAAGTATCTGAAGAAAGGCGGACGTGTTACAGCAGCAGGAGCAGCCATCGGTACAGTGCTTGGAATCAAACCAGTTTTACAGATCCATGGCGAGAAGCTGGATGCATTTGCGAAGACAAGAGGTGTCAAACAGGCAAAGCAAAAAAGATGATCGCAGCAGTAAGAAAAGAGTTAGAAGAGCGTTTCCAAGATGGAGAATTTTGGTAAACACGCATATCTTCAGTCTGCATATACAAAAGATGAAGAGGCAGCGCTCAAATGGAA
>ENA-OQES01000496-OQES01000496.1-human-gut-metagenome-genome-assembly--contig:-NODE-496-length-16546-cov-4.838784_pt1 | contig 16546 bp, 20 predicted proteins | sample MGYA00242798_ERZ504641 | MGnify/ENA primary metagenome ERZ504641 (study PRJEB26092, sample SAMD00036327) | human gut metagenome | host: Homo sapiens | study: EMG produced TPA metagenomics assembly of... | reverse complement strand
GACAAGCGACTCGGATTTTGTGTCAATTTTGTGGAAATGAAGATTTTCTTGTGGTATCTTGAAGTCAAGATAAATAGGCACTCCGCTACCCAGATTGAAAAGTTTTATGTGTATGTAAGCGTCGGTGCACAGGCGCTTGTAATTGTCCGAATACATGGAACTCTTGAAATACTGCCGAAACGTGGCGAATGTGAAAACTTTTTGGTATAATGAAGTTGTTCCAAAGAACCGCCATCCACATCTAAGGCTCAAGCATCGGCGCGCAGATGCTGAATATATCCGCCCCGAAACAAACCCGATACAAGTTTCTTTCAGAATGGAGGAATACATCATGAAGAAACTCAGCAAACGTTTTCTCACCCTTGCAATCGCCTGTGTTATGGCTATGGCTATGGCTGTACCGGCGTTTGCCGATTTTGACAACGGCACGACTCATACCTATCATATCAAGAACAACACCATTGCTGGTGACTATGTGTATCTGAACCTGTATGGCACTGGCGGTGTGTATGCATCGCGTGATGTTACCGTTTATCCCCGTACAACGTCGGATGATCAGGTATGGTACATCACGAATAAAGTTCGTGATGTGAAGAAAGTGTATAATAACCGCACGGATACAAGCGGAAACCGCTATACACTTAACATCAACACTAACACGAATAACTGCAACGTTTATCCTGATTATTCGTCGAATGATGCAGATTCCCGTGTCCAGATTATCGGCGATATGGCGCGTTTCTGCATCAAATTGGCTCGTTCTGGTCTGTATGTCCATGCGCTGACCGACTCTACTCATAATGTGCTTTGGAGTTCTTCGATCCAGTATTGGAATGAACTTTCGTAATTTCGGAACTCATTAGAACTGTTTTGGCACTAAACTAAAATGGGCAGACATAGTTTGTGTCTGTCCATTTTAGAATACTTTGAGGGAAGTTGTTATGAATAAAAACAAATTTTTATATGTGGCAGCGCTCTTTGGAATGATGGTCTTGGTTTCCTGTTCATCGCATGACAGTGCCAAGAACGTCACTGTAACCTCTGAACAAAGCGGAGCAGAATCGCAAGCTGCATCGGACATTGTCTCCAAACCGCTGACACTTTTGCAAAGTAATGATGGCTGGTCTTACGGTGCCGCAGGCGCAAAGGGCTTTTATTTTGTGAGCGCAGCAGTCCGAAGTGACGATTCCACCTCGCTGATGTATTGCGATTACGACACCATGCAGCAGATTTTACTATGCTCCCAACCGAACTGTGCGCACAATACAGCCGCCTGTAACGGGTATCTTCCCTATTCGGCGGGCGGCATCGTGCCGGAAATTGTCGGTCAAAATCTGGTGCTGTTTTATCCGGGCAATGTTCATGCCGAAGAAAACGCAACCCTGCCGCGCATCGAAACGATGGGGTTAGACGGTTCCGACCGAACCGAAACGATCACCTTTGCAGCCAACCAAGAGTTTCTGCGCCCAATGGTCACAGACGGGGATTTTATTTATGCCTGTATGTGGGAAACCTCCGACAACTCAATGGAAAGCTTTCTGGTACGCATCGACCCAACTGCCGGAACCTGCGAAAAGATGTTTTCCATGGACAGCACATGGATCAAAGGCGTTGTAGGTGATAAACTGCTTTTGAAAAGCACGTCCGGCGACAACTCGGAATGGTTCACCTATGACCCGGTCACTGGGGAGCAAGCCGTTCTCTATACAGAATCTTCCAGCGTGTTGCAACCTGCCGCCGTTTACGGTCAAACGCTGGTTTATCAAAAGGGCGATCATTTTCATCTCCTTGACCTTTCCACTGGGCAAGACACCGAATTGGCGGGGTACACGGTGCCCGATCAAGCAGTCAGCTATGTGAACCTTTACTATGCCGACGATGGCAAACTACTATTTGAGCAATGCTCAAATGCTGGTGCAGACTCACAATATGCGGACGGATTTTATGTATTGGAAAGCGACAAGGAACCTTCCCCATGGACATTGACCTACTCGCTCTATGATAAAGATACCGCTTGCGCTGTCGTTGCAGCGAAAGATGCCGACACCTATCTCGTGGCAGCCGGAGTGCAAGATACTGCCGCTGTGCAGGCAGACGATGGTGCGTCTAAATACGTCTCGACCGGCGAGAGGCGCTATGCGCTGATTTCCAAAGCGGACTATTGGTCAGGAAATGCCAACTACCGCGATTTTGAAAAAAGTCGGCTGATACGCAAGCATACAAGATTTTCGCGGACAAGAACGGACGTCACTATGAACCAGATGCATGAAATCAATCTCAAACTGAACGATCTGCGCAAAACCTACCTGCTGCCCGCCCCGCTTCTGCACCGCCGCGGACAGGGTAAGCCGAAAGCCAAACAGGCTCTGGCCCGGGGTGTCGCTCACCCTCGGCCCCGGGCCTGTATGGTCTTTTGGGGCCGAACGGCGCGGGGAAAAGCACGCTGATCGGCATTATCACCGGCGGGCTGGCGGCGGATTCCGGCGAAGTGCTTTGGTGCGGCCGCCCTGCGCGGGGCATCGCGTTCCGCCGCGTGCTCGGCTATATGCCGCAGCAGCAGGGGCTGTATGATAGCTACACTGGCCGCCGGTTCCTCGCCTACATGGCTGCGCTGAAGGAAATCCCGCGCAAGACCGTTGCATCTGAGGTGGCCCGCGTGGCAGCCGCCGTAAATTTGACTGCCGAATTGGACAAGCGGCTTTCTGCCTATTCCGGCGGTATGAAGCAGCGGCTGCTGTTGGCATCCGCCCTGCTGGGCGACCCCAAGTTGTTGAATTTTGGACGAACCGACGGCGGGTCTTGACCCCAAGGAGCGCGTTCGCCTGCGTGAATTGCTGGCAGATATGGCGAAAGACCGCATTATTCTTGTGGCAACGCACGTTGTTTCGGATGTAGAAACAGTAGCAACCAAAGTTATTCTTTTGCGCGCCGGCAAGATTGTGGATGCTGCGCCTGTGCCGGAGTTGATTGCCAAATACGCGCCCGGCCAAGGTCTGGAGGATGTCTACCTGAATGTGTTCGGTGAGGGGGGTACGCGGTAAATGAGCCTGTTTTTTGCTGAACTCCGCAAGGTATGGGGCGGCAGAGTGTTTCCCGTCCTGCTGGCGATACTGGCATCTGCCAATCTTTTGCTGCTGTGGATGGGCACCCGCCCCACCGCCAACCAGCCGCCCGCCGCAGCCTATCGTGCCGTCGGCGCGCAGCTCGACGGCCTGACGATGGAAGAAAAGGGCGCGTACCTGCACGGAAAATATACCGAGATTGAGAGCCTTGTCAAGATCGGCGGCTTCTACCGCGATATGGCCTACGCCGGCAGCAGCTACCTGCAAGCCTACCGCGACGAGAACGCTGCGATGTTCGACGCCTACGAGCAGGAATACAAGGACAAAAGCTATACACTGTTCACCGACAATCTGAACACCGAATATCGCCTGTTCAATCAGCTGCAGAATGAGTACGATACCGTGGCCACCTACACCGATTTTCTGGACGGCGTGCAGACCAAGGCGACGCAGCTGGCGGGCATCTCGATTTTTCAAAACGACAAAACGGGCTACGACTTAAAGAACATCGAAGCCACGGCCAAGGTGTATGCGGGGCTGACTGCGACCGAGATCGACTATTACCCGCAAAAGGGGCTGTACACGGCAATCTCCTACGCCTTTACCGACCTGATTTTGCTGGCATCTATGCTCTTGCTGGCGCTGATCCTTGTGCGACAGGAGCGCGACAGCGGACTGCTGAGCCTTGTGCGCAGCCTGCCGGGCGGACGGTTGAAAACAGCCCTTGCCAAGCTGGCGGCATTTGCTGCCAGCTTATTGGTCGTTCTTACGGTGCTGTATGGGGTCAACCTTGCCTATTGCTCGGCGTCTTTCGGTTTAGGCTCGCTGAATCGCACCATTCAAAGTGTTCCCGCCCTGATGCGCTGCACGATGCAGATCACCGTCGGGCAATACCTGCTTCGGTTTTTGCTTGCCAAATGGGCGGGCGCGTTTGTGATGGGGCTTTGGGTCATGCTGGCCGCGCTGACCGCGCGCCGCGCCGCCGCGGGCTGGATCGGCGCGTTGGCGCTGCCGTTGGCGATGTACGGCGTGCGCGCGGCTATTCCGGCCACGAGCCACCTCAACGTGGTTAAATACGCGAACCTCGTCAGCCTGCTGCAGACCAACGAACTGCTCGGCAACTATCGCAACCTGTTCTGGTTTGGCACACCGATCGGGCTGCCGCTGGTCGAGTGGACGGCGGCGGTGTTCTACGGAGCGCTGTTCGCTGCGGCGTTCTGCACGGTATTCGCCCGCGCACAGCTGCTGCCCGCCGCCAAGCGCGGCCTTGTGTTGGGGCTGACGCGCAGGACGAAAGCAACCTCTGTTATAAAGGAAGAAGGCCGCAAGCTGTTTGTGCTGAACGGCGCAGCGGTGTTCCTGGCAGCGTTCTTGGCGTTCGGCGTGTATCAGGGCGTGACGAGCGAGAGCTACATCGACGCCGACGAAATTTATTATGCCTACTACATGAAGCATATCTCCGGCCCGTGGACGGCAGAGAGCCGCGATTGGCTGACCGCGCAGGGCGAGGAGTTTGCCCCGATGCTGGCCGTGCAGCGGCGCGTGGCGCGCGGAGAGCTGAGCAACGAGGCAATGCTGGCCTACGGCGCACTGCAGCAGAAGTACAATATTTACCAGCAGGTCGTGCAAAACAATATCAACTACTACTTAAAGGAGCACCCCGGCGCGTGGCTGGTGTACGAGAGCGGCTACAAAAAGTTGTTCGGCTTCAGCGGTACCGCTGACGTGCAGGACACGCTGTGGGCCGGGCTACTGTGCGCACTGTGCTTCAGCGGTCTATTTGCGATGGAGCGTAAGGGTGGAATGGATGAAATTCTGGCATCCACCCCTTTGGGCCGGAAATACACTGTGAAAGCAAAGCTGTGGCAAAGCACCGCGGTTGCGGCAGTAATAGCTTTCGGAACTGTTTTGCCTCATCTATGGCAGGTTCTGCGCGACTACGGCCTTCCCTCTTTGCTGGGACCAGCGATGAGTATCTCCGACTTGCAGGCCGTTCCAAAGTTTATAACTTTATCGGATTTGCTGCTCTTTTGGCTGATCTGCCGCTTTGCCGCCTGCCTGTGCATGAGCCGAATTACTCTATGGTTAGGACAGAAATTGGGAAATCTGCTGCCTGCACTGTTTATCAGCGCTGTCTCGTATTGTCTGCCTGCGTTGCTTAGCCTCTCTGGGATGAAAAACTGGGATTGAATGGCTGGGTTTCTATCCCCTATTTCATGCTGCGGCTCTTTGGCAAAATCCAGGGATATAACGCTGACGGTGAAAGCTATAATGCAATGTGGATCCGATTTTTCTGGTATGCGCAGCATTTTTCCCATCGCATGGGCGATTGGTCAGGCCCTTATTGATGACTATGACATGATAGGTGTTCCAGATGAAGTATTATAAAAATTCTGTCCATCGATGAAAATTGATTACTCCGTTCAAAGGGCAGGGCTGCCGCATTCACCTGACAACCACAGAATATCAACTATTCATTACGCTGCTCGACCATTCTGGGCACATCTGCTCCCGAAACTTTCTGCTGGCATCTGCATGGAATATCACAGTGCCGATTCAAACGCGGACGGTCGATGTGCATATCGCAAAACTACGGAAGAAGCTGGACTTGGGGCAAAATGAATTGAAAACCGTAACGAGGCAGGGATATGCGCTTTCTACGCAAGAAAGCTGTAGAGGAAAAAAGTTCTTTATGAGAGTCGTTTTATTCTGATTGCAGGTATAGGTGATAAAAATGGATAAATTATATTGGGGTGCTGTCGCAATTTTTGCAATCGGCTGGTATATTGAACAACGTATGTATGTGAATGGCTACACACGGCGCAAACGCGATCCGTATAAGCCAATTGATTATTTAGGCATGTTCAGCATTGGCGAATTTGTCGGTTACCTTATACGGTGTCTTATTGCCCCTGCATTTGTATGGTTTTCCGACATTCTTATTGGGTTGCCCAACAATCTTATTCAAGCTATTGCAGCCGTGTGGTTGGTTGTGATGTCCATTTTTGTTCCCGCCGTGGTCGAACGTGTGATTGATGGGTTCTAATTTGACTTACTGCAATGCTTCAACAAAAATTTCAAAATTGCACACACCCACCGAACAAAAGGCCGGTGGGTGTGTGCATTTTATGGCATTATAGAGTATATACTTCCTTTACGGTAACTTCTTTGTCGATTGTCGTTCTATCAATATCGGCAGCGTGGTCTGCGATTGTACAAGATACTGCGGTGTCCGGATTCGCCGCAGAACAACTTTCGCAGCCTGCTCACCCATATCATACATATCGAGGTTCACAACACTCAGTTGCGGTTCAATGATTTTAGAAAATGGAAAATCATCAAATGTGATAACAGCCATATCTTCCGGGATGCGTATTCCGGAAGCTTTCAGTTCATTTACACAGCCAAACGCAATATACTGGTTTGCACAGATCACAGCGTTGGGCCGTGTCTGCAGTTCCAGCAGGGCGCGTGCGGCTGCTGCGCCGCCCTCACTGGTGGGCGGTCCTTCCCGCAAATATCCTGCCGGGATTTTCTCGTTTAGAGTTGCAAGTGCGCCGCTCAGACGGTGCGCAGAAATTGTATCTTCTTTGGGGCCGCCAATAAACGCGATCCTGTCATATCCGTTGCGCCACAGATGTGTAACTGCAATTTGCCCCGCCACCGAGTTATTGGTATCGATCCAACAAAGCTGGTTGGAGAAATCCGGGGCACCCACAACAATGTAGGGCAGTTCCGTGTGTGCCAGACAAAGGGCCACATCCTTTGACACGACTGATGCGTGCAGAATTACACCATCCACATAGGAGCCCTGCAGCAGTTCATCGAAATGCTGCCAAAGGTCAAGCGCCGTGCTGTGCTGCACAATGAGACCATAACCCCTTTTTCGGAAAGTGCGTTCTCTACCCCGGCCATGATTTCAAACAGATGCGGGTTGTCAAATCCCACACCATGCTGCATTTCTGCCAAAAAGAGAATCGTTTTGTTGCGCCGGTAGCAAAACTTTGTGCGCGGCGATTCGGCTGATACCCCAGTTCCTTGATGACCGCATTTACCCGGTCACAGGTTTCCTGCGATATAGAATATGACTTATGCAGCACCTTGCTGACAGTTGCCTTGGACACACCCGCAGCTTCGGCCACTTCCTGAATCGTCACGCTCACGTTTTACACCTCCTGTGTGAATACGGCAAACCCCATAGGGGCAAGGCTGTTGTTCTTTCCCTCGTATCCCTGCTGCCACAGCATCTTTCCGTTTATCGGAGGAATCTCTGCGGCGGCAGATTGATTGTTGAGGAACACGGTGATCTTTTCTTTTCCATTGGTGCGCTCATACCCATACAGCCCGTTTTTCTTTTCGGCCTTAATGGTATGGTAACTGCCTCGGCAAAGGGCCGGGTGTTCCGTTCGCAGATGCATCGCCTTTTTATAAAAATCTGCCAAGGTCGGCGGCTCCTGCGACCATGTCATTTCATGACGGTACTCTGCTTCCTGCAAACCGTAAATACCGCGCTCATCACCATAAAAGACAGACGGAATCCCTGTAAATGTCATCTGGAAAAGTACAGCGAGCTGCATTCTTGCCGGGTCTTTTTCGCACAGCGAATAGAAGCGGCTCACATCATGGCTGTCCAGCAGATTAAGCTGCGCGTACAGTACCGGGAGTTTATACCGCATCCGCATATTGGTCACGCGGGCATCAAATTCTGCTGCATCGATACTCTGCTCGGCAAAGAATCGGCGGCAGTGCTTGCGGAAGTCGTAGTTCATGGTGGAGTCGAAAATATCACCGTTCAGCCAATGCTGGGCAGTTTCCCATACCTCACCAATCAGGATACACTCCGGCTTTTCTTCTTTCACCGCCTGCCGAAATTCCCGCCAGAATCCATCGTTGATCTCGCTGGCAACATCCAGACGCCAGCCGTCAATATCAAATTCCCGCACCCAATAGCGGCCCACCTCGCAGAAATACTCTTGTACTTCCGGGTTGCAGGTGTTGGTTTTCGGCATCATGCGCTCATAGCCGAAGCATTCATAAGTCGGATAAGTTTCGGGGTCTTCAGGCCGCTCTACAGGGAATTGCAGATGGTAAACCAGTTTTTATATTTGAGTTTTCGCCATTGCGTACCACGTCATCAAAAGCGTAAAAAAATTCCACCCCACATGGTTGAACACACCATCAATAATCACACGCATTCCCCGTGCATGGCAGTCGTTGACCAACTGTCGAAAATCTTCATCCGTACCGAAACATGGATCGATGTGATGATAGTCCAGCAAATCGTACTTGTGGTACTCCCCTGCTGCAAAAATCGGATTCATGTAAATGCAGGTAGCACCCAGTTCTTGAATGTAATCCAGATTCTCGATCACGCCGCGCAGCGTTCCGCCGAGTTTTCCGCGCGTGATTTGGCCGTTCCACTCTTTTTCGGATGGTTTGCCAGAGATAAAGCGGCGGCCCGTGGCGAAACTGTCCGGGAAGATATTGTAAACTACTGCATCCTGCGCCCAGGCAGGCGGTGCTGCAATGTCTGCCGGATGGTTAAACGGCAGCTGGTAGTATTCCGATCTGTCGTCTACGCGATGGTCTGTAAAGAAATCACCGTAATACAGCAGCTTCTGCGTTCCGTCGTCAAGTTCAAAATAGTAACAGATCCGCTTATAGGGGCTTTCCAAGATAACTTGGAAGTAATCAAACCATTCGTCCTGCGCTTCTACCTGCATCTCTACAGACGAGAAAATAACCGGTGTCAGGCGGCAGGCTCGATCTGCATAAAACAGCGTGCAGTGCTTTAAATCATCGCGCCCGGCGCGCAACCGGAACACGACATGGTTTGGGTCAATCCCGTGTGCCTGCTGTGACATCGGGATGTGTTGGATGGCTTCAAAATTCATTGTGTCATCTCCCTGTTTGGGGCAATCAACCTTTGACGCCACCGGCAGTCAGGCCGGAGGTCATATGACGCTGTACGGCAAAGAACACAATCAGAATCGGCAGGCTGACTACCAGCGAGGCTGCTGCAAAAACGGGCCAGCTTCCACTCATTTCTGTTGCCTGCAAAGAGTACAATCCGGCTGCCAGTGTATAATTCTCGGCACCTGTCATAAAGGTCGTTGCAAAGAGATATTCATTCCAGACATAAATCAAGATCATAACCGCCGTAACCAAAATACTGGGGCGCGCCAGCGGAAGAACAATACGCGTGACAAGCTGGATGCCGCTTGCGCCGTCAATTTCCGCCGCTTCCTCGATTTCGCGCGGTATCGTATCAAAGTATCCTTTCATGTTCAGCAGACCAAACTCAGCCATCGTTCCGGTATAAATCAGAATCAAGCCGGCTTTGCTGTTGATCAGTCCCAGTGGGCGCAGCAGTGTATAAATCGCAAACATGGAAAGGACGGAGGGAAAAGAGTACAGCAGAACCAACTGCTTCAATATCGGCTTGCGCCCCTTAAAGCGCATACGGGAAAACGCATAGGCAGCCGGAATTGCTGCTGCCAGCGAAATAGCAACGGTGACTACCGCCAGCGTCATACTGTTTTTTAAACCACAGCATGACAGGTTCTTCGGTAAAGACCGCAACATAATTTCGCAGCGTGAAGTTCTTCGGGATAAAACGGAAGTCCGAGCTCACAAGGCTGTTGTCGGCATTCAAAGAAACCGACAGTGCATACAAAATCGGGATCAGCGTGACGAAACAAATCACGATGAACAAAATGTGCAGACAAATCTGCTTGGCTGCTTGCTTGAGCATACGCTTTTGATGTCGCGTCATCTGCTACCCCTCCTTTGCTTTCCGGCTGGTTACCATCGAGAACAGAATCAAAATAGCGAAAATTAAAATAGAGACTGCAGAGCTGTATCCGTAATTGTTCGTGATAAAGGCATTCTCGTAGGCATAGGTCAGGATCGTGTGGATATTGGCACCGGTTTTCGCACCCGCCTGCTGTGTCAGCAGGTATACCACATCGAACTGCTTAAAGGTTGTAAACACGGTAATCAGCACCGAGGGAGCAATAATCGGGCGGATTGCTGGAATCGTAATAAAGTACGCCCGCTGGAACCAGTTTGCACCATCGAGAATCGCGCTCTCGTAGCAGCTATGATCCACCGCCTGCAAAGCTCCGTCCATAATCATAATCATGAACGGCAGCGCCAGCCAAAGGTTGACAACCGTGCAGCAGAGAAATGCCGAGACATCGTTTGCGAGCCAGCGCACTGTCGCCAGCCCCAGCTTCTGCATCCACTGGTTCAGCAGACCGAACTGCGAATTGAAGATGCCGGTTTTCCAGAGCAGGATCGACACATAGCCCGGCATGGCCCAAGGGATCATAAGCAGTGTCTTGTAGACTCGCCTACCCTTAAAATCCTGTATGTTCAAAAGACTGGCCAGCACAAAGGCAATCACAAGCTGCAGCACCATATTCAGCACAGTCCACAGGATGGTCCGAAGCAGTGCCGCCAAAAAGCCGGAATCAAAAACAAACAGCGCATCTTTATAATTCTTCAGCCCTACAAACGAGAAGTTGAACCAATGGTAAACATTCATGTTTGTAAAGGAGATGTACGCCGTGTACAGAATTGGGAATACAACGATCAGCAAAATCAAAAGCAACGAGGGGGCGCTGCACAAATAGGCCCAAAACGTTTGCTTTTTTACCATTCTTCATAGCAGCGGCCTTTCCGCATCACTGCATCTGCTTGATAAGGCTCTCTGCCTGCTGCTGGGCAGCCTGTGCGCTGCTTCGGACGTCTTTTCCACTCATGTTTACATCCACAAGCAGATTTTCCGTAACCGTCCACATAACGTCCATTTCGGGAACGTTCGGCATAGGAACTGCATCCTGCGCCGTATCGTACATGGCCATAACCATGTCGTCACCGCTGATAACCGGGTCATCATAGCAACTCTGCTTCGCAGGGGCGCAGCCGCTTGCTTTCGCCATCGCAATGCCAACGGAATCATTTGTCAGAACCTGCAAGACCTTTGCAATGGCATCGTGCTTGCGCTCAGCTGCAACTTTCAAGACATGGATACCCTGCACACCGGAATACGGTGCAATTTTGTTGCCGGTCTCATCTACAGTAGGCATCGGTGCAATGCCGAGGTCAATACCGCTCTCGCGCGCCGTAGGAACCAGCCAGGGACCACCGATGGTAGAGTGCGCTTTGCCTTCGCGGAACAGCGTATTCACGGTAGAATACTCACCCTCGGTGGGCATAAGTTCTACGAATTTCTTGTGGTATTCCAGCGCCTTGATGGTGTTCTCATCATCGAGGCCGGGTTCACCATTTTCGTTCAGAATGTAACCGCCAAACGCATGGAGCCAGCCCGCAGCATAGTACGCCGTGCTGTGCTGTTCCACGAAGCCGTAATGTCCGCCTTTCGTGTTTTCCTGCATATATTTGTACAGTTCTTCTGTGGTCGAAGGCACTTCATCGTCACTCATATAACGTCTGTTGTACATATAGAGCAGCGTCTCAAAGTAGAGTGGAAGCTGATACACTTCCCCTTTGTAGGTAGCAGCCTCAATCGTCATCGGTATGTACTGATCCAAGGTGCTCTTGTCAACGAAATCCGTTATCGGTGCGAGAATGCCCATTTCAGCGTAAACGCCAATTTTATCGTGGGCAAAGAAATACATATCAGGGGCAGAATTCGGATCGTTGCCGACCATCTTCAACGAATCGGTCAGACCGTCTTTCTTTTCCAGTTTTACCACAATATCCGGGGCAAGCGTATCCAACTCTGTCTGCAACGCCTGCGCGACTTCATCTTCTTTGTCGTGCCAGATCGTGATGGTAACCGGGCCATCTGTCTGCGCAGTATTATCCGTGCCGCCCGACGAGCAGCCGGTCATCAGCAACGATACCGCTACACATACACTTAAAAATCCTGCTATCAGGCGCTTCATGGAATACCTGCCTTTCTGATTGTGTCAAATAAGGAGTACGGGCCGTTCAGCCCGTACTCTATGATTTTCTAAGGAAGATTACTTTTTCTTTTTGGAGATGACCACGCCACCAGCCACAACAGCAATCACCACAACAACGACAATTGCAATCGGCATCGCGTTGGACTTGGTTTCTGCGGATTCCGCTGCATCCGCTGCAACCGTAGGCTCGCTCTCTGCAGCAGGAGCCTCTGCCGTTTCTACAGTCTCAGCCGGGGCTTCATAGGTGACTTCTGCATTTTCCGCATCGTTCACCACGATCCACAGATCCTTGCCTGTTTCCACACTGAGGTCACTGGTCTGAACGCTGCCATCGCTGCCATTCACGATAATGCTGTTGACCCAGCCGGGAACAGAAAGCGTCAGCCAGCCGTCCTCCCCTTCCTGCAGGGCTTCGCCGGGCCAAGAAGAGAATGCGTTCGTGCCGTCCGGTGCGGACCATGCCCACAGATGCGGCTCGCTCCAGTCTGCGGGAGCTTTTACATGAACGGTAATATCTTCTGCAACGGGAGCATTCGGATCATTGTAAGTAAAATCGGAAGTTCCGTCCTCAGAAACCGTAACCCACACCTCAGCTGCATCGATGGAGATATCCTCCGTCTGCACATCGCCGCTGTTGCCGTTGACAATGATGCTGTTCACCCAAACGGGAGCGCTGGCAGTGTACCAGCCATCTTCGCCTTTGCTCATGGTCTTGCCGGGCCATGCTTCAAAAGCATTCTTGCCATCCGGTGCAGACCATGCCCACAGGCAGACATCCTGCCAATCATCGGGAACCTGCGCATGAATCTTGAATTTTTCTACATACTCCGGCAGATCACCGGTGGTCTGTGCATCGTAACTGATTTCTACATTTTCTGCATCGGTCACCGTGACCCAAGCATTTTTGCTTTCCAGTTTGTAGTCACTGGTCTGAACCGCAGCGTCATTCGCATTGATAATAATGTTATTGGTGGTTTCGGGAATCCAGCAGTAATACCAGCCAGCATTGTTGCTGTCTGCTTCCATTTCGCCACCGGGCCATGCATCAAAAGCGTTTGTGCCATCGTCTGCCCATGCCCACAAGTGCGGGTCTGACCAGTCAGACGGGAGTTTTGCGTAGACGATCATTTTTCCATCGGATGCTCCCTCTGCAAACGCAGCAACAGGCATAAGCAGACACAGCATCAATGCCGCCAGCACAACTGCAAACAAGTGTTTTACTCTGCTCATATTTGTTTCCTTCTTTCCAAACGGTGAAGAGTTTTTGAGATTTTCTGATGCGCATCCTTGACATCTACAGAGTAACACTCCCAGCAACCCACGTCAACAAAGAAATAGGGAAACGGTTTCCTTTTAATTTGTGCATATTCCATCATGTATTCACTATTTGAATGTGCAATTTGCCAGTATTTTTGGTGTTTTTCCTTCTGCGTGTAACTATTTTGTAATTTTTAAAGTTCTTTGTTTTCCTTTTGTTTCCTTATTGCGAGAAGAAGTTTTTTGCTTTTTCTTTGCAAATTGTGCGTCAAAATCATTGATTCCTCTCTGTTTAGTAATTGAAAGAATTCTTTCGACAAACAAAAACAGGGAGTATTTTTATGCCATTCAAAAGACAGAAATCCAACGTATCCCCGCATTACCACGACACGCGGACACTTTTGAGGAAGTACCGGGATGTCATGTGGAATTTGGAAGTATCCGATCTCGATTTGCAGGAGGAATTTAAGGCTGAGTACGGACTGTCCACGGATGCGCTGTTTGTGGACAGCGAGGTCAACAAGGGCGGCAACCGGCTGGAAAACTATGCCCGCGCCTTGGAGCGCAGCAAAAAGATGATGCAGATCATCGACACTGCGATTGACCTGATGCGCCGCAAACACAAGAAAGGCGAGTTCTATTACTGGATTTTGTACTACGCCTATCTATCCCCCCAGCAGTGCGAGAATGCGGGTGCAATTTTGCAGGCACTCGAATCTAAGGGCATCTCCATTTCTCTGCGCACCTACTATGTCCACCGGGATGAAGCTATCGAAGTCCTCAGCTCGATTTTGTGGGGCTATACCTCTCAGGATTGCGAGAAAATCACCAATCTGCTGACCCCTGATTGACCCTGCACAACATCCGCACAAAATCAGCAGAGCGAAAGCCTTTTTTCCTGCACAGCCAATTTGTTATCATGGTAGTAGCCTACTTTTGGCGATTCTTAAAGCATTTTTGTACACAGGAGGTTTCAATGACTAAGAAAAACACACGTTCATGCTCTCATAAGCGCATAAAAGCAGCCCTTTGCGCTGCCATGTGCAGCGTACTGACCGCAATGCCCACTTTTGCAACCGGCGAGGATAATAACGCAGCCGCAACCGCAACCACCGTCTGGACAAAGGCCAGCGAGATCATGCAGGATGTCTACTCGCAAATCATTTCTATCTCCACCGTCACTGCCGTGGTCTGCGCCGCCGTTGCCCTGCTGCTGATGAACTTTTCCAAGAACGGCAAGACCGTGGACGACTCTCGCGCATGGCTCAAGCGCATTGCCATCACCTGGGCGATTCTGAACGGTCTCGGCTTCATCATGGCTTATGTCACGCCGTTCTTTCAGGGCGGCACTTGGAATCCGTAACTACGCGTAATTGCAACGAGGAGGTGAACGCCTTTGGGCATTTTAGACGGTATTGTCGATTGGCTGGCAACGCAGGTGATGAACCTGCTGGATCTGGCATCTACCTCGGTACTCGGCGCGTTGGGCTGCAATATGGACACGTTCAAGCGGTACTTCCCTGCTGCTTCGGCTATGTATGAAATCTTCATTTGGACGGCCATCGGGCTGGTGCTGCTGAACCTTGTGTGGCAGCTTTACCGCTGCTATGGTGCCGGGTTTGACATCGATACCGAGAATCCCATCAATCTGGTGGTGCGTTCTGTGATTTTTCTGCTGCTGATTTGGTACTGCGACGACATCGTCAACCTTGCCTTGCAAATCGGCGGCACGCCCTACAACTGGATTCTGGACAGCAGCCTGCCCGGCGTGCAGTTTGGAGACTTCAATTCCGTACTGCTCGTCATCATTGGCGTGATTGCCAACGGCTCAGTAGCGCTGATTGCTCTGATCCTTGTTGTGATTCTTGCATGGAATTACTTAAAGCTGCTTTTGGAAGCTGCCGAGCGATATGTTGTGCTGGGAATTCTGGTCTTTACTGCGCCGCTTGCCTTTGCCATGGGTGCGGCGCGCGGCACAAACAACATTTTCAAAAGCTGGTGCCGGATGTTCGGCGGGCAGCTTCTGCTGCTGATTATGAACGCATGGTGCTTGAAGCTGTTCGTCAATATGGTCGGGGAATTTCTCGCTAATCCTCTGTCCTTATAGGAGAATTTTTTACGTGCAAAAAAACTCCTTTTTTCTTTATTCACCGCTGTTAGCCTTGCTCTCCTGTACTGCCCGGCTGCTTTTGCTTTGACCGAGGATGAAGCTGCTGCGGCCGTGGACGCACATGGTAAGGATGCGGTCTCCGGGAATCTGTTCCTGTGGCTGCTGTGTGCTATCGCGTTTCTGAAAGTCAGCACCAAGCTGGACGGTATTCTGCACTCGTTGGGCATCGGCGTTTCACGCTCGCCCGGCTCGATGCTGTCCGAGGCATTGTTAGCCTTTCGTGGTTTTGAAATCGGCAAAGCCTTTATGGGGCTGGGCGCTGCAAAAGCCGCCGCTTCAACTGCTACCGCAAAAGCCACACCCAGCAATACCTTTGCGGGCGGGCTTTCCGGCATGGTAAGTCGTCATGTGCAGCAAAGTACCGCAAGCTCCATCAGTGGGCAGTCTGGTGGCATCGGGGCTTCTTTGGGTGGGGCCATGTACCACAACAGCCTTGGTAAAGACGGTGGCTTTGCCAGTAAGGTCATCGGCTCCATCGCCACCGGGCAGACGGGCGGCAGTATTACAGGCGACAGCGCCGTGGAAGCGCTCAATGGCTATTTTGCAGGAACCAGCGACGCGGAAGCCATGCCGGTCCCTGCCACCAGTGAAAGCATTCCTCCTGCAATGGCAATGGCCGAAAATGACACCGTGACGGACTCCCCTGTCCCCGCCACGCCGCTGGCGCTGGAGGGCGATAGCACGGTTGATGTTTTCCCCGACAAGAGACAGTGAAATTGCTATGCGCGCCGGTGGCAGTTCGGCTATTACGGAACAGTCTACCATTCCCACTTCGTCCTCTATCCAGCAGGCCGCTATGAACCGCGTGTTGCTGGGGCAGATGGGCAACAGCGTCACAGATGTGGAAATCGGCGGCGGCAAGATTCAAGGGCGCGAAATTATTCCCGGTCGTGGGCAGATTCAGTTTGCCATGTACAATGCCCGTCAGTACGAAAAACCGGATGGTCATTTTGCCGAGCAAACTTCCCGCGATGGCGAAAAGTGGTACAAGGTCTACGCCACGACTCGCGTAGAAAAAAACGCCCACCGTTCAGGACGAACGTGGGCGTATGCAGTATGATGAGCGCAAGGTGGCGGCCATGCCAAAAGCCCCGCGCGGAGACACTAAATGATGGAAAATG
>ENA-OQES01000495-OQES01000495.1-human-gut-metagenome-genome-assembly--contig:-NODE-495-length-16587-cov-4.252977_pt1 | contig 16587 bp, 20 predicted proteins | sample MGYA00242798_ERZ504641 | MGnify/ENA primary metagenome ERZ504641 (study PRJEB26092, sample SAMD00036327) | human gut metagenome | host: Homo sapiens | study: EMG produced TPA metagenomics assembly of... | reverse complement strand
AAATTCCAGTCCCATGATTAATGTTTCTCCATCATGCGTTTTTAATGTTACCTTGAGATTTTTTAGGGAATCCCCAATCCCCAATTTGTCAATGTGTCCCCCTGTGGATCTAGCATCTACCAGGACTACCTTTTTTTCCCGACTTCACCAGTCCGGCTCCCAGATTGATTGTTGTCGTTGTTTTTGGCTACTCCGCCTTTTCTGATTTGCAATAGCAATTACTTTACACATATACTTTCCTCCGATTTACTGATTTTTCTTCTACTTCTACATAAACACGAAAATATTTACTTGTTCCTTTATTTGCATAAGCATCAGATACTTCCAGGACATCCAATTCTTTACGCTTTTCCAAAATACGACGAAACCATTGAATATCCTTTAAAGTACCCTGTAATCTAATTTTCAGCATACATATCCTCCCAGTCTTTGTAAAAACAATACTCTGGATAACGGATTTTAATGGCTTCCCAAAAATACCGGGCATATCCGCAGCAAAACAGATCTTCTACGGTATAATACTGACACTCTTTTAACTGATCTTCCTCTGCCTCATAATCTCCGACACTTGGTGTTCCATTACAGTAAAGGTTAAATGCCATACGGACAATCCGTAAACTTCCACTAGTCTGCCATCCTTCCAGCAGGCATTCCGTTTTTACACATCCAGTTTTAAAATTATAGATTTTATTCACATTATTTCTTGTGTCTCTGTCGATACCCAGGCAATAAACCAAAGCCCGATGGTAGACATCCTGATATCTGCATTTTTTCAGATATTCCTCATAAAATTTTTCGTGTTCCCTGCTCTTGAAAGTAATTGTGCGAGAATTGCTATTCTCTGCTCTTAACGCTGTGTTTGTCATTTTCATTTTCCTCCTGAATTTTTTAATATTTTGGTATAAAAAGACACTCCATTTCTGGAATGCCCCATAAAAAATAGGGACACCCGCTTTTAACAAGTATCCCTATAATCTATCAAATATCTGATAGTCCACTATTCACTTTCATATTCAGGATTTTTTGTGTTCCCCGTACCGAGGTCTAAGGCAACCACAACGGTGACTCTCTGCACAAGCAACTTTTCCTTGTGATTTTCACCGATTTTGTTGAAACTGAAAAACTCTACAAAGTGCGTAAATTCAAGGATTTCTAGATATCTTTCCTTTGTAGTCCCACCACAGTTTCCACATGAACCGTCTCGCAGAATTGATCCACCGCCGTCATCTTCTCCACACGATATCCCGCCAGCTGCATCATCTCCAGATCACGTGCCAGACTGGTCATCTTACAGGAAATATATACAATCTTATCCACCCCATAATTCAAGATCTTCGGGAGTGCCTTCGGATGAATTCCGTCTCTCGGCGGATCCAGTACGATCACATCCGGCTTCTCTTCGATCTCATCAAGTACCTTAAACACATCTCCGGCAATAAATCTGCAGTTGGAAAGTCCGTTTCGGACAGCATTTTCTTTTGCTGCCTCGACTGCTTCTTCAATAATCTCGACACCGATCACTTTCTTCGCAACCGGAGCAAGCACCTGACCGATTGTTCCTGTTCCGCTGAACAGATCGAATACAACCTGATTATCAATATCTCCAATGTATTCTCTTACAGTCTCGTACAGCACTTCTGCCCCTTTTGAGTTTGGCTGGAAGAAGGAAAATGGTGTAATCTTGAATTCCAGTCCGAGAAGCTTCTCATAAAAGAAGTCCTGTCCATAAAGAATTCTTGTCTCATCACTCTTCACGACATCAGACAGAGAATCATTCAATATATGAAGGATTCCAACAATCTTTCCTTCTAATTCTAATGCCAGAAGTTCTTCTACTAATGGAGTTAAGTCATATTCTTCCTGCGTTGTCGTTACAAGATTCACAAGAATCTCGCCTGTTGTATCGCCTCGTCTTAAAAGAAGATGGCGGAGATAACCGACATGCTGCATTTTCTTATAATAACTTACATTTCTTTCTTTGAAATAATTCAGCACGCAAAGAAGAATCTTATCCATATCTTCATGGACAAGCTGACAGTCTCCTGCTGTCAGTACATCATAAGTACTTCCTTTTTTATGAAGACCGAGAGATAACGGACCGTCTTTGAATTCGTCTCCGAAAGAGAATTCCATCTTGTTACGGTAATGAAATTCCTTCGGGCTGTGCTTCACACCCTCAAAAAGATACTCGCCCTTTACTACCGGATCCATAATCCTGCGGATCTGCCCTTCTTTCATCTTCACCTGTTCTTCGTATGGCATCGTCTGATACATACAGCCACCACAGGCCGGAAAGATACTACAGACCGGCTCTCTTGTCTCTAATGGAGATTTCTCCAACACTTTAAGAAGTCTTCCTTCTGCATTTCCTCTTTTAAATTTATTTATCATAAAACGGATCTTCTGTCCCGGAATCCCATTTTTCACAGTAACATACTGTTCTTCCTCCGGAACAAATACAATCCCCTTGTTTGGGAAATCTACACGTTCAATAATACCCTCGTAGATCTGACCTTTTTTCATCCTAATCTCCTATCAATTCTAATCTATTTTAACAGAAAAACAGACAGGATGGTTTCTTCTCTCACCCTGTCTGCACTTTTGCAATTCATTCAAGAATTATACCTGATCATCCTCGCTGAAGTAATCATCAAAATCGTCATCAAAATCATCTTCAAAATCATCAAGATAATCCGGTGATACAAAACGATATACTGCATAAGCGATTGCAGCTACTGCTGCTACTGCTCCAATGATAGCCAGTGTCCAGATTACTGTGTTCTTCTGCTTCTCAGCCTCATTCTTATGAAGAATCTCGTTCAATCTTGTTTCTGCAATGATGTCTTCTATTCTCTTGTTCATATTAACACGTCCTTTCTTCACCTTTTGCGGTGACAGATAATCTGTGTTTATTATAACACCTGACGATTCATATTACTACTGATTTATCATTTTTTTATAACTTTCTCATACCTTTACAAGCCTGGCAAATTTTGCAAACATCTTGCGTGTTCCGACACTGTCAAATTCAATCGTAACCTCGTGATCCCGTCCACCTTCTTTGATATCCGTTACTGTTCCTTCCCCAAACTTCACATGACGTACCCGGTCTCCGACCTCATAACCAAGTGGACCATTCCCACCTGCTGCCAGCTGACTTCCCTTCTGCAGGGATGCCAGTGCCTGACTTCCTGTAAGCGGCTTCCCCACCCCCTGATTCTTTGCAGGTGTCATTCCGCCAAGTGCTCCTGCAAATGCCTGTGCCCGAAATGCTTCTCTGGCACGTGCATATGTATTCTGCTGTGCTGGCATCTCCGTCTCCTGGGTAAACTTCTTGTTTCCTGTATCAAGCAGTTCCCTCGGGATCTCTTTCACAAATCTTGACATCGGATTGTACTGTGTCTCACCGTGCACCATTCTTCTGCGCGCACTTGTCAAAGTCAGTTCCTGCTCTGCCCTTGTGATTCCAACATAACAAAGTCTCCGCTCTTCTTCCAGTTCTTCTCTGTCTCCTGCATTAATACTCATATATCCCGGGAAAAGTCCATCTTCCATCCCTGCAAGATAAACACGTGGAAATTCAAGTCCCTTTGCACTATGTAAAGTCATCAGAACAACATATTCCTGGTCTTCATCCAGACTGTCGATATCCGCAACCAAAGCAACTTCTTCAAGGAATCCGCTCAATGTTGCCTTTTCATCTTTATCCTGACAACTTTCCTCATAAGTTGCCGCTTTACTGATCAGCTCGTCTATATTCTCTTTTCTTGTTTTCGCCTCTTCTTTATCTTCATTTTCAAGGCTTTCTATATATCCTGTCTTCTCAATCACTTCCTGTAAAAGATCTTTGATGTTCATCTCTTCTGCCAACGTCTTAAAATACTCGATCAATGCCGCAAAAGAGTCCAGTTTTGTTGCACTTCTTCCCACTCCTGTGATCAGCTCCGGTGCCAGTAATGCCTCATAAAAACCAATTCCACGTTCTGTTGCAGACTCCTGAATCCGGTTAATTGTTGTGAGACCGATTCCTCTCTTTGGGACATTAATGATTCTTCTAACCGCAACATCATCACGTCCATTGTCGATTGTCTTGAGATAAGCAAGAAGATCCTTAATCTCTCTTCTCGCATAGAAATTTACACCACCGACAATCTTATAAGGAATATTCATGGCAATAAATTTCTCTTCCAGCAGACGGGATTGTGCATTCGTACGATAAAGAACTGCACTGTCATTATAGGAACCTCCCTGTCTGACAGCATTTTTGATATCTTCGCCTATGAAATCCGCCTCATCAAATGCAGTATCAAACTGACGCAGACGGATCAGTTCACCTTCTCCGTTCTCCGTCCAAAGTGATTTCTCCTTTCTTCCGCGGTTATTCGCGATCACACTGTTCGCTGCATTCAGAATATTCCCTGTAGATCTGTAGTTCTGCTCCAGTTTGATCACCTTTGCATCCGGAAATTCATGCTCAAAGTCAAGAATATTCCGGATATTCGCTCCACGGAACTTGTAGATTGACTGGTCATCATCTCCAACGACACAAAGATTCTTATATTTTCCTGCAAGAAGGCTTACCAGCTGAAACTGGACTGTATTTGTATCCTGATATTCATCTACCATAATATAGCGGAATCTTTCCTGATAACTCTCAAGCACATCCGGCTGTGTCTGCAAAAGCTGTACTGTCTTTACAAGCAGATCATCAAAATCCAGTGCATTATTCGCTCTCATCTGCGTCTCATACTCACGGTAAACCTTAGCAATCTTCATCTTTGCAAAGTCTCCTCCGGCATTCAGTTCAAATTCATCCGGAAGGATCATCTCATTCTTGGCAGATGAAATTGCTGAAAGCAGACTTCTTTCTTTAAACACTTTCGTATCCACATCTACTTTCCGACAGACTTCCTTAATTAGTGTCTTCTGATCATCTGTATCATATATAGTAAAATGATTCTCATACCCTAATCTGTCAATAAACCTTCTCAAAATACGCACGCACGCAGAGTGAAATGTACTCACCCATACACTTTCCGCTCCAAAACCGACAAGGTTATCCACACGCTGGCGCATCTCTTCTGCCGCTTTGTTCGTAAATGTGATTGCAAGAATATTCCATGGGTTCACGCCACGTTCTCCGATCAGATATGCGATCCTGTGCGTCAGAACTCTTGATTTTTCCTGAACCTGCTCCGGCAAGGATCAGAAGAGGACCGTCCGTGTGGTAAACAGCCTCTCTCTGTGGTTCATTTAATTTATCATAAATGCTCATCTTTCCACTCCTTTAAAGTTATAAAGATATCTGTAAATGTATTCCCATTATCAAACACACGTTCCTGTTTGTCAACTACATTTTCCGGCCTTCTTATCTTTTGCTTGCTATCTAGTTTTTAAATACTATATAATAAATGTATTGAGGTGATAACATGAATATAGACACAAGTAATCTGTTAAACAGCATTTTAGAAGAACTTTCTTCTTTAAGTTATGTGCATCCCGGCGATGTTCCGAATATTAATCTTTACATGGATCAAGTAACTACTTTTATGGATGAGCAGCTGGCTTCGACCAAACGTTACCCTGATGATAAGATCCTAACAAAGACCATGATCAATAATTATACGAAGAACAATCTTCTTCCAGCCCCCGGTGAAGAAGAAGTATTCCAGAGAGCACCTGCTCCTTCTGGTCTTCATTTATTATTTTAAAAATATCCTTTCAATCAAAGATATTGAGACAGTTCTTGCACCGCTCACAGAGAAATATTTTCCGGATGGAAGCTCTTTTGAATTAGCGGATATTTACAAAGAAGTCTGCAAGATTGAAAAAGAACAGCTGGATTCCATCAAAGAGAATGTAACTGCTACTTATGAGAAATCTGCTGAGACTTTCACTCATCTTACTGATGGCGAAGATAAGGAGATCTTACAGCAGTTTGCATTTATATGCAGCTTGAGTTTTGATGTATATATCAAGAAAATGATCATTGAACGGATCATTGATGACCTCTCTTCCAAGTCTTCTAAAAAAACGAAGAGAAAAAGAAAGGGAAATAAACATTTCTGTTTAAAACGAGATACAGCCTGCGAAAGACTTTATCAGGATCTTCCGCAAGCTGTATCTTTTGATTAATAAAAGGTATTTTATTGTAAGCTTAATTCTTAAGTGTTATTCTTCCGTTCCATTCTCTTCCTCAGCAAGCCCTACACGTTTGAAAACCATATCATATCCGTCATTCCCATAATTAAGAGAACGGTTCACACGACTGATTGTCGCAGTGGATGCTCCTGTCTTCTCCGCGATCTCCAAATATGTCTTCTGTTCACGGAGCATTCTTGCCACTTCAAATCTCTGTGACAATGAAAGCAGCTCATTGATCGTACAGATGTCTTCAAAAAATGTATAACACTCTTCTTTATTCTCAAGGCTTAAGATTGCCTGAAACAGATAATCTACTGCCTCGGTTCTGATCTTCTTACTCATACGAAACAATCTCCTTCTCAACCGGCTAATTATATGATGGCTTACGGCATACCATAAACCATAACAATACCTTTTGCCTTTTCAGGCCACATTTTTGATTTTATCACATTAAATTTTTAAAGTCTACCATTTCTTATGAATTTAAACTAAATTCTTGCACAATTTTGAATTTTTTTCTAAAACATTTTATGTAAAACACACCTTTTTTCGTTGTTCTTCCTCTTTTAAGATGCTATAATAAATCTGTTATAAATATTTTGATACAAAAGAGAGGAGTACATGATTAATATGAAGTGCCCAATATGTGGAAAAGACCTGGATTTGCAGAATAAGCAGATTGGCACCAGCGAAAACGGGGATCCAATCTTTAATGAATATGCAATCTGCCATAGCTGTAAAAAGCAATGGAACCTTGATAAACAACGTGCAAAGAAGATCGCTGCCAAGAAAGCCGCAGAAGAGAAAGCAAAAGCTGAGGCTGAGGCTCGTGCCGCCGAAGAGAAGGCAAAAGCTGAAGCTGCCGCCCGCGCTGCTGAAGTAAAAAGCGAAAGCTGAAGCTGCTGCCCGTGCCGCTGAGGAGAAAGCGAAAGCTGAAGCTGCCGCCCGTGCCGCTGAAGAGAAACGAGCTGCCCGCAGAGAAGCAAAAGCCCGCGCCCGCAAAGAAGCGATTGCCCGCCTTGCTGCTGACAAAGGGATTTCAGAAGAAGAAGCTGAACGTATTCTTAAGGAGAGAGCCAGAGCCCGCAAAGCCGCCGCACAGAAAGCTGCCACTGATGCCACTGCCACTGATAATTCCGAAGAGCAGAAATATGGGAACATTCCAGCGGAAGAAATCCGTGATAAGCGTGAAAAAGCAGTTCGCAAGGGATACGAAGATATGCTTGCAACTGACCCTGACAGTAAAGCTGCCAAGAAGAAAAATGAAAGAGGAAGCCGAAACTGCGAAAGCAAAAGAAGATGTAAAATCCAGAAAAATGGATGACTATGATGATGAGAAATCCTCTGATGATGAAGATGATGATGAATATGAATACGTAGACGAATATCCACGTTTCAGACCTGGACGCATCATCCTTGGAATCATTTCCCTGCTTGCATTTGGTTTCTGTATTTATAAAGGTTTCGTAACAGGACTCAGCACATCAGGAGCTGACGTAACTTCTGCTCCAGGCATGAATTATGTCATTGTTGCTCTTTGTATGCTTGTCACTGCACTGTTATACTTCATCATGAATAACCGTGATACACTTTTTGCATTCCTTATCCCGATGATTGTCTATATCGGTAGTGCTGTTTTTTGCTTTCCTGAAACATGGAGATGAATTCGAGCTTCTGATTTTAGCCGGTGTAAGTGGTGTACTTGCTGTTATTTCACTGATTCTCGCAATTGCTTCCCGCGGTGGAGATGATTACGATGATGAAGATGATTACGACGATCCATTTGAAGAAGAACACGATAATTAAAATCGCGTTGTAAATCTTTTTGGTTTCTAAGAACAATTTATATAAGATAATTACAAGGGAGTATCATTTTGCGATACTTGCCCCTTTTTTTGTCCTAATATGCAATTTTTATATCATATATCTAAAATATTTTTAGGTGCCAAAAACATTTTTTAGAATAGTTGTTGCTTTTTGTTGAATATGTGATAAAATATAACCATAGGTATCTTTATATAATTAAAAATACACAACAAACACATACTCCTCAAAGATTTTTCTTTGGGGATTTTGTTACAAAGAAAGGAGTAACTGACATGGCATCATTTATAGTAAATGGTCAGGAAGTCTCACCTTCAAAGAATCAGAAACTGTTACGGTTCCTGCGTGATGAACTGCACATTACCTCTGCAAAGGATGGTTGCAGCGAAGGCGCTTGTGGAGCCTGTACTGTTATCATTGATGGACAGACTTGCAAATCCTGCGTACCTGACACAGATTCATTGGCCGGAAAGAATGTCATCACAGTCGAGGGACTTTCTGATTGGGAACAGAAAGTTTACACTTATGCTTACGGGAAGGCAGGCGCTGTACAGTGCGGATTCTGTATTCCTGGTATGGTTATGTGCACAAAAGCACTTTTGGATGTAAATCCGGAACCAACCGATGATGAGATTCGCTATGCGCTGCGCAACAACTATTGCCGCTGTACAGGATATGTTAAGATCATGGACGCGGTGCGTCTGGCAGCTAAGATTCTGAAAGAAGGAGTTTTACCAGATGACGGAGATCCTAGCTGGACTCTTGGTTCCCGTGTTTCTCGTATAGATGTTGAAGAAAAAGTGCTTGGAACAGGTAAATATCCGGATGACTATTATCCGGAAGGAATGCTCTATGGCGCTGCTCTTCGTAGTAAATATCCACGAGCTCGCGTACTTTCTATTGATACCTCTGCTGCCGAGGCTCTGCCTGGCGTAGAAGCAGTTGTAACAGCCGATGATATTCCTGGGGAGAATAAGATCGGACACTTAAAACATGATCAGTATTCACTGATTCCGGTTGGTGGACTGACTCATTATCTCGGAGATGCAATTGCCCTTGTAGCTGCAACTGACATGGCAACTGTAGAAAAAGCAAAGAAACTTATTAAAGTTGAATATGAAGTACTTCCTCATGTGCATACAGTGGAAGAAGCTGCTGCTCCGGATGCACCTCTTGTTTATGATGAAGAAGAGACTAACGTATGTGCTTATAAGCACATCAGCCGCGGAAATGCGGAAGAAGCAATCAAGAATTCCAAGTACGTGATCTCACATCACTTTGAGACACCTTGGACTGAGCATGCTTTCCTTGAACCGGAATGTGCTGTTTCTTTCTATGATGAAGACGGTGACATTTTCGTATATTCAACAGACCAGTCTGCTCACCAGACACTACACGAAGTTACACTTATGCTTGGAACAGATAAAGTAAAAGTTCAGAACGCATTAGTCGGCGGTGGTTTCGGTGGCAAAGAGGACATGACTGTTCAGCATTTAAGCGCATTGCTTACTTACGTAACAAAGAAACCGATCAAGATGAAATTATCCAGAGCAGAATCCTTGCTTGTTCATCCGAAACGTCACCCATTCTACATGGATATGACAATGGGATGCGATGAGAACGGAGTGATCCAGGGTGTAAAAGCGATTGTTAAATCTGACACAGGTGCATTCGCTTCTCTTGGTGGCCCGGTTCTTGAACGTGCATGTACACATGCAGCAGGACCTTATCATTATGAAAACTTTGAAATTGAAGGAACTGCTTACTATACAAATAACCCACCTGCCGGAGCATTCCGCGGATTTGGTGTTACACAAACTTGTTTCGCAACAGAGACACTTCTGAACATGATGGCTGACAAGGTAGGCATTACACCTTGGGAGATTCATTACCGCAATGCGATCCGCCCAGGCGAAGTACTTCCGAACGGACAGATTGTAGATAACTCTACAGGTCTTGTAGAGACACTGGAAGCTGTCAAAGAAGAGTATGATGCTGCACTTGCGGCCGGTAAGGCTGTTGGCCTTGGTTGTGCTATGAAGAATGCCGGCGTTGGTGTTGGTATCCCAGATACAGGACGTGTAAAATTAATTGTTGAAGAAGATGAAAAACTTCACATCTTCACTGGTGCTTCCTGTATCGGTCAGGGACTTGGTACTGTACTTGTACAGATGATCGTTACAAATACAGATCTTTCCCATGATGATATCGTCTATGAGCGAAGCAACACATGGATTTCACCTGATTCCGGTACAACTTCCGGTTCTCGTCAGACACTTGTAACCGGTGAAGCGTGCCGCAGAGCATGTGAAAAATTCATGGAAGCAAAAAACAGCGGTAAGTCCATGAAAGATATGATTGGAGAAACTTTCTACGGAGAGTATCTCGCTAAGACTCATCCACTTGGTGCAGATGTGCCTAATCCGATATCTCACGTTGCTTATGGATATGCAACTCAGGTCTGCATCCTTGATCCTAAGACAGGTAAGATTGAGAAAATGATTGCCGCACACGATGTTGGTAAAGCTGTCAACCCACTTTCCTGCGAAGGTCAGATTGAAGGCGGTGTTGTAATGTCTATGGGATTCGCACTCAGAGAGCAGTATCCAATCGATGAAAATTGTAAACCAATTGACAAATATGGTTCCTTAGGACTTTTCCGTTCTCACGAAGTTCCTGAGATTGAAGCAATCGTTATTGATAAACCTGGTCTGGACGTTGCCTGTGGAGCAATCGGTATCGGAGAGATCACATCCATCCCTACTGCTCCTGCAATCGCAGATGCATATTGCAGATTTGACGGAGAAAGACGCTACAGCCTTCCTCTTTCTAACACACCATATGAAAGGAAGAAATAATCATGGCAATTAAAAAGAGATTTCCTTACCGGGCAGCTCTAGTTGCCTGTAACGGTGGCTGCCGCGCAGCCGGCTCTGAAGACGGTGGATGCAAAGATGGCTGCATCGGATGTGGAGCCTGTATAGAAAAATGTAAATTCGGCGCGATTTCCATGAATGAATATGGCGTTGCCGAAGTAGACGAAGAAAAATGTATTGCCTGTGGACAGTGTGCAAAAGTCTGTCCGCAGAACTTGATCAAAATCCACGATTGTGCAAACTACATTGTAGTTAAAGCTCTAACAAAGAAAAAGGAGCTGTAGCACGTAAGCAGTGTGAAGTCAGCTGTATTGGATGCGGTATCTGTGAGAAAACATGTACCGCCGGTGCAATTCATGTAGAAGATAATTGTGCTGTGATCGACGAAGAGATTTGCTTAAGCTGTGGAATGTGTTCTGTTAAATGCCCAAGACATGTAATCCATGATCTCCGCGGAGTATTTACAGCAGTAAGATAATACAAAAGCTATCGACTACGATAACAACACAGATATATGTTAAGTTATTGTAATCGATAGCTTTTTTATCTACTCATCTTCATCCAGAAACTCGATATCATCATCGTCATCAAGATAATCTAAATCATCTAAATCATCTAAGTCATCCAGATTTTCCAGATCATTCAAGTCATCTAAGTCATCCGGATCTTCATCATAATCCTCTGTCGTATCTGCCTCATCAACAGTTACTTCAATTTCGACGTCTTCCTCCCAATCTTCCTCGTCTACATCAAACTTCTCTTCTTTAAAGTTCTCCACTTCATCCTCTTCCAGATCATCTTCAAGATCATCAAATTCATCCATGCTGACAACTGTTGTGCCCTTGTCTTCTTTCAGGACATTTTCCGGAAGACTCTCTATAATCTCATCCAGCTCATCAAAATCATCCAGATTCTCAACCAGTGCCCTTGCCTTCTCGACTTCATTTTCTGTAGAATGTTCTTCACGGATCTCTGCGGCTTTAAGTAAATTCTTTTTCTTACGTTTTCCGGATTCCAAAAGAAGCTGGATCCAGATACTAAGTGCACCAATTGCAGCACAAAGTGCCACATGGATCATTCCGTTTTTATATGGCTGCAGATAAAAGATACTACTGCCCGCTGCCATTGCTCCAAACACAGAAGAAGAAGCAATCAGCATAAAGTTATGAAACTTAATAGAAAGCAATGCACACACAAGACCAATACCCGCACAGATTCCATAGATAATAAAATCCTGTGGTTTCATCAAATGTACACTGACAACAAAGACGAGTACCGCTACTGTCACAAATCCACCAATCTGCTTCTTCCATGCACCAAGCACCGCCAATACAAGTCCCACACCTGCTCCCGCCGCCAATGAGATCATCTGATCTAGACCTGCAATCACTCCGACCGCAATTCCAGCTGCACATCCTGCCGACAATCCTGCGATCACAGACCAAAAAGCGTACTAACTTCAGCCCCCGTCAGACATAACAGTACTGCTCCGACCGTTATAACGATCAGAGAAACAAATTCCATCTGACTCAAATGATGACTGCTTTCATTAAGTCCAGCCAGAACAACATCCAGGTCAAAATTCAGAATTGTATCAATCATATCATTTACATTCATTATTTACACCTTCGTCCCTTACTATTTATTACTCACTACTGCTCATTTTAGCAATTTTTTTCACTGATTACAAGTGTTCATTTCACCTTTCCATTGACTTCTTATTCTTCTCCACTTAAAATAGAAGAGAAATGCTATTGCTGACCGCATAATACTGTGAACAGCAATAAAATGCTAACATAAAGGAGTTTATTATGGAACAGTTAAGAATACCTGCTGGCTATCATTCCCCTCTTACAATTCGTGAGACAGAAGTAGCCATCAAAGAAGTGAAAGACCACTTCGAGCGTGCTCTTGCAAAGAATCTCCACCTGACACGAGTGTCAGCACCACTGTTTGTCCGTCCGGAATCCGGTCTGAATGATAACTTAAACGGTGTTGAACGTCCGGTTTCCTTTGACATCAAAGAACAGGATGGTTCTGTTGCAGAGATCGTTCATTCTCTTGCAAAATGGAAGAGATATGCATTGAAGAATTATAATTTCCATTCCGGCGAAGGGCTTTACACAGATATGAGTGCGATACGTCGTGATGAAGATACAGACAACATCCATTCTCTGTATGTTGACCAGTGGGACTGGGAAAAAGTAATTTCTAAGGAAGAACGTAACACAGAGACACTTCAGTACACTGTCCGCAAAGTCTACCGGGCTCTGAAAGATACAGAAGAATACATTTCCAGACGTTACAACTATATTGATCCTCTTCTTCCTGATGATATCTTTTTCATCACTACACAGGAGCTGGAAGACCTTTATCCGGATCTTACTACCAAAGAACGTGAAAAAGCGATTGCGAAGGAAAAAGGCGCAGTGTTTATCTCCAAGATTGGTGGCGTACTTGCTTCCGGCGAAAGACATGACGGTCGTGCTCCGGACTATGATGACTGGGAGCTGAACGGTGACATTATCGTTTACTATCCGGTTCTTGACATCGGTCTTGAACTCTCTTCTATGGGAATCCGTGTTGACGAAGACTCATTAAAGGCACAGCTAAAAGAAGCCGGATGTGAAGATCGTGCAGAACTTCCATTCCAGAAGGCACTGCTGAACGGCGAGCTTCCATATACAGTCGGCGGCGGTATTGGACAGTCCCGTATCTGTATGTATTACTTAAGAAAGGCTCATATCGGTGAAGTACAGTCTTCCCTCTGGCCTGAAAATGTAGTTGAAGCTGCTGCTGATGCCGGCATTCACCTTCTCTAAACACAAGACAGACCAGCCAATTATATGATAAAAAGCAGATTCGAATTCTACCGGAGCATCTCTCCTTTGAATTCGAATCTGCATTTTTTCATTCTCCTCTTATTCTACAATCAGCAACTGTTCTTTCTCTTCCTCAGACACCCTGTTCCGAAAAAACATTAAAATCATCAAATTCCGGCAAATAGATATCTGCCGTATTCCAGATCTGCGCCAGATTCTTGTCATTTGCCTTATCATAAACTGCTACTGTCTTAAATCCCGCATGCTTTGCCGTTCTCAAAGCCTGGTAAGTATCTTCAAACACCCAGGTCTGTTCCGGCTCCGTATCCAGCTGCAAAAGTGCTGCAAAATAAATATCCGGCTGATCCTTACCGCTTCCGATCTCAGATGCTGTAAAAATCTCCTTGAAAATAAGGTAATACCTTCAATCTGCTCAGAGCTGCTTCTGCATTCTTCCGGTCACCGGTTGTTGCGATCACCATAGGAATCTTCCGCTCTCTGAATTCCTCCAGATACTGACGAACCCCTTCTTTCAATGGAACTCGTTTTGCATAATAGTCTTCCACTTCCTTATTCAGTCCCTGTACAACCTCTTCCACTGTCTTCTCCAGGTTATAATGTGAGATCAGATAATCTGCCGCCTCCTCCAGGCTCATCTCAAATAATGTCTCCCCCAGGTTCTTCTCGGCCTCAATTCCCAAATGATCCAGATACAATTCTCCAAGATTCTCCCAGACAGGCATGGAATTGAGAAGGACACCATCTACGTCAAATATTACACCTTTTATCATGTCATTCCTCTTTTCTGCTATGCACTACATTATAATCTCCCTGGAAACGCATGTCAACCGTTACTGTTCACACGATGTGCGACCAGCAACGCATCTCGCCATTTTAAATCGCCTTTGGCGATGGGGCGAGATGCATTCAAATCAAAACACGCATCCTCCGTGTCAATCAGCGGAATGATTGACACGGGAGTAAACAGTAACTGTCAACCATCAGAAAAAGACCTTCTGCCGGCAGATCAACCACTTGCAAAAGGTCTTTATAAAATGCTGTTATTTATTTTGTCTCAAGGATCTTATCAACACTTGCCAGTTTTACACTCAATACAAATACTTCAGCGGCAACTGCAAGTTCTTCCGGTGTTGGATAAGACGGTGCGATACGGATATTGCTGTCATGTGGATCTTTTCCATAAGGGAATGTTGCTCCCGCTCCTGTCATAACAACGCCAGCTTCTTTCGCCTTCGCAACAATCGCTTTCGCACATCCATCCAGCGCATCAAAGGAGATGAAATATCCTCCGCGTGGCGCGATCCATGATCCAATCTCAAGTCCGCCAAGTTCTCTTTCAAGAACTTCAAGAACAGTCTCAAACTTCGGACGCAGGATATCTGCATGTTTCTTCATATGTTCTACAATTCCGTGAATATCTCCGAAGAATCTTACATGACGCAGCTGATTTACCTTATCATGTCCGATCGTCTGCACACGCATTGTGCTTCTGATATCCTCCAGGTTCGCATCAGATGCTGCCATTGCTGCAATTCCTGATCCCGGGAAACTGATCTTAGATGTAGAAGAAAACTTGTAAACCATATCCGGGTTACCTGCCTTCTTACACTCCATCAGAATCATCAATCAGATAATCCTGCTTATCTTCATATAAATGATGTACACAGTAAGCATTATCCCAGAAGATACGGAAATCTTCTGCTGCCGGCTTCAGGTTCGCAAAACGGAACACTGTCTCGTCTGAATATGTGATTCCCTGTGGGTTAGAGTACTTCGGTACACACCAGATTCCTTTGATTGCCGGATCACTGCTTACAAGTTTCTCAACCATATCCATATCCGGTCCAGTTGATGTCATCGGTACATTGATCATCTCAATTCCAAAATGCTCTGTAATCGCGAAATGTCTGTCATATCCTGGACCGGACATAAGAATTTTACCTTATCAAGCTTACACCATGGAGTACTTCCCATGATACCATGTGTCATTGCACGTGCTACCGTATCATACATCACATTCAGACTTGAGTTTCCGAAAATGATCACGTTATCTTTCGGAACTTCCATCATATCTGCAAGAAGCTGTTTTGCTTCATCAATTCCATCAAGTCCGCCATAGTTACGGCAGTCAACACCATCTTCACAAGTCAGATCAACACCACTTGTCAGTGTATCCATCATCCCCATTGACAGATTCAGCTGGTCTGCTGACGGTTTTCCTCTGGACATATCCAGTTTCAGACCTTTTGCCTTCACTTCTTCAAACTGCGCCTCCAGGCCACTCTTTAATTCCAATAACTCTTCTTTGCTCAAATCTTTATATGCAGTCATTGCAGGAATCCTCCACTTTCTTTATTTTTCACTTTTGTTATTGTATATAATTTTTGACGTTTCGTCAATGGGTTCTTGCATTCTTTTTTATTTTTTTGTTTTTTCAGCTTTATTTTCACATGTTTTGCATTTCAAAAATGTTTTTCATTCATTTTCCACTATATTCCGTGTTATCACTCTATCCCATCAGGTTTTATCTATGCATTATTGATTTTTTCTCCCTCCTGTGATATCCTTAGAAAGTAGATTCCAGTCAGCATTCCACTTGACTGTGAATAAAAATCTTATGATTCTATGGAGGTACTAAAATGAATTTTACATTTGCACACAATAACCTGAATGTATATGATCTTGAAAAATCACTGGATTTTTACCAGAAAGCTCTGAATTTAAAAGTAGAACGTGAAAAACTTGCCGATGACGAAAGTTTTAAGCTTGTATATCTCACAGACGGTGTGACTCCGCATCTTTTAGAGCTCACCTGGCTGCGTGATATGGATCGACCATATGAACTGGGAGATAATGAGATCCATCTTGCATTTGCTGTCGATGATTTCGATGCTGCTTAC
>ENA-OQES01000494-OQES01000494.1-human-gut-metagenome-genome-assembly--contig:-NODE-494-length-16607-cov-2.031432_pt1 | contig 16607 bp, 23 predicted proteins | sample MGYA00242798_ERZ504641 | MGnify/ENA primary metagenome ERZ504641 (study PRJEB26092, sample SAMD00036327) | human gut metagenome | host: Homo sapiens | study: EMG produced TPA metagenomics assembly of... | reverse complement strand
ATCTACCACCCATGAGTGATAACGTCCTACCGGCACTTCATCTGGCAGTCCGTTGAAATGTAATCGGTTTTCTTTCCTTTGTCTTTGATTGGTTCTTTTTAATTGAGATGGGGGCTCTGTACGCCATGAAATACTTCGCTCAGATTGGTCATGTTTGCCGCCAAAAGCTTCGTCCTATGGCCTGTTCTCCCAAGCATACACCCAGAATCGGTTTCTTGCCGGCATATCTTTAATACTTCGAGCAGCAGGCCTGCTTCTGATGGAATACCGGGACCGGGTGAAAGAATGATTTTATCGAAGTTTTTCCAATTCTTCCAGTTGGAAAGCATCGTTACGTAATACGGTAACTTCGGCTCCCAGTTCATTTTACCAAATGACTCAAATTGTAGGTAAATGAGTCATAGTTGTCTATAATTACTGTTTTCATGATGATTCGCTTTTTACATTTGTTCTGCCAGGATGATTGCGTTTTTTAAGTGCTCCCAGTTTGTTGTTTACTTCTTGTAATTCGTACTCTTCATTGCTCTTAGCTACGATGCCGCCACCGGCTTGAAAACCATAGTTCGTTGTTGCGGCTGACGAATGTACGAATGGTGATAGCTTGGTTCAATGTACCGTTCAGCCCGATAAATCCGATGCAACCTCCATAGGCTCCACGGCTGTGAGGTTCGTATTCGCTGATCAGCTGCATGGCTTTTACCTTCGGAGCGCCACTCAGGGTTCCGGCTGGGAAAGTATCAATAAATGCTTTGATGGGATTGGCTTTGGGGTTCAGTTCGCCGCTGACCCGGCTTACCAGATGAATGACGTGGCTGTAATATTGAGCTTCTTTGTAAAATTCTACTTGTACATCGTGACAGTTGCGGCTCAAGTCATTGCGTGCCAGATCTACCAGCATTACATGTTCCGCATTTTCTTTGGGATCAGCCAATAGGTTGGCGGTGAGTTCAGCATCTATTTTCTTGTCTCCGTTGCGGCGGGTGGTTCCGGCGATAGGGTCGATGGTGGCACGCCCGTTTTCTATTTTACAATGGGTTTCGGGAGAGGAACCGAAAATACGGAAGCCTCCGAAATCGAAGTAAAATAAGTAGGGGGACGGGTTGATGCTGCGTAAAGCACGGTAAAGTTTGAAATCATCTCCTTCGTAACGTTGGATAAAACGGCGTGAAAGGACGATTTGGAAAACATCGCCGCGCATACAGTGGGCAATGCCTTTGCGGATGTTCGCCTTATGTTCTTCATCGGTCAGGGTACTGGTGGTTTCGCCCACGGCACGGAAGTCGTAAGTAGTATAGTTACGGTTGTGGATCGCTTTTTCCACATAATCCAGATGGCTGTCCTCACCGTCCTGCAACATTTCCAGTAATAACATTTCGTTGCGGAAGTCATTGAAGACAATCAGGTATTTATATAAGATATACAACATATCCGGAGCATCGTTCTTAGGATCACGGCTGTCTTTTACATTGATATGTTCGAAATAGCGTACGGCATTGAAAGTGGTATAACCATACAGTCCGCAGTAGTTGTTGTATTCTCCGCTTACCTTGAAACGATTCAGAAAATCGGAGATCGCATGGTCTGCCCGGAAATGTTCGCTGATGGGATGTTCTTCTATGCTGCCGTCAGGGTAGGTGGCAGTGGCTGTGCCATGATTGATTCCGATGCTGGCTACAGGATTCAGCCCGATGAAAGAACGGTTGTTCTCACTTCCATGATAGTCGGAACTTTCCATCAGTGCACTCTGTGGGAAAATGTCGCGCACTTTCAGATAGGTACTGACCGGTGTATGCAGGTCACCCAGTATGGTTTTGCATCGGGTGGTATAGGTAAAAAGTTTTCATTGTTTCTTTTCTGTTTATAGTTGTCCGTATAGGGTTTTTTCGCTCTCATGGGTTTCTATGTGTTATTGCAAGGAGGTCCTTGTGCCGGATTCTTTCAAGTAGGTTTCAATATCCTTATCTCCGCGTCCTGATACGGTGAGAACCACTATATCCGTTGGCTTGAATCTCATTTTGTCCAATGCTCCCAATGCATGAGCCGATTCCAATGCAGGAATGATACCTTCCAGCCGGGTCAGTTCAAATGCGGCACGGATGGCTTCATCATCGTTTATGGCGAGTACCAAAGCGCGTTGCTGTTTGGCCAGATTGGCATGCATGGGTCCTATGCCCGGATAATCCAGACCGGCAGAAATGGAGTAAGGTTCCTCTATTTGTCCGTCCTCGTTTTGGATAACCAAGGTTTTTGCTCCGTGGATAATTCCCATTTTCCCCAGTTGGATGGTAGCGGCCGAGAAACCGGTGTCTATACCTTTGCCTCCTGCTTCGGCCAGGACAATCTGCACACGTTCATCATCTATATAGTGATAAATGGTTCCTGCCGCATTGCTTCCTCCTCCTACACAAGCCATCAAGTAATCGGGATATTCCCTTCCTTCCTGTTCTTTCAGCTGCTTTTTGATTTCTTCACTGATAACGGATTGCAGACGTGCCACCATATCAGGGTAGGGGTGAGGACCTACGGTAGAGCCGATGACATAGTAAGTATCGGCAGGGTGGCAACACCAGTCGCGGATGGCTTCGTTTGTAGCATCTTTCAGTGTCATGTTGCCGGAAGTGACCGGGCGGACTTCGGCTCCCAGCATTTTCATCTTTTCTACATTGATATGCTGGCGTTCTACATCGGTCTTGCCCATGTAAACAATGCATTGCATGTTCATCAAAGCGCATACCGTAGCGGTGGCCACCCCATGCTGTCCAGCTCCGGTTTCTGCAATGATACGTTTTTTCCCCATACGTTTTGCCAGTAACACCTGTCCGATGGCATTATTGATTTTATGTGCTCCGGTGTGGTTTAAATCTTCACGTTTCAGGTAGATCTTACAGCCATATTTCTTGCTTAGCCGGTTTGCCAGGTAAAGAGGTGAAGGGCGTCCTACATAGTCGCGTAGTAACTGGTGGAATTCTTGTTTGAATCCTTCACTTTCCAATACTTTGGAATAGGCATTCTGCAATTCTTCCACACAGCGGTGAAGGATTTCGGGAATATACGCCCCTCCAAATTCGCCATAATAACCTTCTTTGTTTACCTGATAAGTTTTCATTGTCGTTCTATATTTTAATGTTAATTGCACTACGAAAAAAGGGCCTGTCGTAAGTACGACAGGCCTTCAGTTTGAATATCCTTTTAGAATGTCAGGTATATATACATGGTCTGGTTCCCTTACGACTTGTTTAGTTGTAAGAAACGCCACCAATATGTATTTACCATGATTCTATTCATAAAATCTGTTTTTATTTTGGGGCAAATGTAAGCGTTTTGTTTTAAACTCCAAAGAAAAACTTACATTTTTTTTATTTATTTGCAGCTTCGTGTATTTTCCCTTTCACTTCTTCCACTTTCTCACCTACTTTTCCGGCTACTTCACTGCTTACTTCTTCTGCTTTATGTTTTGCATGATGAGCCAGGTCTTTTGCATCTTCTTGTAAGTCCTGAATGGCATCATACACGTCTCTTCTCAATTTGCGACCTCTGTTGCTGTGCGCAAAACAACTTAATGCACTGCCGACCAGCGCTCCTAGTGCCAGTCCGGCAAAGAATTTTCCATTATTCATAATCTATTACTTTAAATTGGTTTTATAAATGAACATTTCGGTGGCGGAATGGTTTTAATACATCAGTTAATAAATCATTAAATGAAGTGTATGAAACGTAAACTTTGGATAAGAATAGGTGCCGTGTTGTTGGCAGGATTGCTGTTATGGTGGCTCTTTTGGGCTATTTTGATCGATGAGGACGAGAATGAACAAAGTCTGCCTGAAACAGAACAGATAGAGTGATTTGTCATAAGACAAAAGGATGATCTTCAGGCATGGGTACGAAAGAATAGATTGGAATAGTCGGTATAACATTCTGTTTGCTAAAGTCTATAGAACAATAGAATTAGTTCTAAGCTTATGGCAGGAAAACTTTGTTTTGGGCTTTCTTTTTTTGGTTCTTTTGTTCTTTCTGTCTTGAAAATTAATATCCATTTTGCATCTGTCTTCTCAGAAATAATCAGTATATTCGCTTCATTAACCAATTAGACATGATTGAATATGAAAACAATGAATTATTCTATAATCAGATGTATCTGTGCGTTGGTCATCGGTGTGTTGCTGGTGGCATGGCCTGAGGCTGCCATTCTTTATCTGGTTATTACAATCGGTGTGTTGTTTCTAGTACCGGGACTCTTTTCTTTATCCGGGTATTTGATTCGTGGCAAGCAGGATGGCAGTCGTTTTCCTATTGCCGGGCTTGGCAGCCTTTTGTTCGGATTATGGCTGATGATTATGCCGGCATTTTTTGTCGGTATCCTGATGTATGTGCTGGGTGCTGTTTTGGTACTGGCGGGAATCAGTCAGATTGTGAATTTATCTGCTGCGCGTAGTTGGACGGTGGTACCGGGAGGTTTCTTTGTGATACCTGTGTTGGTGCTGATTGCAGGTATTGTGGTATTATTTAATCCATTTACGGCTGCTGCTGTTCCATTCATCATTCTGGGAGTGAGCAGCATTGTATACGGACTGTCCGATTTGATAAACATCATCCGCTTCCGTCAGAAGAAAGAACCGGGGATGCCTGAAATAGAGGATATTACTCCTATAGAAGAGATAAAAGACTAATCCGATTGATATGAAAACACGAGGAAGCTATATTTTATATCTTTTGATTTTATGTGTGGTTGTAGGTTGTAAGGGAACTTCTTCACCTTCCACCGCGTCCGAAACGGATGAGTATGCCGGAACATGTGAGGGGGAAAAAAGCGAAAGCTATTTTGTGGGTGGATTATAAAAGAGGACGTAAGATAACGGACGGGACTCCGATAAGAACGGTAAAGGTTTATGCGGATGTTCATGCCGATGGAAGTCTGAAAGTGCTTTCCTGGTGTAAAAAGCAGCCGATGAAGGTAGAAAATTACTTATTGAAAAGAGTGGAAGTTTACCGGATCAGGAAAGAAATATTCGAAGGGGGATATCTGAAACCGGGGGAACAGTATTTGCAGTTACGCTATCTGCCGGGAGAGGTGAAATAATATGTTGTAGGAAGCATTGAAATTCGTGGGAAAGGTTTTGTTTCTTTTATATTTCATATCTTTGTGTAACACAAATTGTTAGAAATATGAAGAAACAAATCTTATTGTCTTGTGCACTTGCCTGGGCTGTGATGGCAGGTGCTGAAACGATTGACATTACTACTTTCCGTTATGCCGGACCCTACGTTGTACAGGCTCCTTTTTCAGGTGGACAGCGTGGATGTGAATTCAAAGACTTTTGTATCCGGACGTCTGTTGGATACTCATCTTTCTGTGGACGTATTGCAACAGGGAACTTTATTTACAGGCGGGGTTTTGCCGGGAAGTGACTCGGGATATGCCTTGCACATGATGGGTTTTGTGTTGGAGAATACTCGTTATGCCACAGCCAAGCTGAAGATTGACGGGCTGAAAAGATACCAGCTTTATGTAGATGGAAAGAAGCAAGAAGGAACTGAACTCGCTTTGGAGCCGGCCACCCATTCTGTAGTTATTAAATATCTTTCTGAAGCAGGGAAAACAGATTCCTTGAAAGTGAGTGTGGATACGGATCAAGAGGGAAGCATTTCACTTAAGCAAGATAACAAAAAGCTATATACTTTGGCGGATGTGTTGCATGGAACTCGTTTTGCCGGAGTAGGGCTTTCCCCTGATGGCAGATATTTGATTACCAATTATCGTACGACTTATGTAGGTGGTCGGTCAGCCGGTAGTACGCGCATTACTGAACTTGCCAGCGGTAAGGTTTTGGCGGAGCGTACTGAAAATATGCAATGGATGCCTCGTTCTAACCGTTATTATTATACCCGTACGGGGGTGGATGGCAGGCAGCTGATAGTTGTGGATCCGCTTACCGGAATGGAAACTGTGCTGGTGAATAAATTACCTGACGGGTATTTCCAGTTCGCACCTACGGAAGACTACCTGCTTTTCACCATGACCCAGGAAGGTCCGAAAGAACGTAAAGAAATTTATGAGGTACTGGAACCGGATGACCGCCAGCCGGGGTGGCGTAACCGTTCTTATCTGGCTAAATATGATTTGAAGACCGGTTTGTTGCAGCCACTGACTTTCGGTTATCACAATGTCTGGGCTGCCGATATTTCCAATGACGGCCGGTATCTTTTGATGATGACCAGTCAGAGCCGTCTGACCAAGCGTCCTACTACTTTATTCTCACTATATCGGTTGGATATGCAGACTTTACAGGCGGAAACTGCTGATAGATAAATGATGGTTTTATCAGTGGAGCCCGTTTTTGCACCTGACGGAACGCAGGTATTGGTATCCGGCTCGCCTGAATCGCTGGGTGGAATAGGGAAAAATGTAAAGGAGGGGCAGACTCCGAGTATGACGGACGGTCAGCTTTATTTGCTGAATATAGCTGATAAGAGAGTCACTCCGCTGACGAAAGATTTTAATCCCAGCGTACAGCGTGCCGTGTGGAATAAGGCCGACGGGCAAATATATTTCACGGCCGAGAACCGTGACTGTTACAGTTTGTACCGGATGAATCCCGCTGATGGGAAAATTCAGCAACTGGAGGTTTCAGAAGATTTGGTCAACTCATTCTCATTGGCGCAAAATGCTCCGGTTATGGCCTATTATGGACAGAGCGCCTCAAATTCCGACCGTTTATTACAACCATGAAATACCTAAAAATGATGGAAAACTTCTTTAGTTGTGGAAGACTTAAGTAAAGACATATTGAAAGATGTGGAGCTGGGCGAATGCAAGGCCTGGAGTTTTACCAATTCTCGTGGTGATACCATTTATGGTCGTTATTACCTGCCGCCTCATTTTGACGCCAACCGGAAATATCCTATGATTGTGAATTATTATGGTGGGTGCAGTCCGGTCAGCCGTAATTTCGAAAGCCGTTATCCGCATCATGCATACGCGGCATTGGGCTATGTGGTGTATGTGATAGAACCTAGCGGTGCTACCGGTTTCGGACAGGAATTTTCTGCCCGCCACGTCAATACAGCTGGGGAAGGGGTGGCACAGGATATCATAGAAGGTACAAAGCAGTTTTGTAAAGAACATGCTTTTGTCAATGACAAGAAAATAGGCTGTATAGGTGCATCCTATGGCGGCTTCATGACACAATACCTGCAAACACAGACCGATATTTTTGCAGCGGCCATCTCTCATGCCGGTATCAGTGATCATACCAGTTATTGGGGGGAAGGATATTGGGGATATTCGTACAGTGAAGTTTCCATGGCGAATAGTTATCCGTGGAGCAATCCTGATCTTTTTGTGAAAACAAAGCCCGTTGTTCAATGCGGACAAGATACATACGCCTTTGCTGTTCTTGCACGGTGATGCGGATGTGAATGTACCGGTGGGAGAGAGCATTCAGATGTTTACAGCACTGAAGTTACTGGGGCGCGAAACGGCCTTTTGTGGCTGTAACGGGACAAGATCATCATATAGTGGATTATGGCAAGAGGATTCAGTGGCAGAACACGACTTTTTTGCCTGGTTTGCCAAATGGTTGCAGGATGATGCGACTTGGTGGAACGCTATTTATAAGCCGAAGGCTTTATAGATGAATAATAAAAGAAGGTGCGTCGTAATGTGAACTGCACCTTCTTTTTATGTTTGTTATACCGATTCATTGATAATTTCCCAGCCATTAATTTTTATACTCACAGGAATATAATCGTTGAATGATATTTCAATGGTAAAGTCATGATTGTAGTCGAAATCAATGTAAGGGTTTTTTTGGCAGCAGTTTGCCTATAAGATTTTCCATCATAACGGATGACTCCTGTATCATCTGAAATCTTCAGTCGTGGCTCTCTGTTTTTATCCAGCTTCATTACCGTGAAATCGGCTATGAGAGAAGATGTGGTGTTTGATGGATTTGAGTAGGTGGGAAGATAAGTAATTTTTTCATCATCGGCATACTGCAAGAAAGAGTCATATTTCCCATTGTTGTCTTCAATATAGATGATATGTTTCTTTTTATCATTCAAATTATGGACGATAACTTGGATATGGTTGGTGATTTGTTTTAAGTCAATCCATACAATGTTTTCTTTTCCTTCTCTGATTTTCACAATGTCATGTATTCCATGATAGAGCAGACTAGGCTGGTTGATAGTTTGATTGTCTTTTTCCACGTTTCAGAGATAAAAATGAAATCGTGTATGTCAGTCTGTTGTGGAATGCATGCGGACAATTGGTAACAGGTTTCATCATAACCTGTCCAGGCTACGAATTGATAGCTGCCTTGTTTGAAAGGCAGTTTCATGGTGTAGTCGTCATTAACTTGATTTAATGAGTCATTTATTTGGGAAACGAATGTTCCTTTGTCATCAAAAACTAAAAATCAGCCAGCATGGCGTTTGGAGGGAACTCTGTTTGCTGATGTATGCTTTTGTTTGTTTCGTAGCGGAATTTGAGTCCCAGGACTGTATAGTCCTGAGAACAGCAACATTCATTCTCTTTAATGCAATTGGTTAGAACAAATAACAACAGAACAAGAGATGCCAGTTTCAATCTGATTTTCATTTTGTTAATGAATAATTATTACCCATTTATAGATCATGGTCTTCCTCTATTACTTCCCATGGAATGACTTCTATATCTGCACTGATCCATGTGTTAGGCTGGATAGGTTGATTATTATCAAAATTATCGGATGGTTTTCCCGGGGCTTGTATGGAATTGACAGTAATTTTGAAATATTGATTTCGATATATATTATAAGGTGCTTGGGGCGCTGTTGCGTTACCGTTGACCTGTACATGAAAATAACATATGCCATTGGTGTAGGTATTGTCTGCCAACACATAATCACCGGTGAGTGCAGGCATACCTGTAGTATTGTTTGCACAAAGTTCGGCATATTTTTCCTGCAATAGCACCATCTATAAAGTAATTGGCTGTCCCATCAGCGGTATGTACTACATAAAAAGGTTGTTCCGGGGCCACTTGTATTATTCTCTATTGTAAAATCACTTTCACCGGTAGGGGAGTCATTTTTGCTAGTTACGATTTTGGCAGGAGTGAAGACTCCGCTGATACTGATAAAAGTGCTTTCATTTACATTTGATGTTCCCGATACATATTGAAACGTATTTTCCGGAGCATAAGAGAAGACAGAGGGAGGAGTATCATTTCCGTAAACGCTTATAGCATCTGTGCCTCTTGAAAAAGTCTTGCTCTGTATAGCTGTTCCAGTTATAGTCTTTGACAATTCCATCTCTGCTATCTTGAATAAAACTAGAATTTCTTATTTAAGTTTCGCCAACCGAATTTCAAATCTGTCATGGATCCTCCTCCTTTTTACTTTAAAAAGTAGGTGAAGTGAATACAGCACTCTTTGCAGTGACACGGCTGACTGGTATTGAAATATGATGTTTTTCTGCTTCGGCTTTATCTTCATATAAATTTGTGGCTGGAGTGATATTGGGATAATTTGCATTAAACATAATGAACCCGTTTGTTTGATCTGCCAGTTTGCCGACCTCTTGCGTAAACTCTTTATAATTGAATGCTCCCAAGCCATTAGAGGTAATATAATCTACAATTTCTGTATTCAGGTTTACTGCCGCAAAGATATATTTATCCGCTTTTTTGGTATTGACGGGCCGAGTGGTAATCCATTGGGAAGTATTTCCGGGGGCTTGTTGGAGTGTGTTTGCGGCAACGCTGAATTCTGCTACCGTAGAAGTGAAAGGTGCTTCCTTATCGTAAATAAATATATGAAGGGATTTTACGATATTTTCTGCATCTGTTCCTGGTTCAGTGGAACGGGTGGTTACAGAGCGTGTTCCCGAAGTATGGGGGATACTGATGGAGAAAGATGCGTATGCTTCTGGAACTTGCATTTCCAGCTCTGGCTGATTGGCGAACTCTTTGTCATTGTTGCACGAAGCCATTGCCAAAGCAGTGACTATGGTTATAAACATTTTACTTGTTTTCATATTCTTATTGTTTTAATGAATATGATTAGAACCAAGAACCTCTGTCTTTTGTTTCAAAATAAAACAAACTTGAACAATTATGAGTAAATTAATGGCTATATTGGTTATCATCTTTTTATGTATATCTTGTACAGATAATGCAGAATTACCCGTAAAGCCCGATAAAAATGAAGGTACAGAAAATGTTTTGATAGAGTTGGCTGTAACTGTACCGGCGGTCACCTATACCCGTACAAGGGGGATAGTTCGTACGATTGATCATGAAACTTTGATAAATGAGATTCAAATATTGGTATTTGAGGAGGGTAAATATAAATATCGTGTGCCGGGGTTAGTCTATCAACAACACTGCTTCTACCATAACTTTTACGGCGTTACTTGAAATCCGGTGATATCCCTATGAAAGTTATTGATTTTGGCAAATGCCACCGATGTGGTAGTGGCTGATGAGCCTGTCGTTGGTGATAGTGAAGAAAATGTAAAAGAAAGAAAAATGAATCGAAAAATTTGTAATCTGACATCTGTTTTTCCCATGTCTGGAGAATATGAATTGCCGGAAGGTTTGAAGCCGACGGGAACAGGTACTATTTTAGGATTGAAAAATGTTACGTTCCATAGCTAGAGTGGATGTGACAGCTACGGAAGTGGCTTAATTTTAGAATGACAGGGGTAAAAGCTTATCGGGCCAATAATTATCTGCAAGTTATTCCGGATGAAACGGGAGTGAGCAAAGTAACTTTTCCAAGTGTACCCGAAGGTAGTGACAGGAATGTGGACAGTTCGATATTTCCTGTTTCTTCAGAGAATTGGAATAATTTTTGCCGCCCGGCTTTATTTATCCGAAACTTGGTCGCCTGAACCTGAAGACCAGGTAGATAAAGCTACTTGTATAGTGGTAGAGGGATACTATGCTGATAGCAATACGCCAAGTTATTATCGAATGGATTTTGATCCGGATAATAACCATAATGCATTTTGGGCAAGTTTTACGCAACCATAAATATATATTTAATATAAAGAAGGTATCGGCTCCGGGATGGAGTACGCCGGATGATGCAGCCCATAACCGTTCATCTAATATAGTGGCAGAGGTACAAGCATGGGATGATGATACTATGGATATGTATTTTGACGGAGAACATCATTTCGGAATATCAACACGTGAAGTTGTTTTGAAGCATAAAACCGGCTCTGATGGGAATTATTAGTGTCAGTACAGACCTTTTGGATTATACGTTGCAGTGGGCAGATGATGCAGGTGTGCTCCAAGGAACCGGAGCCCAGTCTTTGTCTAATGATTATTTTACAGTAACGAAGGAGGATAATGGAAGTCGGTTGGTGATAACAGCTTTGCAAAATAATTTGGCAGATGGTAGCAACCGTATACAGCATTTTGTGATTACAGCTCAGCGGTGGACTATTTATGTCAGCATACAGCAGAAGTATGATATAGCAGCTTATAAAACGATCAATTTGATGTCATTTACTTCCGGTCTGGGGTATTTGGGTACTAATATTTTAGGTTCTAGTAGTGCTGAAGCTCGTGCTACCGGACTTCGTGGTATTTTGACTAATCAAACTAATTTTGGACCCGATGGGGTAGTGGAGTGTGGCGGTTATAATTTGGTGGGAGTAGGGGTTAATGCTAATAATTTGACAGATGCTCCTTTTTTCTCTGTTTGATGTAGTATATATAAATTATGTGCCAACCTCGCAGTTTGGTAGTCAAGATGCTCATAAACTTCATAACTGGCTGAAAACAAAGAAGAATCGTGTCTTGATCGCCTCTTATGATGCTTCCGATGTAAGTCAGAATTTGTTAGCGGAAATTCTTGCGGGGAAGAGTGGCATCAAATATTTTACATCAAACGGAGGACCTTATCCTTTGGCTGCTTCTACTATTGGTAATCATTATTTTACTACTGACGGACCTTTTACCAAAAAATGCTCCTGTCACTTCGAATTTTGCATTACGGAATTATGATATATATCATGGTGAGATACAGGTGAATACTAGTGCTTCTGAGGGCATAACTCCTATTTTGATGGGGCCTGGTGGGGGAATAGTGTTGGGTATAGATTATTCCAGGAGAATTGTATATTGGGGGGATACAGATATGAGCAGTAATTTATCCGGTACAGGGGCGACTAGTGAGAATCACATTAATAACACAGCAGGAACCATCAATAATGATGCTTCCAAATTGATAGCCAATGTTTTTGCATGGATTACCGAAACCGTATTATATGGGGAATGAGCATTGTTATGTGCTCTCCCTATACTGTTTCGGTGACATTCCTGTATATCTTTTAAAGTATTTTCCAAAGAACGAGATGTCTGGGAAATTAAGTGAATAGGCTATTTCCTGAATGGTAAGGTCTGTGGATTTTAGTTTGGCTTCCGCATCTGTTATCACTAGTTTGGCGATGATATCTGTAACAGTTTTTCCCGTAATCTTATTGACTGTAGTACTGAGGTGCTGAGGGGATATATGAAGCAGGTCGGCATAAAAAGCTACACTCCGTTCTTTCGTATAATGTTTGATGATATATTGGACCAGGCGTTTCACAATTTCTTCTCCACGGTTGAAGGTACGTGTGGTTACATTGGTGTTCTGATGAATGCTGCCTACACCGTGCAATATAGTGAGCAGCATGGTGCTGATTAAGTCTTTATTGGGCTTGGCTCCCATACGTTTCATTTTTATCAGCAACAGGAAATAGTCTTGAAACAACTCGGTTATTTCGGGACGCAGAGGGATAATGGGCGTGTCAATCAGGGCTGAAAGATAGTTCATGGTGGAATTGAAGAGATTTATTCCGTTCAGCAACTCTTTGTTGAATCCTATCAAGTACAGACGACAGTCGGGACTTTGCCGGTGAACATGTACAAAGGTTTCTGGCAGAATAGTGACAATGTCGTTCTTTTGTATCTTGTGTTCAGACAGATGGATCGTTATGTCACATTCACCTCGCAGGCACAGAAGGAACAAGCATCCTTCCATTCGTTGCGGGTAGTGGTAAATACGGCCTAATGATCCTGTCATGTCAATTTCTGCAACGAAATCCTTATTCGATTTAAATAAGTTAATGTCATCTATATACTTCATAAAAATAAAGAAGGTTTTGATTATGCACCACAAATATAGGGCAGTTAGAGCAGATAACAAAGAAAATGCTTAAAAATAGACTAATATATCTTACTGTTAGCACTTGTACGCTTTTAATAATTATAAGAACTTTGCAGCGAAACTAATAGTGAAGATAAACAGTATGAAAGGTGAAAAAATTTGTCTATTATGGCAATGATTGCGGCAGTGTTCTGTTCTTGCGGACAGCAACCTGCACAAGAACGCGGTCCTCGTCCCGTGAAATTGGCGGAAGTGACCTCGTTAAGCAGGATCGGAAAAATCGTATTCAGGTGTTGTGTCGCCTGATCAGTTCAGTGACTTGGCAATTTGAAAATGTCCGGTCCGCTGGTAGCAATGAATGTACTCGAAGGACAACGGGTGAAGAAAGGACAGGTAGTGGCCGAAATTGATCCGACAGATTACAAACTGGATTATGACGCTAAGAGGGCTTCATTCCAAAAGGCGTCATCACAGATGCAACGCGCAGAGAAACTGTTGGCCAAGAATGCTATTTCCATGCAAGAGTTCGAAACGACCCAAGCTTCGTATACCAATGCCAAATCGGCATTTGAAAATGCGCAAAATCACATTGAATGACACCAAGCTACGCGCTCCATTTGATGGCTTTATCCAAAAAAACTATGTTGAAAACTATCAGCGTGTACAGCCAGGACAAGGAGTGGTGTGTTTGATTAATCCGGCTAAATTGCAAGTGGAGTTCACTATCCCCGAAACGAATATTTCTTATGTAACTTCTCCTTCTATTATTTACGTAGAATTTGATGCCTATAAAGGAAAATTATTTCAGGCAAAAGTAAAGGAGTATGTAGAGGCTTCTCCCGATGGGGCAGGAGTTCCTGTATTCCTTTACATTGATGATCCGGAATTTGATTTGAAAAAACTATAAGGTATCGGTGGGCTTTTCTTGCCGTGTTATTGTCAATATTGAGAATGATGTGGTAAAAGAAGGAATTACAGTGCCTTTGTCCGCTGTAGTGTTTGATAATAACTTGAATAGCAAGATCGTATTTATATATAATCCGTCTACACAGAAAGTAGAACTGCGTAAAGTCAGTGATGAGGGAATTATTGTAGGACGTAACGACCTGATAGTATCCGGAAATATTGAACCGGGCGAACAGGTTGTGTCTGCCGGAGCGTCTTATCTGGTAGATGGCCAGCAAGTGAAAAAATATTAACAGAATTAAAAAAGGAGAGAGCATATCATGAATATTCCAAAATATTCTTTGGAGAACCGGAAGGTTATCTATTTCATTTTTGGCTATTTTGTTGATAGGCGGAGTAATCTCCTTCTTCAAGCTGCCTAAGAAAGAAGATGCGCCTTTCGTGATAAAGACTGCGGTATTGGTTACCCAGTATCCGGGAGCGAATCCACATGAAGTGGAGAAACTGATTACGGAACCGATTGAACGTGAAATTCAGTCCATGACAGATGTATATCAGATTAAATCGGAATCTTATTTCGGACTGTCTAAGATTTCTATTGAACTTCAGCCTACGATTGATCCGGATTATATGCCTGTAAAATGGGACGAATTACGTCGTAAAGTGGCGAATATACAACCCAAGTTGCCCAGTGGGGCGTCTACCATTACTGTAAATGATGACTTTGGTGATGTGTATGGTATTTATTATGCTTTGACAGCTGATGAGGGCTTCTCGTATACCGATTTGCGTGACTGGGCACAGCGTATCCGTACTCAGTTGACTCCGATTGAGGGAGTACAGAAAGTAATGTTATACGGAGAGCAGACCGAAGTGATCAATGTCAAGATATCTACCTCCAAACTTTCGGCATTGGGTATTGATCCCACTTCGATTATGGGCACTTTTGCAGAAGCAGAACATACAGGTGAATACAGGAGATATAGCGACAGAAATTTATCAGTTGCGCTTGCGTACGGAAGGGACTTATACCAGTCTGGAAGATATAGAAAACCAGTTGATTATCAGCAAAGACGGACGGGAAGCCCGTTTGGGGGATATTGCAACAGTGGAGCGTGGATATTATGATCCGCCTTCAACCTTGATGCGGGTCAATGGTAAACGTGCTATCGGTATAGGTGTGGCCAGTGGAGCAAAGGATAATGTGGTAGCTGTGGGTAAAGCAGTGGACGAAAGGTTGGCGGAAATAGAGCAATTGTTGCCTATCGGCAATTGAACTGACCTCGCTTTATCCTGAGGACAAGATTGCCGATGAGGCGAATAATGGCTTTATCCTGAATTTGATAGAATCATTGGTTATTGTTATCCTGATTATCTTTGTGGTGATGGGATCGCGTGCCGGTATGCTGATAGGTAGTTCGTTACTTTTCTCGGTAGGTGGTACTTTGCTTTATTATGTTGATGTGGGGGGTAGGATTGAACCGTACTTCCTTGGCGGCATTTATTATTGCCATGGGGATGCTGGTGGATAATGCCATTGTGGTGTCCGACTCCGCACTGGTAAACATGCAACGGGGCATGAGAAAGCGAGTTGCCATCATGCGCGCCTGTTCCTCCACTGCCCTGCCGTTGCTGGCGGCAACTATCATTGCCATATTGACGTTCCTGCCCATTTATTTTTCACCCCACATTACCGGTGAACTGCTTTCCTCACTGGTAATCGTTATCGGGGTTTCGCTGATGTTCAGCTGGGTGTTCGCACTGATGCAAACTCCGTTCTTCATTCAGGAATTTGTACGCCGTCCCCGGCCGGAAGAGCTGAAAAGCACCCTGTTCGACGAAAAGTATTACAATATGTTCCGCCGTTCCCTGCACTGGGTCATCAAACATCGCTATGCCACAATAGCCTGCATGGTCTTACTGCTGGTACTCTCTGCATGGAGCTTCAAATTCATCCCCAAAGTATTCGTACCTGCACTGGACAAGCAATATTTTACCGTAGACGTATGGCTGCCCGAAGGTTCCAACATCGACGAAACCGGGAAGCTGGCGGAAGAAATGGCAGAATATATCCGTACACACGGGGAAGCGGAAATGGTATCTACCTTCATCGGCAGAACCCCACCCCGCTATTATCTGTCGAACGTAGCATTCGGACCTCAGTCCAACTATACACAACTGCTTGTGAAGTGCCATACTTCGGAAGAGTCGCGCCGGCTCAACGCCGCATTGCAGGATTCTATCCGCCTGAAATTTCCCGGACCGCTCATCAAAGTAAACAAATTCGAACTGAGCCCGCTGACGGAAGCCGTTATCGAAGCCCGCTTCCTGGGCCCCGACCCGGCAGTGCTCGATTCGCTCGTAGGGCAGGCCATCGAAATCATGCGCCGCAATCCTAAAGTAGCGGATGCCCGTAACGAATGGGGAAATATGGCATTGATGCTACGCCCCGTCTACGATCCGGTAAAAGCCGGCGAACTGGGCATCACCAAAGCGCAGATGATGCAATCCGTCAAATCCATCAGCGACGGTGTACCGGTAGGCATCTATCGG
>ENA-OQES01000493-OQES01000493.1-human-gut-metagenome-genome-assembly--contig:-NODE-493-length-16610-cov-3.129709_pt1 | contig 16610 bp, 28 predicted proteins | sample MGYA00242798_ERZ504641 | MGnify/ENA primary metagenome ERZ504641 (study PRJEB26092, sample SAMD00036327) | human gut metagenome | host: Homo sapiens | study: EMG produced TPA metagenomics assembly of... | reverse complement strand
GTCCAATTTCAAGACTTCTTCTTCCACAACGACACAGAACATCAAACATTACCTGAACCGTTACCTTCCGATGGATATCGCAATCATCGATGTAAAAGAGGTTCCAGAACGTTTTCACGCACAGCTGAACGCCACATCCAAGACCTATGTATACCGTATGACGATCGACGATGTACCGAGCGTCTTTGACCGCAAATACACTTACCATTGCTACCGTATCCCGGACAAACGTCTGATGCAGCAGGCCGCCGAGAAACTCACAGGACGTCATGATTTCCGCAACTTCTCCAGTGCAAAGAAAACGAAATCTACGGTCCGTGAGATCTTTGATATTGATATCTATGGTGACATTGAAGAAATGCAGATCCTGATCCATGCGGATGATTTTCTTCATAATATGGCACGTATCATTGTCGGAACGCTGATGGATATCGGACTTGGCAACCGATCTGTGCAGGATATTGATGATATCTTTGCGGGAATTCTCGAAGCAAGTGCGCCTTGTGATCCGAAGGGATTGTATTTGCAGGAGATTACGTATTAAATTTAATTACTATTGAATGCATGAAGCGGTCGTTACCCGGACCTCCATAAAACTTAGGAACTCTTTCCTGTTCAGATTCCGTCGGCGGGAAAATCTAAAGGGACAAAATTCTGCTAAAAGCAGGCTTTCAAAATTTGAAACTCGGCATACGCCTCAAACAGTCAAATTTTGAAAACCTAACGCAGAATTTTGTCCCTTAAGATTTTCCAACACCTTCTCCATATTCACTGGAAAGAGTTCCTAAGTTTTATTCCGTGGGTATCGCATGCTGTAATGATTCAACAGCGGAGCCGTAACCGTTGTGATACCGGAAGTATACAAAAAGCCGGAAAGTCAAGGATTTTTCACCACAACTTTCCGGCTACACACAAAAGTTACAATTCCGCTGTTGAAATTTTCAGTAGCATTGGCCAATCACGACATGAGAAAGACTTGGCGTTCTCATGGACCGAGAGACCACGATACTGCATTAAACAGGATTATACAACAATAATCCGCACCCGTCTCGCCTTCAGCACTTCCACTTCCTCCGGCAGAAATTCACGATCCGTAACCACTCCTGTATAGTCTTCTAACTGATTGATCCAGGTCATGGATTGTTTTCCGAATTTTGACTGGTCTACTGCCAGATAGGATCTTGCGCACTGCTTCGGAACCTGGCGTTTCAGCCACATCTTTTCATGTGTCGGTGTTGTTACCTGGAATTCTTCGTTGATGGAAGCTGCTCCAAAGAATCCTACATCAAACCGGAAATCCTTCAGCATCTCTGTCGCATATCTGCCAAACAGACTTCCCGTCTCTTTCTGTACCATACCGCCACATATGTATACTTTCGCATCACTGATTTTTTAATACCTGTGCAATCTCCAGATCATTTGTCACAATGATAATATCTGGGATGTCCCGGATTAATTTTGCGATCTCGCAGGTTGTCGTCCCCGCATCCAGAAATACTGAATCTTGCGGATGTACAAATTCTACACATTTTCTTGCAATTGCTTCTTTACTGTTCTTATTACTGGTCTGCTTTGTCTCATAAGCAACCTCTTGTTTCGCGACCGCACCTCCATGACACCGTTCGATCATATTACCGCTTTCCAACTTCATCAGATCTCTCCGAATTGTCATGGAACTTACATTCAATTCTTTAGCCAGCTCATCTACCTGCACACTTCCATTCTCTTTGATCAATTCAACGATCATTGCCTGTCTTTCTGCCGCAAGCATATTATCTCCTCCCACATTACGCCAGATCTGCGATCTGCAGTCTTTTCAATTTTTTACTTTATAAATAAATTTATAGAAATTATACAAATTCTGTCTCTATTGTCAGTGATATCTCATATTCCGGATACTGTTTCTTCATATAGTCTGTAAATGACTTTTCGCAGTCCCCTTCCCCAGTCTCTGAGCGCATAGTCCACAATAAAATCACAATAAAGAGTATTGGTTTCTTTGCTCAGATATAACGCATGAAAGCTCTTCACGTGCTCATTTACACGTACAAATTTTCCAATGTATCGACGGATGTCAACGACACTTGAAGTATCCTCATCGACTGCATAGATTCCGAATACCATCGTCACATGATATTCTTCCATGATCCGAAGCTGCAGTCTGTTGTAATCTCTTCATATACCTCTCCAATGCTTCTTTTATGATCAATTTCGATATTTCACCGAGCCCGAATAGCGGTCCGGTCCATAATCGTGCAACATCATATCTATCGCATCTGATCACCCCGTCTGTTGCACGGATTTCTTTATATAACTGTCTTGCAAGTTCTTCTTTTCCTGAACGGCCGATCAGATCCGACGCCGTATTCTTAAGCGCATCTACCCCACTCTTTATAACTACAAAGGAAAATACAATACCCGCATATGCATCCAGTGAAAATCCTGTAAAATAAAAATATTACAGATGACAAAATCGTAAAGTCCCGAGAAAAAACGAATCATTCCTTCCGTCTTCTCCCACTGCCAGAAGTACTTCCGATTCCACTAATTTTCCTATCTTTATTGTATACATTCCAAGGCAGAACTTCGTCACAGCTGTTCCCGCCACGATCAGAACCATCAGCATACTGACTTTCATATCCGATGGATGTAAAATTCCATCTATCGACTCTTTCAACATACTGATCCCCGCATACAAAATCAGAATACCGACCACCATGCCGGTCAGATACTCAATTCTTCCATATCCAAATGGATGCTTTTCATCCGGATGTTTCCCGGAAAGCTTTTGTTCCTACATATGTCAGAAACGAAGATCCTGCATCCGTTGCATTATTGATTCCTTCCGACACGATTGCTATTGACGATGCCAGCGTTCCGATCACAATTTTCACTGCCGCGATCAGTAAATTAACTAAGATTCCTATCAAAGACGTTCTTATTATCCGTTCCTGACGGCTTGATTCCTTCATAATACACCTGTTCCTTCTTTCTTTTTCCTGTGTTTATGATAACATGTCGTTATTTCATTTACAAGATATTGCAGGTGCAGGGCACTCTGCCAAAGCTGTCACTTGCCAAAACATACAAAAGAAACGGCTGTAAGAGCCGACACGCATTCATTAACCTCCCAATGAAGCATATCCGTTCTTCCAGCCGTCTCAGGCTTTTCTTATTATACGATTCGTCTCAGATTACATAAATATATTAAGTATCAACACTTCAATCACACCGACAGCCCATGCTACCGTTGATGTTACAGACCAGATCGTTAACTGATCTTTCGCCTCGCTGACACCTAAGGTTCTGTTTACTACCCAGAAATAACTGTCGTTGAAGTATCCGAAGAATAAAGATCCTACGCAGCATGCCACTGCTCCAAGGATCGGGCTTACGCCTGATGCTGCGATGATCGGTGCTGTGATACTTGCTGCTGTCGTCATTGCTACAGTTCCTGATCCCTGAATGAATCTCATTGCTGTCGCAATCAGAAGCGGCAGGATAATGATCGGGATTGCTGTCTTTGCAAGCCCTTCTGCCATAAATGTTCCAAGTCCGGAGTCTTTGATGATCTGGCCGAGCGCTCCGCCGCCACCTGTTACTAACATGATGATTCCGGCTGATGCCATTCCTTTTTCCATCTCTGCAAGGGCTTCATGTCTGTCAAGGCTTCTTCCCAGTGTCAGGATTGCCACGATCAGTCCGAGTCCGACTGCTACGATCGGCTGTCCAAGGAATACAAGGATATTCATGAATCCTTCTGTCTTGCCCATTGCTGTTGCTACTGTGTTGATCAGGATCAGGATGATCGGGATGATCAGCGGCATGAAGGATTCCAGTGCTCCCGGAACTCCTGTCATATCCATTGCAAATGCTGCCTCGTAGTTAGGCTCCTGATAAGGCATCTCTACGATCTCGCCTTCGTCGTTCGGGATTCTGTAATATTTCTTAGAAAGGAATAATCTTGAGTATGCGATACATGCAATTGCCATCGGAAGTGCAAGTACCAGTGTCAGTAAGATGAATTTTCCTACGTCTACTCCGAAGATTCCGCAGACACCTAACGGTCCCGGTGTCGGTGGTACTAAGGAGTGGGTGATTACAAGTCCTGCTGCCAGGGCTGTTCCAAGTCCGATCACGGATTTCTTCGTTGCTTTGGAGATTGCCTTTGCGATCGGTGCCAGTACAACGAATCCGGAATCACAGAAGATCGGGATAGATACCAGGAATCCTGTCAGTGCAAGAGCTTCCTCTTCTCTCTTCTTACCGAACAGTTTTAAGAATGTATGTGCCATTCTCTTGGCTGCACCTGTTACTTCAAAGATCTGGCCCATCATAACACCAAATCCGATAATGATTCCGATACTTCCTAAGGTTCCGCCAAACCCGGAAGTGATCGAATTTACAATACCAAATGTCTTCTCAACACCGTCTACTTCGATTGTAATGTTTGTAAGCGGCATGCCGCCAATCACGCCAACTACAACTGTACTGATGATCAAGGCAAGAAATGCCTGGATTTTTGTCTTTAACACAAGGAATATCAGGACTGCGATACCTATCACCAGACCAATCAACATCCTTTCCCCGCTAAGTCCGTTTACCATAATACAGACCTCCTATGTTCTCTCTTTTTTACTGAGGCAGAGTTCTTTTCCTCTGCCTCAATTCCTTTTTTTGCGTTTTGTCTATTTCGTCTTGTCTGTTTTTGACATGTTTTGTTATTTATTTTGCTGTCAGCACTTCCACAGCTTCTCTTAATGTTGTGACCTCACCTACGTTTCCAGGGAAGATAACGTATGGTGTCAGAGGGAATTTACTTTCTTCTCCTGTCTGCCATACCGGGATTCCAGGCTTGATCTGACCAAGAACATTCGCTTTCTTTACTGCCAGAGCTTTTGTTCCTACATCACTGGATGTAATTCCGCCTTTTGCGATTACAAAGCTTGGTGTTACACTTAAACGTCCAACCAGTGACTGTACTGCATCGGAGATCTTTACAGATAATCTTAACTCATCCTCTTTATCACCTGTATCAGCAGTAATCAGTGCTCTTGTTGTATAACAGCAGACTGTCTTTCCGGCTTTAATGCAAGTCTCTTCCAGATTCAGACATCTCTTTACTTCCTTTTTCAAATGCTTCGTCATCGTTTTACAAGTGTTGCATCCAGTTCGATGAATTCAATGTCTGTCAGTTTCTTCAGTTCTTCCACCTGGTTTTGTAGTCTTATCTGTATGAGAACCTACAACGATGATTCCTCCGTTGTCTGTCTCCTTTTACCACCATCTGTTCTCTGCTAAGAAGCGGCTGATCGGTTACTCCGCCCATAACCTTTACGATAGCTGCCGCCGTACGGAACATGAATACATTTTCCCTTTGCCATTGCTCTGTACAATGCCACACAGAATACGTTTTACATCTGCATAATCCACAGCATTTACAATGATCTTATTGAAGTCTTTCACTTCCATCAGTGCTTCTTCGATCTTGTCGATGTTCATATCGTGGATATCTTCCAGTGAAATGCAGGTAACATCGGAAGCTTTGTATGCCCCTTTCGTCTTCTCTTCTACATACTCCGGCATTGTCGCTGCACTGTAGCCAAATGTCTTATCTTTGGCAAACTCTGTCTCATTCGCAGGAATCAACTCTTCACCGTATTTTACATAATGTACATTATCAATCGTATATCTTCCGCCTTCTTTGAAGAACGGGCAGAGGATCTCACCGTCGATCGTCTTTCCTGTATTGGCTTCATAGTTCTTCTTCAGAAGCTCTGTCTCCAGTGGATAATGTCCACGAAGAGTAGAATCACTTCTGCTGATGAATATGTATTCATTTTCCGGTCTCTTTTGCGACTTCGTCAACCACTGCAGCGATCTCATTGTGTGCCTTGGTTGTCTGTTCCGCTGTAAATCCTCTGGAGTTGGTCAGGACATAGAATAAGTTATTCTCCTCATCAAATCCCTGACGGATTGTATCTTTTTCCCAGTTTGTGTATACGGAAATGTCATGTACCGTCTGAACTCCTGTCGGGTCATCGTCTAAGACAACGATCTTTTTATTATTCTTTTCAATTTCTTTCTTTAACAGTTCATCGATATAAGCTTCGTCAATCTTCTTATATGAAGTTAATACTTCTGCATTCAATGCCATGTCCATTCTCCTTTACTCTTCCGTCTTTTTACTTCTACGTCAGCAAGATTTTTCGAAATACTGAACAATTCCGCCATGATCATCATTCATATGTCCGTGGATCTTCAGTGTCTGAAGGATTTCATAAAGCTGTGCTGTATATGGAATCGGTACATCGATCGAATGTGCTGTATTTACTACGTTCTTGATATCTTTATGGTTGATTCTGATCGGTCCGCCTGGTTTGAAGTTACGCTCGATGATCATCGGGATCTTGGCATCAAGTACTGCACTTCCTGCAAGTCCTCCGCGGATCGCATGATATACTTTTTCCGGATCTGCTCCTGCTTTTGTAGCAAGTACAAATGCTTCAGATACCACTGCAATTGTGTTATTAACGATTACTTGGTTTGCAAGCTTTGTAACACTTCCGCTTCCGCTTCCACCGATCAGTAACGCAGAAGATCCAAGAATGTCAAAATACTCTTTCATTGCATCGAAGTCTTCCTGATCTCCTCCGGCCATGATTGCAAGTGTTCCTGCAACAGCTCCAGGCTCTCCTCCAGATACCGGTGCATCTACGAATCCTACACCTTTATCTTTCAGTCCTTCGTAGCATTCCTTTGATTCTACCGGTGTTACAGAACTCATATCACATACAACGGTTCCTTCTTTGATGGTAGATGCAACACCGTCTTCATCAAATAAGATAGATTTGGAAATTGCTCCGCTTGGAACCATGATGATAATTCTTCCACACTGCTCACCAATCTCTGCGTATGTTGCTTCTTTTGCTCCTGCTGCTACAACATCTGCAACTGCTTCTTTATTTAAATCAGATACCAGCAGCTCTACACCTGCATTCAATAAGTTCTTTGCCATCGGCCTTCCCATGATACCAAGTCCAATAAATCCTACTTTCATTTTCATACATCCTTTTCTCTTTTTTCACTCCACATGATCGTTTTACTTTCACAACATAGTTTACACTTGTTCATTTCCGTTCGGATCAGTGAAATATGTCGTTCTTTTTTGTTTCTGACTACACTTTACTACATACCGGTATACCGGTCAAGACGTTATTTTTCTTTCTCTTATTTCACCAGTTTTCCGCCTCTATTTTGTCTATTTTTAACATATACATCGCTTTTCTTTTGTTATTTTCTTAACATTATAGACAACTTTTTTCACCCTTGTTTTCCTTTTCACTTGACCGATTTCAGCCCGTATTGTATGATATTTATAGCGAAAAACGCATGAATTTTGTTAAATAAATAATTATCGTGAAATATAAGGAGTTACTATGACACCACTCAATGAACAAGCTTATAATTATCTCCAGAAATTGATCATGGAGAATCAATTTTTCCTATCAGGAAGTCTATTCCGAGACAAAATTATCAAAAGAACTGGGAATTTCGCGCACCCCGCTAAGAGATGCCGTGCACAGACTTGCACAGGAAGGTTATATTGATATTATTCCCAGCAAAGGATTTATGTTGCATCAGATGAACCGGAAGGATGTAAATGAAACATTTCAGGTACGTTCTGCACTGGAAACATACTGCACCGTTCAGATCAGTAAAGCTTCTTCTACCCGCAAAGCGAAAAAGCTTTTTAAAGAGCTAGACTGGATCATGGAGTGCATGAACGATATTATGGAAACTACACATTCTATCAAAGAATTTTCCGAATATGATTTTCAGTTTCACACAAAAATCATAGATTATCTGGAAAATGAACAGTTTTCAAATGTATTCGCCATGTTCATGTACCGCATGAAACGGCTGGCTGAACTCTCCCTTGCACATAAAGGCCGTATGGAACAGACTTACGAAGAACATATGGCAATTTTGGATTGTATGAAGAATGGCGATACTTCCCACATCTATGAGATTACATTGAAACATATGGAAACGCCCCGCGATATTAACCTGGAAGATCTATAGATATCAGAAAATCCTGAATACTTTAGCCTTTTCCTTTTGAACCAAAAACCGTGTAGCTATTTTTAGCCACACGGTTTTTCCATATATATTTCTTCTGTTTTCTTTGTATTTCCTATTTCCCGGAACCCATATCTTTCATAAAATGCTTTTGCAGTTTGTGTATGAAGCATACCATACAGATGCCCGTTTTCCTTCATGATCTGATTCATCATGATTGTTCCAAACCCCTGCCCACGATACGCTTCTTCTATGACCAGATCCATCAGGTAAAATGTCGTCACACCATCCGTCAGAACTCTCGCAAATCCGATCTGCCTGTCTTTTTCGCCTTCACTGATGCAGTCACTCAGAAATAATCCATACGGACAGGCATTCTCCATACTTTTTCTGATCAGCTCTTCCGTTCTGTCTTTTGCCCAGTCCGTACTGTGCAGAAGTGCTGCCACTTCTTCCAGATGCATATTCTCCACACCTTTTCTTATATAGTAAGACTGTCCCCTTTCTTCTCCCTCTGAGGCAATCTTATCTGCCGATATCCGTCGGATCACTTCACGCAGCTTCGCAAGATACGGATCTGCCTTACATTCTTTTTCTCCATAAGTCATCTGAAGATCATATTCTAGTGGAAGCCACGTTGCAATATCTGCCTCATTATGTTGGATCAATGCTTCCATCTTATCCAGTGCATGTACGATTTTCGCTTCCATCGTCTCTGCTTTTTCCAGTTCATCAAACAGCGCATCCAGTTCTTTTCGTTCCCTTTCCGGGAGCATCGCTGTCACATTGCTGATTGCACTTTCTTCTACTTCTCGGTCAGAATCTGTCTTCACAAATACCGGAATATCTCCGGTCACTGCTTCTCCCAGATCATGGAACAGGCTCATCCTCATCACCTTGTCCATATCACAATCCGGGAATTCTTCTTTTACCAGCCATGCAAACACGCACAGACGGTAGATATGTTCTGCTACACTTTCCCGTCTGTTCTCTGCCGTTCTGGAATGGCGCATATTACATTTCAGGCGTTCTGCCACGCCCATAAAATCTAGTAATGTTCTTGGTTCCATTCTCTGTCTCATCCTGTTTTTATTTTTCTTACTCTGTTTATTTCCATAAACATTATAATCTGCTTTTATATTTATTCGTTCAGATACTCCAGCAGTCCCTGATATTCTTTCTTCATCAGTCTGTTTCCATGCATATAGAAATGCTGCAGCTTGTCATAATCCTTTTCCATACGGGACACAGTCGGGATCAGCGGACGGATCACGAATATCTTTCCTTCTTCTTCCAGCTTTTCGATCAGTTTCATCTGCTTGTTGTATACAGCATTTCTTGTCATGATCGTACGTACCAGATTCGGATATTTCTTATAAGCTCTTTTATAAAGCTGTTCCGTTGCTTTTACCGCTCTCTTCTTGCGGTAGCCCGGATTTCTCGTCAATACTACAACAATCTTGTCATTTCCTTTTTCCCAATGCATATTCAATTGGAATGGAATCAGCAAGGCCGCCGTCCATATACGGGATTCCGTCTACATTTGCAATCGGTGCCGCAAGCGGCATACTGCTCGATGCACGGCAGATCTTCATCAGACGTTCCGCATCTTTATCTTCCGACAGATATTCTGCATCTCCCGTGATACAGTTCGTAACCACCAGCTCACATTCCATCTCAGATGCAAAATAAGTCTCAAATCAATGGATAAATTCGTTCGGAAATTTATCGAACAGCATATCCATATCCATCAGGGCTTTTCTTTCAGGGTCTTCTTTAAACCATATACATAATCGTATTCTTTCTCACGATGGATCACACATTCCCGGCTCCGCCCAGCCTGTTTCGACACATAATCAACCGCATTACACGCACCTGCCGATACGCCGATCACATTGGACATATACATGTCCTTTTCCATCAGATAATCAAGAACTCCAGATGTAAATACTCCGCGGTTTGCCCCGCCTTCCAGTACTAATGTTGCTTTTACCATAAGCCTTACCTCTCTTTAGCTTTATAATCTTCGTAAATTTGTCTGCGCATTTTTATCGTTTATCTACAGAACCTGCCACCGACAGCTCTGCGCATGATACTGCTATCATTATATACCCTTTTTCATAGAAGGAAAAGAGGAACTTCCCTTGCTATTTTCCTTTATCTCTGGTACTATATGCTAGTCAGCGTCTGCAAATCCGGGCGCAGTCACTATCAACGAAGATTCAAACGACAAGGAGAATACAAACCAATATGATTAGTACAAGTAATGTAACATTACGGGTTGGTAAAAAAGCCCTGTTCGAAGATGTTAATATTAAATTTACAGAAGGAAACTGCTACGGTCTGATTGGAGCAAACGGTGCGGGTAAATCTACATTTCTTAAGATTCTGTCCGGACAGCTTGAGCCGACGAACGGAGAGGTCATCATCACACCGGGTGAACGTCTTTCTTTCCTGCAGCAGGATCATTTCAAATACGACGAATATCCGGTTCTGGATACCGTTATGATGGGAAATGCAAGACTGTATGAGATCATGAAAGAAAAAGAAGCCATCTATGCAAAAGAAGATTTCACCGATGAAGACGGTATGAAAGCCAGCGAACTGGAAGGCGAATTCGCAGCCATGAACGGATGGGAAGCAGAATCCGATGCCGCAACTTTGTTAAATGGTCTCGGCATTCCGGTTGAGATGCATTATGAAATGATGAAGAACTTAAATGGTCCGGAAAAGGTAAAAGTCCTGCTTGCCCAGGCACTGTTCGGTAATCCGGATATCCTGCTCCTCGACGAGCCTACTAACCACTTAGACCTTGATGCGATCGCATGGCTCGAGGAATTCCTGATCAACTTTGACAATACTGTCATCGTTGTATCCCATGACCGTTACTTCCTGAACAAGGTCTGCACACAGATTGCAGATATCGATTATGGCAAGATCAAGCTCTATGCCGGTAACTATGACTTCTGGTATGAATCCAGCCAGCTTCTGATCCGTCAGATGAAAGAAGCCAATAAGAAAAAGGAAGAAAAGATCAAAGAGTTGCAGGAATTCATCTCTCGTTTCAGTGCCAATGCTTCAAAATCCAAGCAGGCTACTTCCAGAAAACGTGCACTGGAAAAGATCCAGCTTGATGACATCCAGCCATCCAGCCGTAAATATCCTTACATCGACTTTCGTCCAAACCGCGAGATCGGTAATGAAGTCCTTACGGTAGAGGGATTAAGCAAAACAATCGACGGCGAAAAGTTCTGGATAACATTTCCTTTACTCTGAACCACGATGACAAGGTTGCATTCGTCGGAAGCAATGAGCTTGCAAAGACAACACTCTTCCAGATTCTTGCCGGAGAGCTGGAACCGGACGAGGGTACTTATAAATGGGGAATCACAACAACCCAGGCCTACTTCCCACTTGACAGCGGAAGTGAATTTGACAATGATTACAGCATCGTAGACTGGCTGACCCAGTATTCCGAAGAAAAGGATGCCACTTATGTACGTGGATTCCTCGGTCGTATGCTGTTCTCCGGTGATGACGGTGTGAAAAATGGTGCGTGTTCTTTCCGGAGGTGAAAAGGTACGCTGTCTGTTATCCAAGATGATGATCAGCGGTGCAAATGTACTGATACTTGATGAGCCTACCAACCACCTGGATATGGAAAGCATCACCGCACTCAACAACGGAATGACAAAATTCCCTGGTGTACTGCTCTTCTCTTCCAGAGACCACCAGATCGTGCAGACCACAGCCAACCGTATCATGGAGATCGTACCGGGCGGTAAACTGATTGATAAGATTACGACTTATGATGAATATCTTGAAAGTGATGAGATGGCTCGTAAGAGACAGACTTATACGGTTCAGGAGGAAGATAATTAGATTGCTGTTAAATGCATAAAGCGGTCGTTACCCTGACCTCCATAAAACTTCCCAGCTACACACAAGGGTTATAATTCCGCTATTGAATTCATTATCATTGGCCTATCACGACATGAGAAAGACTTGGTATTCTGGTTCTAACATCACTCCATATACGCTAGAACCAGAATACCAAGTCTTTCTCATGGACCGGGGTAAGCCACGATGATGAACTAAACAGCAAGCCGATCATGCAATCTATAATACACCTGATCAAACGCTTCCTGTCTTCCATCCCCCTTAGTTGTCGACAAAATGGCATGTCTTTTTCCATTTGGTTCTGTCAGGAACAGGGTTTTCTTCACATTTCCTTGTTTTCCCACTTCTACTTTTTCCATATGATGTCAGATCGTATATCCATACATCCGCATCAACTACAATGATATAATCTTTTGCAACCAGAAGCTGTTCTTCTTTCAATTCAAGTACATCTGGTGCCACAATCTGGCGGTAGAATTCATTTTTATCTTCTATTTTATCCAGTTTACTGTTGAATGCTTTTCTTCCCTTTGTATTGACCACTGCATAGACTACCGCTACAATTCCCACAATGATTGCAAGCAGATTATTAGAGAAAGAACAGATCAGTGCCAGACAAAAAAAGGCTGATCAAGATTATCATCCCCGTCTGCAACGACTTAATTCTTTTTGCAGTCAAATCTGCATACTTCTGTTGTCCCGCTGTTTCAATTGCCATATTCATTCTCCTTTTGCTCTTATGATATCATGATTTTTATAGCTATTTTTATTTATCAGCCCATGGTCTTACTGCTTCCTCGTAATATGTAACATTTTCAGAAAGAATCGTCGCCTCTCCATTCTTCACTTCTACTTCTGTTACTCCGCAGTTACTGTGTACCCCGATTCCCCAGTACTTCTCTAACGGCTCTTTTCGGATATTATTCAGCATTCCGGCCAGTGCCGCACCATGTGTGGTGATCAGAATATTTTCCATATACACCCTCAGTCTTTTTTGATACAGACTCTTCAGAAATTTCTCCGGTTCTCTTCTTCACATCAGCAAATGATTCTCCGCCTTTCCCAGGTACGAATCCTGCCGGATCATTAAAAAATTTGTGAAAATCCTCCGGGAGTTCCCAGTTATCTCTTGCACAGCATTTTCCTTCATATTCACCAAATGCCATTTCCTCAATTCTGGCATCTTTGATGATCGGGATATCTTTCCCATACAATATAATTCTCGCCGTCTCATGTGCTCTTGACAACGGACTTGAAATACACAGATCAAACGGGATATCCCGCAATCCTTCCGCTGTTTCTTCTGCCAAACGCTTGCCAAACTGATTCAGCGGGATATCTACCTGCCCCTGAATCCTTTTTACTTTATTCCAATCAGTTTCTCCATGTCTTACCAGATAAAGCTTCATTCTCCTAACTTTTTCCTCCTAAAATACCCTTTTCCATCCATGAATACACTCCACAGACACTGTTAACCGCATTGACCTCTAATGCCAATATAAAACTCAGTATATCACACCTTTTCATCTTTTTATAGTCAAATTCTGCTGAAAATGCTATAATATTTCTGCATAATACTTTTGGAAAAATTTTGGAAAAAAAAGAGGTGTATCAATTATGGCAAAAAATTGCAAGTTTTACAGTAGATCACCTGAGACTTGTTCCGGGTGTATATGTTTCCCGTGTCGACCAGGTAGCCGGTAATCCGATCACAACTTTTGATCTGCGCATGACCCGTCCCAACAAAGAACCAGTAATGAACACAGCTGAGGTTCACACCATCGAACATCTTGCCGCAACATTCTTACGCAATCATGCAGAATATGCCGACAAAACGATCTACTTCGGACCAATGGGATGCCGTACCGGATTCTATCTGATCCTCGCCGGAAGTTATGAATCCAAAGATATCGTGCCGTTATTAAAAGAAATGTATACATTTATGGCAGAATTCGAAGGTGAAGTTCCCGGAGCCGCTGCCAAAGACTGTGGCAACTATCTGGATATGAACCTTCCGATGGCGAAATATCTGTCTAAGAAATATCTTACCGAGGTTCTTGAGAATATTACTGATGAACAGTTAAATTACCCGGCATAGTATTCTTTGGTATAAAAAAAGCACGCAGGATTTTCCTGCGTGTTAAAATTCTCTATTAAAATTAAGCTAAAGCAGCTTTTGCAGCTTCTGCAAGTGTTGCAAATCCTTCTGCATCATTTACAGCCATCTCTGCAAGCATCTTTCTGTTCATCTCGATGTTAGCTACTTTTAAGCCGTGCATGAACTTGCTGTATGACAGACCGTTCATTCTTGCTGCAGCGTTGATACGAGCGATCCAGAGCTGACGCATCTGACGTTTGCGCTGTTTTCTTCCTGCGTATGAAGATGTAAGAGCTCTCATTACAGACTGTTTTGCAACTCTGTACTGTTTAGAACGTGCTCCTCTGTATCCTTTTGCTAACTTTAATGTTCTGTTATGTCCTTTTTTTAGCGTTTAATCCGCCTTTAATTCTTGCCATGTCTTATTCTTCCTCCTTCACAAATTGAACCTTATCTTAGAGATATGGTAATACCTTCTTCATGTTCTTTACATTAGTAGCATCAGCAATTGTTGCTTTTCTAAGATTTCTTTTTCTCTTTGTAGATTTCTTAGTTAAGATATGGCTCTTGTAAGCTTTATTTCCTTTTTAAATTTTCCTGTACCTGTCTTTTTGAAGCGCTTTGCAGCTGCTCTATTAGTTTTAACTTTTTGGCATGATATGCTCCTCCTTCAACTTGTATTGTATTTTTAACGTTTTCAGTTAAAACCATGCTCATGCTTCTGCCTTCCATCTTAGCCGGCTTTTCAATGACTGCGATGTCACCAAGCATCTGGGCAAAATCATCCAGAATGTGTTTGCTCTGCTGAACATGTGCCATCTCACGGCCTCTAAAACGCAGTGTAACCTTTACTTTGTTACCTTTACTGATGAACTTCTTAGCATTATTCACTTTGGTATTAAGATCATTCGTCTCAATATTTGGTGAAAGACGCACTTCTTTTACTTCAACGGTCTTCTGTTTCATTTTTAGCCTCTTTTTCCTTTCTTGCAAGTTCATATCTGTACTTACCGTAATCAATAATCTTGCAAACAGGTGGCTGAGCCTTTGGAGCAATCTTCACAAGATCCAGATCTGCTTCCTGAGCAAGCTTCATAGCTTCCTTCGGACTCATGATACCTAACTGATCTCCGTTTTCTCCAATCACTCGAATTTCTTTGTCTCTAATCTGCCCGTTAATCATTAAATCGCTAATTGTCGTGCACCTCCATCATAAAATAAAAATAAGTGAATAGTTCGAGACTATCCACTTGCATATCTGTATCATAAGATCTATAATCAAATCTGTATATACTCAATATCAAACCATTAGTCACCCAATTGTGCTAAGGTGAGAGTGGATACTCTACTTTCTTTTTTGCCTTACGCAACATATAATTTATCACATTATTTTTCTATTGTCTAACTGTTTTTCTCATTTTTTTCATCCTTTTTTTGATTCCTGATAATTCAGCCTTTATTCCACGATCCAGCTTTCCAGATTCTGTGCCCCGGCATACTCCTCCAGATATTTCTGCCATATTTCAATGCTTTTTCAAGACCATCATTTCCTGAAAATGAATAGATCAATGTCAATACTTCTGTCACATCCTCCGTGATCATTGCACGCTCTGAATCACTGGTTGAACTTCCAATGGCTCCGTCTTTGTCTGCGAGCACCGGAAGCGCCTCGATCTTGATCTCATCTTTTCCGATTCCCTTATAAGTCTCTCCTTTCTGTCCGATCCGGAATACCAGTTCTTCTGAGATCTGAGATACGTCATAAGATCCTACCGAAAAATCCCGATTCGATGGAAATCAGGTTATTGACATCCACAACGGTATTAACTTCATATAGTCCCTTTCCCTGTCCGATCCGGCGGATCAGTGCCTCGGAAGACACACGGTATCTGCTCGGATCCTTTCCGAATGCTTTGTATGCTGCCCTGGATTCTTTTCACGTTTGGGATTTCATTGGTCCCGTTGTCAAAAATAGCATCTCTCGTCTTTTTGAAAATATCTTTCTTCAGATATTTCCACAGTTCTTCGTTCTTCTTTTCCACTTTCACCCGGTACTGCAGGCATCCCACTCTGGTATCCGGCCAGATTTCTTTCATCGTTTTATCAATTATCAGATGTTTCATATATATCGCTCTCCTGTATTATAAAGTGTCGGATCATCGTTCAGGCGAACCGTAAGAAATGTGCTTTGAGAATTTCCCGCATAAATACGAAAAAAGATGACAATCTGACCCGTAAGCTTCTTGTCATCTTTGACTCTTCTTTATGCTGCTTTTGATCTATTTCACAGTATATTAAGCATGCTTTTTCTAGGCGAAAAGACTTGTTGCTCCATATATTGCTACTACTGCAACGATTCCCCATCCGATGATACTTAACATACTCTACACCTCCTCAGGATGATTTATTTCTCTCTTCTGATTTCAGTATAGAGCATAATTATACATTTGTTAAATGAAGCTTTTGTATGTTACTATTAGTATTCTTAATATTTCTATGTATCTATCTGTGGTCTGCCATGCATACAATG
>ENA-OQES01000492-OQES01000492.1-human-gut-metagenome-genome-assembly--contig:-NODE-492-length-16623-cov-4.017580_pt1 | contig 16623 bp, 11 predicted proteins | sample MGYA00242798_ERZ504641 | MGnify/ENA primary metagenome ERZ504641 (study PRJEB26092, sample SAMD00036327) | human gut metagenome | host: Homo sapiens | study: EMG produced TPA metagenomics assembly of... | reverse complement strand
GACCATGCTCGAACGCGTCAGGCAAAATTGTGCGGCGACTCGTCAACCAGGCCACGCCGCGCCGCATCCACGCCAACCCCTTCGGCAAGGCGCTTGACAAGCCCGACGACATCGTCGACGAACTGACCGCAACGCCATCCGGCTTAATCCGCTCATCAAACGACACGTCATCGACGGATTCGAAGGCGTGCCCGGAGGATTCCGCCTCGGATGGGCCCAACTGCCGCAGACCCACGGCCATGCCTTCTCCATCGGATTGTTCACCGACAGCGACCACTTCGCCCAAATCGCGCTCGCGGACGGCTAAAGCGCGTGTCTTCGCCGGCACCGATCCGGACATGGACACGCAGGAACTCGAACCGCGGTTCGTCTTCGTCAAAGAGGAAACCCTTACGTTGGCGGACGGTCCAAGACTCGGCCATGCGGCCAGCCGCAATCCGAAAACGGTGCGCGCCACGCAAGGCGGCGTCGTGGGACGCATGCCGGGCGGTCGCATGATGTGGCTCGCCTCATGGCTCAAAACCGGCAACCGATACACGCTTGAGCAAATGCGCGCCAACCTGCCAGCGAATATGCGGTTCGACCTCGAATACCGGGACGCCATCACCATCGCCTTCTTCGCCGCCTACATGCTTCCACAGATGAACGGCCTGCTCGTCGGCTTCGGTTCCGGCAACATTTTCCGCAGGCTCAACCGCGAAGCGCCCATAGGCGCCATCCGACGGTCCATCAGAGACACCATGAGCGCCCGGTCGCATGGCATGCGCGCCTCCGGCCTGGAAGACTACTTCGCCGATCTGATGCGCGAAGCCCACGCGCTCGATACCGATCAAGGGCTCGAAGCTGTGCACGGAGCGGAACCGCTGCACCTGTACACATCCAGCTATTCCGGATGCTACTTCTTCGCATGGGATTCCTCCCTGCCGTTCTCGGCAGTGCTGTGCGCCCTCAACATCGAGGGCAACCTCAACCGCTTCGCCGCCGTCAGCTCATGGCTGGAACGTAACGCACGCATCGGCGCTCTCCCCACGGAGGACACGGTGACGCGTGCCGAAGCCGCGCAGATCGACTTCGCCCTGCTGGAGAATCCGGCGCTGATCGCGTTGAAACCGGACGACCGGTTCGGCGCGATCCTCGACCCGAACCGGGAAGACGGCATCCAGGCCGCCAGCCGACTGGCGGATATCGCGGCCGACTTCCGGCGTGAAGTCGCCGAATCAACCAAGGACAACGTGTTGGAAGGCGATTCCGGCGCCGACGGAGGTTCCGAATGGGTGTACCGGCAGACCATGTCCCGTCTGCTGCGCAGCCTGCGCCTGCCATACCGTTTCGACGTTGACTTCCGGTGCGACCTCAGCGACGGCGAAGTCGCAATCGGCTTCACTTCTGCTGGAGTGTCCATGATGCCGTTCACCCGATACGACGTATCGCGCCGCGCGTGGATCGACCTGACCGACGTCGAACGCACGCGTATGAGCGTCGATTACAATCTGCGCGTCGGACTCATGATGGCCGCGCTGAGCTTCGGAGCCGATCCGAATGTCAAACGCGTGTCGATGCACATCGATTCGATTGGTCTGGAAGAGGCCGTAGCCGAACAGGATTCCGCCATCAGCGAGTTGATGAGCGAGGCGTTAAGCGCCTTCGAACGCATCCGTACCGGAGACATGAGGCCATCCGGATCCAAAGCCGCTCCAAAGGACGGCGACTACCATGGCGATCCGGCTCGGCCCGTCACTCCGAGAACCACCGATATCTCATCCGAATCAATCGATTCCGACGATTCGGCTGGCTCGGATAGCGTTGGCACTGGAGACGATACGGTGGACGGCCAGTTCGAAGACCTGATGCAAAAACATCGACTTCGACGAAATGGCGTTCGCGGTACCGGACGGACACGCCGACGATGACGACGCCTCCATGCGGGACGACGCCAGCGACAAAACGGAGTACGACACCTACCTCGATGATGATGACGACGATCCGATGGCGCAGCTGCGCAAAAACCCGACCGTACGCAACTTGGTGACCGTCACCTTCACCCGCGACGAGTTCCTGAAGCGGCTCGACACTGACGGATTGGCCCATCCAACCGCCACATACCGCATGTTCGACGCCGAAATGGACGTGGACGGCAAAGGCGCGCTCAAACCCATCGACGCGGCCTTCGACCTTCGTGACAGCCGATTCTCACCGGCGGGAAGCCAAGAAGAACCCGAACTGTCCGACATTCGTTTTGATGACGGCACGGCGCAGTTGTTCGGCTGTGAGAACATGATGGGCCTGTCCATCCAGCGTGTCGACCTGTTGCAGCGCGCCGTGGGGGAGTTCCATCGTCTTGCGCAAAGCGACGGACTCGAATCGGTGGCCAAAGCCAAACAGGCCATGGACATCATCAATTCCATATCCGATCCGGAATTGACCGAATTGGCGCCGCAGGTCACCAGCGCGCTGATCGACGGCGAAGACACGCCCGACTTCTCATTCGAACTGGCACAATCCCTCGATGACGAACGTCTGAAGGCACGAGACATGCTGTTCTCCGGAGACGTCGAGCGGGCCATCGAATCCGCCCAGTCCACACTCGAACGCATGGACCGGATCTTCGCTGAAAATCCGGGCGTGCCGCGGTACTTCAATTCATATGCGGAACGCGTCATCTACAACCGCATGTTCGCCACCGAAGGCGAAAGAACGGTGCTCATCCCCGACAACCTGTTCTACATGCATATGGAGCTTGCCGACCTGCTCGCCCAAGTCAAAGGCGTCGATGCCGCGCTGCCGCATCTGAACGCCATGGTGCGTTACGCCCCCGCATACCCGCTGTCGCATCTCAAGCTCGCCGTGCAGCTGGGACGTGCCGAGGACTGGGATCCGGCACGTGCGGCATGCCTCAACGCGCTGAACGTCGCGCTTGACCGGGAAGACGCCTCATTCGCCTACTACCGTCTCGCCTATGCGGAATGGATGTGCGACCACTTCGACCTTGCCGCCGCCTCATACATCATGAGCGAGGAGATCGCCCCCCGGACGTATCGCCATGCTCGAAAGCGAACTGCAGGAACTGATCGGAAGAGCGCAATCGCAGTGCATTCCGGTGCCGACCAACGTGCAGGAAGCCATCCACGTGCTCGCCGACGCCGGACTGCCGGTATGGCCGAACACGCCGGTCGCGCCCCTGATGCACCAAGCGGCCCGCGTCTGCGTGGACAAAGGCATGTTCGTGCCCGCACGCACCCTGTCGGTGGCCGCGATGCGCATGGACTACGAAGACCATGACGGTGCCGACGTGGTGCAGGTGCAGTTCCTGCGCTCTCTGAACAACTAACAAAAACAGTCGAACATTTGTGCGATAATCGGTGCTGGCGTGGACATCCGCGCGGCATGGCGGAAATGATGGGAAAGCGGTGACAATGACGAATCGTGATGATTCCGAACAGTTGGCATGGGATTTCGACGCGCCGGAGAGCGACGGTAGTTCCGCGGCCGTCGTGGCCGATGAGGGGCTGGCTTCGCTGACTCCGGGCAGCGAACGTTGGATTGCCGCGTTGCAGCCGACCGATGCCGACGCCATGCGCCTCGACAAGGTTGATGTGGCTTCGATGAGCGCCGAAGCCGCGGCCAGGCTGTGGGCGCGCGTGGCCGCATGGGTGGAATCAGACCAGATCGCATACTATATCGACGATGCCCCCGTCTCATCCGACGCGGCATATGACGCAAGATTGCGCTGCCTGCAATCGCTTGAGGCGCAGTTCCCATCACTTGACTCACCGCAGTCACCGACCCATCGCGTGGGCGGCACGTTCTCCAACGACTTCGCTTCCGTACGTCATCCATCGCGCATGATGAGCCTCGATGACGTGTTCTCCATCGAGGAGCTGCGCGAATGGCACGACGGCGTGCTCAGGGGATTGGATTGGCCCGAATCGAAGCCACTGCCCATGACCTGCGAGGTGAAGATCGACGGTCTTGCGCTGAACCTCATCTACCGCAACGGCGTGCTTGAACAGGGGCTGACCAGAGGCGATGGCGTGACCGGCGAGGACATCACTCTCAACGTGCGCACCATCTCCACCATTCCGCAGAACCTTGCCGGACCGGAGGAAGACATTCCCGAATTCGTGGAGATCCGCGGCGAAGTGTTCATGCGATGGGACGATTTCAACAAGCTGAACGCCGAGAACGAGGACGCCGGTCGCGCGCCATTCGCCAATCCCCGCAACGCGGCCGCAGGTAGTCTGAGACAGAAGGATCCGCGTATCACCGCAACCCGTCGCCTGAGCTTCTACGCGCACGGCATCGGATCGCTGCGTTGGGGTGCGGGGCACGCCGGCAACGGCCATGATGTGGTCAACGACCAATCCGAAGCCTACGAATTGTATAAGAAATGGGGTGTGCCCGTCTCTCCGCACAACCGTGAGGTCACGTCGTTCAAGGAAATCCTCGACATGATCGACTATTACGGCGAACACCGAGGTGACATCGAACACGCGCTTGACGGCATCGTCGTGAAGGTCGACGATTTGGGATTGCAGCGTTCCCTTGGCGCTACATCGCGGGCGCCGCGCTGGGCCATCGCCTACAAATATCCACCGGAAGAGGTCAATACCGAGCTGCTTGACATCACTGTGCAGGTGGGGCGCACCGGACGTGTGACTCCGGTGGCGGTGTTGAAACCCGTGTACGTGGCCGGTTCCACAGTATCCCGTACCACGCTGCACAACCCCCGTTTGAAGTGGAACGCAAAGGCGTGCTCATCGGCGACACCGTGGTGGTGCGCAAGGCGGGAGACGTGATTCCCGAGCTCGTTGGTCCGGTGCTGGAGCGGCGCAAGGGACGTGAGGGCCAGCTCCGCCGGTTCGTGATGCCCACGCGTTGCCCGAGTTGCGGCGCGGAACTCGCTCCCGCCAAAGAGGGAGACAAAGATATACGCTGCCCGAACGTGGAATCCTGCCCGGCGCAGCTGACCGAGCGGATCATCAATCTGGCGTCCCGCAAGGCGTTCGATATCGAACATCTGGGCGACCAATCAGCCATTGCGCTGACGAATCCCGAAGAGGACAGGCCCGATTCCATCGACACGTATGCGCCGAACATCACCGAAATCGTGGTGAAACCCGGTGAGGGGCCTGAACCGTACGAGCCGGTGGCGGGACTGGAACTGCCGCCCATGCAGACACCTGTGCTGTCCAGCGAGGCCGGGCTGTTCTCGTTGACGTCCGCAGACCTCAAGGATGTGCGCGTCTGGCGCGAGGCCCCAATCATCGAAATCCACGAGACCGTCGGGTCAAACGGCAAGATCAAGAAAGTGCGCAAACGCGTGGGCGGATCCGGATTATGGCATCAGGTGCCCGCATTCTGGACCGCGCCTACCGCCGCCCGCAAACGCAAGGAAGCCGACATCGACGAGACCGCGGAATATCCGCAATACGTGGTGCCGGATGACGCCGTGGTGATCCGCGAGGAAATCAAGGTATCCCGTGGAGGCACGTCCAGCGTGCAGCCGGTGTACATTCGTCCGGCGGGAAAACACCCGCAAGATGCTCGACGAAATGGACAAAGCCCGCCATGCCGACCTGTGGCGCGTTCTGGTGGCCCTGTCCATCCGCAGGCTCGGACCGCCCACCGCACGCACCATCGCCAGCGCGTTCGGTACGTTGGATGCCATCGAACATGCCAGCGTGGACGAATTGTCCCAAATCGACGGTATTGGTCCGGAAATTGCGGAATCCGTAGTCACATGGTTCACCGCGGCCCGTGAGCCGGGCAATTGGCGCGGTGCCGTGCTTGACGCATGGAAGGCCGCCGGCGTAGGAGTCGTACAAGCCCAAGCCAGCGGACTACCACAGACATTGGCAGGCAAAACGGTCGTGGTCACCGGCTCGTTGGAAGGATTCTCCCGCGATTCCGCCAAAGAGGCCATCGTCCTGCGCGGAGGCAAAGCCGCAGGATCCGTCAGCAAGAAAACCGATTGGGTCGTCGTAGGCGAGAATGCCGGCTCAAAAGCCGCCAAAAGCCGAGGAACTGGGCATCCCCATGCTCAACGAAGACCAATTCAAACAGCTGCTCGACACAGGAACAGTTGAATAATCGCCACACCATCTGGCAAGCCGTGCCGCGAACCGCTACTGTGGTACGTGGCATAAGGAGGAAGCATGAGCGACGAGCGCACCATCGAAGCGCGCATCTACGAACGGCTAAGCAAAGTGATTGACCCCGAACTGGGCAGGTCCGTCACCGACTTGGGCATGATCGCAGCCATTGACGCCACGCCAGTGGCAGGCGAAACCAACACGTACGACGTACGGGTGCGGGTCGAACTGACCGTGGAAGGCTGTCCGCTGTCGCAGACCATCACCAACCAGATCAACGGCGCGGTCGCCTCCTATCCCGATGCCACGTTGATTCCCAGCATCGAAGTCGGCTCCATGAGCCAAGACAAACTCACCCAGCTGGTGGCCGGCCTCAAAGCGGAACGTAAACAGAACCCGTTCAACAAACCCGGCATCAAAACCCGCATCTTCGCCATCGCCTCCGGCAAAGGCGGCGTGGGCAAATCGTCTGTCACCGCCAATCTGGCAGCCACATTCGCGGCGCTCGGCTACGATACCGCCGCCATCGACGCCGACATCTACGGTTTCTCGCTGCCCAGGCTATTCGGCGTGCAATCACAGCCCACGAACCTCAACGGCATGCTCATGCCCGTCACCGCATGGGGTGTGAAACTGATCTCCATCGGCATGTTCGCCGGCGCGGACAGAGCCATCCTATGGCGTGGTCCAAGACTGCAACGCTCCTTGGAACAATTCCTATCCGACGTATGGTGGGGCGAGCCGGACGTATTGCTGCTCGACCTGGCGCCCGGCACCGGCGACATGGCGATTTCCGTGGCACAGGCACTGCCGAACGCCGAACTGGTGGTGGTCACCACACCGCAGCCATCCGCCTCCGACATCGCGGTACGATCCGGCCTGGTGGCATTGCAGGTGCCGATGAAAGTTCGCGGCGTCGTGGAGAACATGAGCTACTACGAGCACAAAGGCGAGAAGCTACGTATCTTCGGCGAAGGTGGCGGCGCACGCGTATCCGAACAGCTGACCCACAGCCTCGGCTATGAAGTGCCACTGCTCGCACAACTCCCATTGGAGCCTGAACTGCGCGAAACCGGCGAAGCAGGCCGGCCCGCAGTCCTAACCAAAGAGGGCGCGTTGCGGTCGGACGGTATCGGAGAAATATTCAAGAATCTTGCCGAATCGCTGATGAGACTGCCTCAATAAAATCACCATACGGTTGGAGCGTTCCTCCAAAACAACACATCGGGAATGCGACTCAGCCACGGAATACGGAATCCGTTATGAGACAAACCGACGTAAATCGTGGGTCCTGTGTAATATCAGGCGCAGACACGGGGGCCGAATGGCTGAGAGGAAGCAAGCGCTTCAACCGTATGAACGTATACCGGGTAATGCCGGCGCACGGACGTCTCTCTATTTCCCGTGCCTTGACGAAAAGAGAAAGGCACATATCCCATGACTGAAGAAAACCAGTCTTCCGCAGTTCGCAAACACAACAACAAGTGGCGCGTGGTCGATATCGTCGTCGCAGCCATCATCGCCGTCGCATCCGGCGTGATCTTCTGGGGCTGGGACATCGTCTGCACCGCGCCGCTGGCCCTCTTCGAGGCGGTGACTCCAGGCTTCGAAGGCCTGCTTAACGCTTTCTGGCTGTTCGCAGGCCCTCTGGCCGCCATCATCGTGCGCAAGCCTGGAGCCGCACTGTTCGCGGAAACCCTCGCGGCCGCGCTCGAACTCACCATGGGCAACCAGTGGGGCGTCGGCGGCTCGCTGATCGTCGGCATCGTGCAGGGCCTCGGCGCCGAAATCGGTCTTGCCATCTTCGCCTATAAGAAGTGGGACCTGCTGTCCACCACGATCTCCGGCGCACTTGCAGGCGTCGGCTGCGGCCTGTACTACTGGCTTACCAATCCGGCTTGGAGCGCGCTACGCGTCAGCATCTACCTGATCGCCTCCGCCATTTCCGGCGCGGTGCTCGCCGGCGCGGTGATGTACCTCCTGCAGGTGGCCATCGCCAAGACCGGCGTGCTCGACCGCTTCGAATCCGGTCGTACGCAGGAACTGGTCTGATTGTCCGATGCAAGCAAATCCCGCATCACATCAAGGTGGTGCGGGATTTTCTTGTGATGGCGCATCGCATGATAACGGCATACGAAACAACAGCATGACAATCAGAAGAAAGAACGACGAATGACCACTGACGTTCAGAACACAACAGCGGCCGGCGTGACCGCACATGATTGGGGATGGAGACACGCCTCACGTAAGGATTTCGCGCTACGACACGTCGACTTCGACATCAAACCGGGGGAAGCGGGTACTGTTGCTTGGCGCGTCCGGCGCAGGCAAATCAACCCTGATGTCCGGTTTGGCCGGCGTGCTCGGTGGAGATGACGAAGGCGAGCAGGAAGGCGAGCTGCTCATCGACGGCGTCGACGCCAGACAAGCGCGCGGACGCTGCGGGCTGGTGCTTCAGGACCCGGACTCGCAGACGATTCTCGAACGTGCCGGAGACGACACCGCATTCGGCTGCGAGAACCTGAACCTGCCGAAAGATGAAATCTGGAACCGGGCACGAGCCGCCCTTGACATCGTCGGGCTCGACTACATGGCGTTCGACCGCTCCACACGAGGACTTTCCGGCGGGCAACGTCAGCGCCTCGCCTTGGCGGGCGTGCTGGCCATGCACCCTGGCCTGCTGCTGCTTGACGAACCGACCGCCAACCTTGACCCGGACGGTGTCAAGGAAGTGCACGACGCTGTCCGCCACGTCCTCGAACAAACCCATGAGACGCTGGTTGTGGTGGAACATCATATCGACGTGTGGCTCGACCTGGTCGACCGCGTCATCGTGCTGGGCAAACCCGAAGCCGATTCGAACGTCGGCGGCGTAATCGCCGACGGCACTCCAGACGAAGTATTCGGCCACATGGGTCAGGTGCTTGCCGACGGCGGTGCGTGGGTGCCGGGCCGCACCATCGAAAGCCATGCGCCCAAACCGGAACAAATCCGGCAACCGCAGGACGTCGTGCTTTACACGCGGGATCTGAGCTTCGGCTATGATTTCCCGCTCGGCGAGCATATCGACCTCGAATTCCATTCCGGTGAGGTGACCGCGTTGACCGGCAGAAACGGCGTGGGCAAATCCACACTCGGACTCACTCTCGCAGGACTGCTCAAACCGATAGCAGGACGTGTATGCATGGCGGACGATCTGGTACCTCCCCATCGCGAAAACAATGTGATCACATGGAAAAGCCGCGACTTGCTGGGACGTATCGGCATGGTGTTCCAAGAGCCGGAACACCAGTTCGCCGCATCCACCGTGCGAGACGAGGTGGCCATCGGCCCCAAATCCATGGGCAAAACCGACGAGGAGGCGTATTCCATCGCCGACAGGCTGTTGGAACGCCTGAATCTTTCCCGCTTCGCCAAAGCGAATCCATTCACCCTATCGGGCGGTGAGAAAAGAAGACTGTCCGTGGCGTCCATGCTGGCTGCCGCGCCAAAAGTGCTGGTCATGGACGAGCCGACATTCGGACAGGATTTCACCACGTGGACCAGCATGGTCCAATTGATCTCCGGTGCGCGCGACCAAGGTTGCGCGGTCATCATGATTACGCACGATGAGCCGCTCATCGAAGCGCTGGGCGCACGCCGTATTTTGGTCAGAGAGGGGGAGTGACATGCTCGAAACCAACAAAAACAGTGGGCGCGACGGCAATGAAAAGCTCGAAACCATTACCGTGGTGCCACACAAGGAACGTCGTAACGAAACGAAGCCGGCGTCACCGTCATGGTTCGTGGCGAAAATCAACCCGGTAAGCCGTTTCATCGGTGCGTTGATCCTGTGCATTCCGATGTTCTTCACCCTCGATGTCGTTTCGGCATCCGTGGCGTTTGGTTTGGAGATGCTATTGTTATGGATCGGCGGAGTGGCTCCTTGGACGGTCTTGCGCAAGACATGGCCGGTATGGATAGCGGCCACAGGCAGCTTCGTTTCCGTGGCGTTGTACGGCAAGACATCCGGCACGGTGCTGGCCAATCTGGGCGGCATCATCGTCATCTCCCAAGGATCGCTCTATCTGGCGTTGGCCACATTCCTACGTGTCGCCGCAATCGCCGTGCCGGGTGTGATTCTGGCTTTGGGACTCGACCCGACCGATCTGGCCGACGGACTCGTGCAGATTCTGCGCCTGCCGCAACGTTTCGTATACGGCGGCCTTGCCGGCATGCGCATGTTCACGCTGCTGCAGGACGATTGGCGTGCACTCGGCCAGTCACGCCGCTCGCGTGGCCTCGGCGACGGCAGCACCATCAAACGCGTCTTCTCGCAGGCATTCAGCCTGCTCGTCGTATCCATCCGACGTGGAACGAAACTCGCCACCGCCATGGAAGCGCGCGGATTCGGATCCGACGCGCCACGAAGCCAAGCGCGCGAATCGAAACTGCATGCGGTCGACTGGCTGTTCTACGCCATCTGCATCGCGGTGCCGGCAATCGCGTTGGCCACCGCATACTACACCGGCTACTGGCATTGGGCGTTCAGCAACGTGTCCAACTAATGGATGATGATTCCCCAATCGGCAGCTAAATGAAAAAGCTCTCTGTCATACGTTCCAATCGGAATCGTATGACAGAGAGCTTTATCCTATTTCGGCAAGCCTTACGCGGCTTCTTACTTGGCGAGCTTATCCAGCAGCAACGCTTCGGTGATGACGTTGTTCTTCAACGCCGGCAGACTGATGGACTCGTTCGGGCTATGCGCGTTGGCCTTCGGATCCTCCGGACCGGTGACCAGCACCTGCGCCTTCGGGAAGATGCGCTGCAATTCCGGAATGAACGGGATGGAACCACCCTCGCCCTTGTTGACCGGAGCCACACCGAACGCTTCCTCCATGGCGTCCATGGCGTCCTTGGTGGCCTCAGCGTTCGGATCCATGGCCCAGCCCATGCCGTTGTCGAGCTTGTCGACCCACACTTCGGCACCGAACGGCGCATGCTCCACCATGAACTTGGCCAACGCCTCCTGGGCCTCTTCCGGGCGCTGGTTCGGCGCGGTGCGCAAGCTCAGACGGAACGTGGTTTCAGGAGAGATGACGTTGAAGGATTCTTCCACCGGATGCGCGTCGAACCCGATGACGGTGACGCTGGGCTTCGTCCACAGACGCGCGGCGAGCGAACCGGTGCCGGCAAGACGATACGATTCGACGATGCCCGCGTCGGCACGCACAGTCGCCTCGTCCATATCACGCTGCAGGCCGCCAACCGGTTCCTCGGACGCAACGCCCGGCACGGCCAAATCGCCATTGGCGTCGTACATGGAGGAAATCAACATCGCAGCCAGCGTGTTCGCGTCAAGAATCGGGCCGCCATACTGGCCGGAATGCACCGGATGTTCCAACGCCTTGATATGCACATCAATATCGGTGTTGCCACGCAGCGACGTGGTCAGCGACGGAATCTCAGCGGACCAGTTGCCCGAATCGGCCACAATGATCACATCGGAAGCGAACTCGTCCCGGTGCTCTTCGATGAACGGAATGAAGCTCGGAGAACCCATCTCCTCCTCACCTTCGATGAACACCTTGATGTTCACCTTCAAATCATCGCCCAACGCCTTCAGCGCGCCGGAATGGATGGCGATTCCGCCACCATCATCCGCGGCTCCGCGACCATACAGGCGCGTGTCGATTTCAGTGCCGACGAACGGGTCGGTGTTCCACACGTTCGGATCCGGAACCGGCTGCACGTCATGATGCGCATACAGCAGCACCGTCGGCGCGTCCTCGCTGACATTCTTGGAACCGATGACCTCCCAAGCGCCCGGCGTGCCGTCGGGATTGTGCGACTGCACCACCTTCGTATCGACACCAACCTCGCGCAGCAGATCAGCCACGAATTGCGCGGAACGCTTCATATGGTCCGCGGTGATGCCCTTCGCGGAAATCGACTGCAAGGCGATCTTCTGGTTCAACACGTCGACGATGCGGCTGAAATCAGATTCGACGCGCGTGCGAATCTCTTCGGCTCCTAAAGCTGTCATAATCCTTGATGCTCCCTATATATGCGCGTGTATTACGCGGATTGAATATCGTGTGACGAATGTCCATTGTATCCGTTCTTCGCAGACCGTCCGACCGCAGCTTGAACCGCAACGCAAATGGCGTCGCGGGCGGCATCGAGCGTCGATACGTCACCTTACGCTCTATAGACATGAGTTTGTTTACCAAGAAGGAAGAGCCGGCGCAGGAGAACGTCGAGAGCAAGGCTGCACAGCCGACCTCCGGCAAGGGCCGTCCGACCCCGAAGCGCAAGGACGCCCAGGCGCAGAACCTCCGTCCATTGGTCCCCAAGGATCGCGAGGCAAGCCGTAAAGCTGCCAAGGCTCGTATGCGTGAGCGTGAGAACGCCGAGTACGATGCCATGCAGAGAGGCGACATCAACCACATGCCGAAGTCGGAACGTCTGCCGTGGCGCATCTACATCCGTGACTACGTCGATGCCCGCTTCAATCTGGGCGAGTTCTTCATCCCGGTCGCGTTCATAATCCTGATCGGATCCATGGTCGTCACCTACAAGTGGCCTGCATTGGCGTTGCCGCTCATGCTGATCATGTATGTCTACTTGTTCGCCGTGATTATCGACGTGGCGGTCATGTGGCACAAGCTCAAGAAGAAGCTCATCGAAAAATTCGGTGAGCAGTCCGTGGCTAAGGGCATGCGTTCCGGTTCCTATGCGTGGAGCCGTGCCATCCAAATTCGCCGTTGGAGGCTTCCGAAGCCTCGTTACCCGAAGCGTGGACACTGGCCGGAGTGATCGGTATCGAGAACCGCCGGTGATTTTTCAAGCCGTCAGCGAACAACTGACGGCTTTTCCATTACCATGGAAAACGATTGCTCGCATCGAACAAAAGCTCACTTCACGTGCGTGCAAACGAATCAATGAGGAACGAATTGGGATTCAATATGGTTCAACAGCATTTCGACATCGCTATCATCGGAGCCGGCCCCGGCGGTTACTCTACGGCACTGCGTGCTGCGGAGCTCGGCAAATCGGTGGCGTTGATCGAACGTGACGGTACGCTCGGTGGCACATGCCTCAACCGCGGATGCATCCCATCGAAGGCATTGTTGACCGCCGTGCATAGCGTCGAAACCATCCATAACGCCGAACGCATGGGCATCAACGCCACGCTGCAGAGCATCGATTTCGGCAGATTGCGTGATTTCCGCGTCTCCACCGTGGAAACGATGACGAAAGGGCTGACGGGCCTGCTGGCGCATCGCGGCGTCACCGTATTCCGCGGTTGCGCGGCATTGCAGAACGCGCATACAGTACGTGTCACGCCGGCTGAGGGGGAGACGCAGGTATCGCGGTCCGTGGAAGCCGGCGTGTTCGAACCGGTTGAAACGGAACTTGCGATCGATGCCGACGACGTCGTGCTGGCAACCGGATCGCGTCCGCTTGCGTTGCCTGGAAATCCGTTCGCCGGCGCGCTGATCGATTCCACCCAGGCGTTGGAGCTGAATACCTTGCCCTCCAGCGCGGTGATTATCGGTGCGGGTGCGGTGGCATTGGAATTCGCGTCGCTGTGGAATGCCGCCGGTTGCGAAGTGACACTGCTGATTCGTAAGGACCGCGTGCTGTCCACATGGGAACGCCGTGCTTCGATGACGCTGACACGTGAGCTGAAACGCAGGGGAGTGAACGTGATCGCACGCACCGCGGTGGACCGTGTCGACACTGGCGCGAACCTAGGGGCCACTGTGCACTATCGGCAGGGCGATTCCGATGAGGACCGCACCGCTTACGGCGAAGTGGTGCTTGCCGCCATCGGACGTGTGCCCAATACCGACGCCGACTGGTTCCGCTCCAGCGGCCTGAAGCTCGACGAACGAGGATACGTGACCGTCGACGGATACGGACGGACGAACCTTGATGACGTGTGGGCGCTGGGGAGACATCACTCCAGGTCATGCGCTGGCCCACCGCGCCTTTGAACAAGGCATCACCATCGCTGAGAAAATCGCCGGAGCCGATCCAAAACCCGTGATTGACGACACCGTGCCACAGGTGGTGTTCTCTTTCCCCGAAGCAGCAAGCGTCGGATTGACGCTCGACCAGGCAAAAGCGCGCGAAGACGTGGTCGAGCCGAAGGAGACGGCATACCCGATGCTGTCCAACGCGCGCATGCTGATGAGCGGTGAAGGCGGATCGATGACCGTCGTCAGCGGTGCGTTTGCGAACAATCCTGATATGCAGGTGGTGTTGGGCGTGCACATCGTCAGCCCAATCGCCAGTGATTTGATAGCGGAAGCCGAACAGTTGGTCGGCAACCGTGTCCCGCTTGCCGATGCGGCACGGCTCATCCACCCGCATCCCACGTTCAGCGAGACGCTCGGTGAGGCGTTGCTGAAAGCGGACGGACGCCCGCTGCATACGAGATAGGCGGAGTAGAATAGCGCAGTCGCACCATAAATGGCATGGTTCCTGATAGACTATCGTCCCAGTGTGTGTAACCGAACCGTCAAGCGAGGAAGTCGATGGCAGATAAAGCAGAGAAAAAGAAGCAGAAGAAGCAAGGCACCATCAGCCAGATCATCCAGATCTTCAAATACACCCAAGCTGAGGATAAGGCGCTTCCGTGGCTGTGCGGTGGCGTGTTCGTGGCACCGATTATCGTGTTCGTCGTACTGGGCGTCATATTCAAGTGGCATGTGTTCAGCTGGATCCTGTTCATGATTCTTGCCGTCATGCTGGGCGTGCTGTTCGCCACCATGATGCTCACCAAGCGTGCCGACAAGGTCGGCTACGCCAAGATCGAAGGTCGTCCCGGTGCCGCAGTAAGCGTGCTCGGCAACATCAGCAAGGCCGGCTTCAACTTCCCCCAGGAACCGGTGTGGATTGACCCGAAGACCAAGGACGCCATCTGGCGCGGTACCGGTTACAACGGCATCTATCTGCTGGGCGAAGGCGATTACAATCGCGTCAAGCGAGCCATGGATCGTCAGGAGCAGCGCATCAAGGGCGTGACCGCCGGCTCCGAAATCCCGGTCTACCGTATGTACGTCGGCACCGGCGCAAACCAGACCCGCCTCAAGGACGTGCGCAAGACGCTGCTCAAGTTCAAGAGCTACCAGCCGACCCATCACAAGAACAAGCTGATGGCCGCCATCCATCCGAGGACTCGTTTCGTGCTCACCAAGACCGAGCTCACGGTGCTCAACGAGCGTCTGCGTACCCTGCAGCTGAAGAACGGCATGAGCGTGCCGAAGGGCGTCGACCCGATGCATCCGCAGCGCGTCAGCCGTCGCGCCATGCGCGGCCGCTGACGGTCATAGCACCCGCATGATGTCACGGAAGGTTCCGATCGTATTCATACGATCGGGACCTTTTTCATGCTGCCTGTCCATTAAATGAACGCTTCTGAAGGGGCGGACGTGGCTGTTCGTAACAATCGAATCGCGATTTTCCACGAAATCACACCTCGAATATGTCATTACGAAACATTCTCGTAACCCAAATGGCGAGTGAGCGAAACGCGCGACCATAGACTAAGAGCCTGTAAGTAACTTATTCGAAAGGAGCGGTCCCGTGACTGCACTTGAAACCAAGGCTGATGCTGAGGCCCTTATCAACAAGGAAGGCATTGAGTATGTCTCCGTTCGCTTCACCGATCTGATCGGTGTTCAGCAGCACTTCACCGTGCCGGCAAGCGAATTCCTGAAGGACGCCTTCACCGACGGCATGCCGTTCGATGGTTCTTCCGTGGAAGGCTTCCAGGCCATCAACGAGTCCGATATGAAGCTTGTGCCGGACGTTTCCACCGCATTCATCGATCCGTTCCGCAAGCACAAGACCCTCGACGTGGCCTTCTCCATCGTCGACCCGCTGACCGACGAGCCGTACTCCCGCGACCCGCGTCAGGTTGCCGGCAAGGCCGAGGCTTACCTGAAGTCCACCGGCATCGCCGACACCGCTTCCTTCGCTCCGGAAGCCGAGTTCTTCATCTTCGACAAGGTACGTTTCGAGAACAGCATGCAGCGCTCCTTCTACGAGGTCGACTCCATCGAAGCTCCGTGGAACTCCGGTATCGACACCGAGGACGATGGCACTCCGAACATCGCGTTCAAGAACCGCGTCAAGAAGGGCTACTTCCCGGTTCCGCCGATTGACCACACCCAGGACCTGCGCGACGACATGGTCGCCAACCTGCAGAAGGTCGGCCTGATCCTCGAGCGTTCCCATCACGAGGTCGCCGGCGCTGGCCAGCAGGAGATCAACTACCGCTTCAACTCCCTGCAGCACGCAGGCGATGATTTGATGAAGTACAAGTACGTCGTTCACGAGACCGCCGCTCTGGCAGGCAAGGCCGCAACCTTCATGCCGAAGCCGATCGCAGGCGACAACGGCACTGGTATGCACTGCCACCAGTCCCTGTGGAAGGACGGCAAGCCGCTGTTCTACGATGAGAAGAACTATGGTGGCCTGTCCGACCTCGCCCGCTGGTACATCGGCGGCCTGATCAAGCACTCCTCCTCCGTGC
>ENA-OQES01000491-OQES01000491.1-human-gut-metagenome-genome-assembly--contig:-NODE-491-length-16654-cov-2.346282_pt1 | contig 16654 bp, 24 predicted proteins | sample MGYA00242798_ERZ504641 | MGnify/ENA primary metagenome ERZ504641 (study PRJEB26092, sample SAMD00036327) | human gut metagenome | host: Homo sapiens | study: EMG produced TPA metagenomics assembly of... | reverse complement strand
AAATCATCTGCATCGTGAAAAATACCGCGTTATAAATCAGGTTTGTACGCCAAGGGGCAGCCGGCAAGCTCCGCAGAGCGGATGTTGAGCGCGTTGAAAGGGTCGATTGCCCAGATGGGCAAACTTGAAAAGGGCAACACCAAGGCTGATGATCACAATGCCCACCAGCATACCGGCCACGCGCCGGAAGGTGACATGCTGTTCCATAACCATACTCCAGTTGTGCTGCCCGGCCGGACAAAAGTTGAGCTCATGAATAAATATGCGTACAACTTATTACAACAAAAGTGTAACATGTCCACGCTGAAAGGTCAATATAGAAATCTATGGCTGGTTATCCATTCTTCTTTACCTGCTTTTGGGCCGAAAAACCACCTGCCTTTTTGTGGGCAAAAATTTCAAAACTGCTTGTATATTGTGGCCGTTTCGTTTATACTAATATGTATGTCTGAAAACTGTATGCTCTGTGCATACAAGCGGACACAAGAGGGAAACGTACCTGGACCTGCCCTGTGCGCGTGCAGCACCATGGCAGCCCACGATCTATGGGGGAAATGATTATGGCAAATTATTTTGAAATGTCCAAAGACCAGCTCCGTGCAGAAAAGGCTGCGCTGGAACAATCCTATGCCGAGTTCAAGGCCAAGGGCCTTAAGCTCAACATGGCCCGCGGTAAACCAGGCCCTCATCAGATGGACCTGGCCATGGATCTGCTGAAAATGAGTGACTATACCACCGAGGATGGCTATGATGCCCGCAATTATGGCAACCTTGGAAGGTTTGGAAGAAGCCCGCGCCCTGTTGGCGATGTGATGGGCGTTAAGTCCAGCGAGGCTTTTTGTGGGCGGCAACTCCAGCCTGCAGCTGATGTATAACCTTATCAGCATGGGTCATACCTTTGGCTTCCCGGAATACCCCCTGCCCGTGGTCCCAGGTGGAGCACCGCAAGTTCCTCTGCCCGGCCCCCGGCTATGACCGCCATTTCAAAATCACCGAGGAGTTTGGCTTTGAGCTGATCACGATCCCCATGACGCCGGACGGCCCCGATATGGATATGGTGGAAAAGCTGGTTGCCGAAGACGACACCATCAAGGGCATCTGGTGCGTACCGCAGTACTCCAACCCCGATGGCTATGTCTACAGCGATGAAACCATCCGCCGCTTTGCATCCATGAAGACCGCCGCCCCGGATTTCAAGATTTTCTGGGACGAAGCTTACATTGTCCACCACCTGACCGATGAAATCATCGAGACCCCGGTGCTGCTGAATGAAAGCAAGCAGTATGGCACCGAGGACCGCGTTTTCATGTTCACCTCTACCAGCAAGATCACCTTCCCCGGCGCTGGTGTTTCTGCCCTGGCATGCAGTGAAAAAATCTTTGGCTTATATCTGCAAGCGCTTCTCGGTCATGATCATCAGCTACGACAAGATGAACCAGCTGCGCCATGTCCGCTTCCTGAAGAACAAGGAAGGTGTGCTGGCCCACATGGCAAAGCACCGTCGTCGTCTGGTGCCCTGCTTTGATGCCGTCAAGACCGCATTCAAGAACAACCTCATCCCCTGCGGGGATATTGCCCACTGGACGGACCCCAAGGGCGGCTACTTCATCAGCCTGTATGTGATGCCCGGCTGTGCAAAGCGCGTGGCGGGTCTGTGCAAGGATGCGGGCCTGACCCTGACCGGTGCCGGTTCTGCATATCCCTATCACAAGGACCCCGAGGATTCTCACCTGCGCATTGCGCCCACCTATCCCAGTCTGGACGAGGTGGAAACCGCTTCCGAACTGCTGTGCATCTGTGTGCGTCTGGCTGTGGCAGAAAAACTGCTGGCTGACAAGGCAGACTAACATTTTTTGATTTTGATCTCCTCTGTGCGGCCCGTCTGGGCCGTCAGGGGAGTTTTGTCGCAAGAAAGCCGGCACGACGGCCCCCGTTGCGGAAATGATAAGGCCCGCCGGAGCAGGCGGTCCGCACTAGAATACGGGCGGCAGCTGCAAGAACTGCTGCTTTTGGAGGTTCCCTGAATTTTATGAAAACAAAAGGCAAAGCATGGCATCTGATCGCCACAGTGCTGTTGATCGTGGTATTTGTGTATACTGCGTTCTTCGGTGTGTATGCCAAGTACGGCGATACGACCACGACCTACATCAAAGGTGCAAAGGATATCCGCTTCGGTGTGGATATCAAGGGCGGTGTCAACGTCACCTTTGTGCCGTCGGATGGCTACGATGCTACCGAAGAACAGCTGGAAGCAGCCCAGCTCGTCATTGAGAACCGTCTCGTGGCGCTGAACGTGACCGACTATGAGCTGTATGTGGACAACAACTCCGACAGCCTCATCCTCGAGTTCCCGTGGCAGTCGGGCGAGACGGAGTTCGACCCCGAAGCCGCCATTGAGGAGATCGGCACCACCGCCTATCTGACCTTCCGCGAGGGGAGCAGCGCAGACGGAGAGCTCGTCCTCAACGGTTCGATGGTGGAGAGCGCAGCTGCCCAGTACGGCCCCGTCAACGGCAGCAGCTCCGAGTACTATGTGGCGCTCAAGTTTACCGATGAGGGCGCCAAAGCATTCGGCGACGCGACCACCCGCCTGTATCAGACCGGCGGCACCATCAGCATCTGGCTGGACGACGAGAACGTCAGCACCGCCAGCGTCAACGCCGCCATCACCGACGGCTCTGCCATCATCACCAGTTCTGCGTCGAGCCCCTTCACGCAGGAGGATGTCGTCAAGATGGCCCGTCAGATCAACTCCGGCTCTCTGCCCTTTGCGCTGACGGTGGACAGCTACTCCACCATCAGCCCGAGTCTGGGCGAGAACAGCCTGAGCGCCATGGTGCTGGCCGGCGTCATCGCCTTCGCCCTCATCATGGTGCTGATGACGGCTCTGTACCGTCTGCCCGGCTTCCTGGCCTGCATCGCTCTGGCCGGTCAGGTGGCGGCTACGCTGGCCTTCGTCTCCGGCTACTTCCCGGTGTTTGAGAGCTTCACCCTGACCCTGCCCGGCATCGCCGGCATCATCCTTGCTATCGGCATGGGTGTTGACGCCAACGTCATCACTGCCGAGCGAATCAAGGAAGAGCTGCGCAGCGGCAAGAGCCTTGACGGCGCCCTCAAGAGCGGCTTTGCCCGCGGCCTGACTCCCATCATCGACGGCAACGTGACCATCGTCATCGTCGCCATCGTGCTGATGGGTGCCTTCGGCCCGTCTGACGGCTTCTTTGCCAAGGCCCTGCACTTCGTCTTCTTCGCCTTCGGCCCCTCGACCGCAGGCACCATCTACGCCTTCGGTTACACGCTGCTCACTGGCGTGCTGCTCAACTTCGTGTTCGGCATCTTCGCTACCCGTACCATGATCCGGGGCGCTGCCTCGATCAAGGCTCTGCGTGAGCCCCCGCCTCTACGGTGCCGATGCTCCCGGCAAGACCCCGGCAGAGAAGAAGCAGGTCAACTTCGTCGGCCTGCGCAAGCGCTTCCTGACGATCTCCTCCTGCCTGATGGCAGCCATCGTCCTCTGCGCTGTGGTGCTGGGCGTCCATCTGGACACCGAGTTCACCGGCGGTGCCATGATCACCCTGAGCTACGAGAACAGCTTTGAGATGTCTGCCGTCCAGAAGACCGCCTCCGAGGCGCTGGGCAGCAACGGTCTGACCCTGCAGACCGGCGAGAACGTCGCGACAGGGGAGCAGACCCTGAAAATTTCGATGCCCGGCACCGAGACTGTCACCACCAACGAAGTGCAGACCCTGCTGGACTCCCTGAATGAGAGTTGCCCGGACAACTCCTTTGCACAGCTCTCTCTGAGCAATGTCAGCGCCGCAATGGGTACCAAATTCCTCCAGAAAAGTCTGGTGGCCGTGGTGTTCGCACTGGTGCTCATCCTCGCCTACATCGCCTACCGCTTCAAGAAGATCGGCGGCCTCACCGGCGGCATGATGGCTGTTCTGGCCCTGCTCAATGACCTGATGGTGGTGTTCGGCACCTTCGTGCTGCTGCGCGCCCCGCTGGACGGCAACTTCATCGCCGCCATGCTCACCATCCTCGGCTACTCCATCAACGATACCGTCGTCGTCTACGACCGTATCCGTGAGAACCGCGGCCTGCTGGGCAAAGAAGGCCAGCTTCGAAAGAGCTGGTCAAACCATTCCGTCAACCAGTCTGCCCGCCGTACCATCATCACCACCGTCACTACGGTGATGGCTCTGGGTGTGATGTGCATCGTCTCCAAGCTGTACGGTCTGGACAGCATCTTCACCTTTGCCTTCCCCCTGATGATGGGCATGCTCAGCGGCGTGTACACTTCGCTGTGTGTCTCCACTTCCGCATGGGTGGCTTGGAGCGAGCGCAAAAACGCAAAGAAAAACTGAGCTTCTATCCTGACGCAAATCTGTCCTGAATCTAGGAGGAACGACCATGAAATGCCCCTATTGTGGCGCTGAGGAATCCAAAGTCATCGACTCCCGCCCTACCGAAGACAGCGAGCGCATCCGCCGCCGCCGGGAGTGCCTGAACTGCCATATGCGGTTCACGACCTACGAGGTCGTGGAAACGGTGCCGCTCATCGTCATCCAAAAAGGATAACTCCCGTGAGCCGTTCGACCGGCAGAAGCTGCTCAACGCGATGCTTCGGGCCTGCGCCAAGCGTCCGGTGAGCTACGAGTCTCTGGAACGCGCCGTCAGCAGCATCGAGCAGACCCTGATGAGCACCTACGACCGCGAGGTGACGAGTGTGCGCATCGGTGAGCTGACCATGCAGGAGCTGAAGAAAATCGACGAGGTGGCCTATGTCCGCTTTGCCTCGGTCTATCAGCAGTTTGCGGACGTCGAGAGCTTCTTCAATGAGCTGAAAAAGCTGATGGGCGACCGTAAGAAGTAAAGTGTAAAAAAGCACGAGCGCCCCATTCTCTGCCGCAGGGCAGGGGATGGGGCGCTTTTTGCGCCTCTTGGACACGGGAAAAGAGCCCTTTCTATAAGGTCTGCATCTTTCGGAAGATACGCTGAAAGATTGGATATATAAAAATCTATATAGCCAGGGGCACTCGATGACAGCCTCTTACAAATCGAATTCCTACGGAGCAAAATAACGATAGCGCAATGAAAGTTCCGGATAGCCTTGCTGATAAAATCCGCTTTATAAGACCGATTTCATGCTGAAGCGAGATGATATGATTTCGAATAATATAGATTACACGAAATATAACCGCGTCCAAATGATTTAATTACACAAGTCTACGTGACAGCCATTCCAGCGTCTCCACCTGAACCTGCGCCCGGCGCAGTTCACCAAATGCTTCCTCGGGGGCGTTCAGTTCGAGATGTCCGTCTGCAGCGCGAAGGGCAGCTTCCAGTTCTGTGAAGTCCTGTGTGCGGAGCAGGTGATTCATCCCTTCCCGCATTTTATCGCAGAGTTCAGCGCCCTCGGCCAGTGCCTGCCGCGCGGAAGGGAGGTCCTCGTCCCGGATGGCCTCCATGGCGTTGTCGATGTCGTCCGAAATATCCTCTGCAAAACTTCTGCACCCGCCAGCTGCTGTAAAAAGCCACACCCAGCAGCACTGCCACGATGCACAGACACGCATAAATTTCGCTTCATCTCACACCTCTCACCGGGAGCTGCCCTTGCGGCGGCTCTCTTTTTTCAGCAGAAAATAGTCTTCCGTCTCATTGCCCACTAAAAGCAGGATTTCTTCCGGCAGCAGGGTATTGGCCTGCGCTGTCCGCTCGAGCCAGTCCCGGTCTTTGCCGCACCAGTGCAGATTTTCCTCGAGCACCTGCCCATCCAGCACGAAGGGGATGGTCGCGTGGCTGTGCTCCACTTTCAGCTGCAAGTCAGCGAGGGTAGCGGTCTCTTTCTCAGGGCGCAGTGCCGCCGAGAGACTGCCATTCGTCTCCACTACGGCGTAGGAGACGTCCCGTGGGCTCAAAGATGTTTTTGCCGCGCAGTGCCTCCAGCAGGTCGGCAGTCGTCAGCCGGAGGGTGCGCAGAGCGTTCTGGTCGATTTGTCCGTCCAGGATGACCGTCTTGGGGCGGCCCGACATCAGGTTGAAAAATTTCTGGCTGCGGAAGCTCAGCGCCGACCCCAGCAGCTCCAGTGCTGCGATGAGGAAGAGGGGAATGAGGCTGGCCGTCACCGGCACTTCTTCCGACTCGATGGAGATGGACGCCAGATTTGAGATGAGGATAGTTGGATACCAGCTCTTCGGGGCTGCAGTTCGCCCAGCTGACGCTTGCCCATCAGCCGCATGGCGAACAGAACGCAGAGATAGATGAGCAGAGTACGGAAAATCAGAAGCTTCACGAGAAGGCCCTCCTTGTGGGTTGAATAAGCGCCGCCGGCGCGGGAATACTGGCAGGCAAAGGGGGGATACCGTATGCTGCAGCTTTCCTCGTCGCTGGAAGAGAATCTGGCGGCGCTCAACGCTAGGTTTGGCGATTCGGCGGATTTTTATGCCAAGCGCATCGAGCTTTATCACTGCCCAGGGGCCATCGTCCTTTTCGACAATATGGCCAGCCTCGAGTCACTCTGGTCGCTTTTACTGGACGCAGCCACCCGTCACACGCCCAGCCTCGAACCGGAGCGGATGCCTCACAGCGGTACGCAGGTGTATGATTTGCTGATGAACCACTCCGGTCTGCCCGCCGAGGACAGCCCGGTCAAGGATATGGACGACCTCATCCGCCGCATGACCGCCGGCATGGCCGTGCTTCTGCTGGACGGGTGCTAAAAAGGGGCTTGTCTTCTCGGTGCAGGGGCTAAAATCGCGCTCGGTGGAAGAGCCCTCCGGGGAAGGAAACCTTCGTGGTTCCCGGGAGGGCTTTGCCGACCTGCTGCGGGTCAATCTGAGTTTGCTGCGCCGCCTCATCCGTACCGACACCCTTGTGATGGAGACCGCACAGGCCGACTGTTCCATGAAGACCGAATACGCCATCTGCTACTGCAAAGACAAGGCCGGCAAGACGGCAGTGGCGCGGGTGCGCCGGACGCTCCAGGAGGCAAAGCCGGAGGTCCTGCTGGATTCCAGCTACTTTGTACCGTGGCGTTTTCCCGGCCAGGTGGCGGCTGTTTGCCCCAGTGAGCTATACCGAGCGTCCGGCTTCCGCCGCCGCAAAGCTCTGTGAGGGGAAAATCGTCATCCTTGTCAACGGCAGCCCCTCGGCGCTGGTGCTGCCGTCCCTTTTCTGCGAGAACTTCGACTGCCTCGACGACTACGCCACCACGGCAGTCTTTTTCGTCGTTCCTGCGCGTCCTGAAGTATGGTTCGTTTTATCTCAGCATCTTTCTGCCGGGCGTTTTTTGTCTGTCTGGCGGTCTATCTGCCCGAGCTTATCCCACCGCAGTTATTATTCAAAATCGCGGCGGCAGAAAAGGCGACGCCTCTGCCGCTCTTTGCCGAGATGCTGCTGGTCATCATCCTGTTGGAGATCATCCGGGAGGCCGGGCTTCGGATGCCCCAGACGCTGGGCCACTCGGTGAGCCTTGTGGCAGCACTCATCATCGGTGACGCCGCCATCGGGGCCGGACTGTTGAGTACGCCGGTCATCCTCGTAGCCAGCATCACGGCCATCTCGGTCTTTGTGACGCCCTCGCTGTACGAACCGGCCACATTGCTGCGATTGGGCGTTACGCTGGCCGCCGGTCTGGCCGGTCCGGTAGGTCTGGTGTGCGCGGCCTTGGGCGTGTTGGCCGCACTGACGTCCATCTCCGCGATGGGGGTACCCTATCTTTCGGGCGCAGTCTTTTCGGGCGACGGCGTCGTCCGCCGCAACTATCGGGCGCTGTCCCGCCGCCCATTCACCATCTGGCAAAGGAGGGGTTCCTGAATGCAGCCAAAACAGACATTCTCGGCCCAGACGCTGACACTCAGCGTCGCGGCGGCAGAGCTGGGCCGCGCCATCTTCGGGGCAGGGCAGACCGGCTCCGTCCGTGCCGTCCTGCTGAGCAATGTGCTGGCGGCAGCGGCCTTCGTGCTCCTTGCCGCGCTCGTCTCGGTCAACGCCTCCCGTCTGATCCGCCCGGGCTTTGCAGGAAAGTGCATCTGTGCCGTCTTTCTGCTCTGGTATCTCTTCGAACTTGTCCGGACGGCTGCAATGCTCCAACAAGCCTGCTGGGAACAGTTTGCGTCTATGGCCTTCATCGGTCTGCTGCCGTTCTTTCTCTGGGCAGGGTGGAGCCTCGGCTGTGAGCTGTATGACCGGATGGCCTCCGTCCTCGGGTGGCTCGTAGTGCTGGGCATCGTGTTCTGTGTACTGGGGCTGGCCGGACAGCTGCAATGGCAAGGTGCTCGTGACAGGTGAGACGGCACATTCGTTTGTGCTCCGGATGCATCTTTTACCGGAATATTTCTCCTTTCCACTTCTCTGTAAGAGCAAAAAGTAATGCGAAAATTCAGTAAAAAGTTCTGTCGTGTGGCTTCCAATCATCGCTGCCGTCATTTCCTCAGGTTATGCGCTGGGGCTGGCCCTTCTTTTCGGCGCACCGCAGGCTTACCCGGGCTATGAGCTGCTGCGGGCGTGGAGCTTCGGCGGCATCTCCCGCTTTGATGCCGCGTTCCTGCTCCTCTGGCTGGCGGCAGCGATCTTCCGCTTTGGCTTTATCGTCCGTGCCGTCCGGCTGCTCTGTGAGCGCCTTGCCGAAGGGCCTGTAAATGCGGAGGCTGCACGATGACCCGCCGGGGCTGGCTGCGGCTGATGGCCGCAGGCGTCCTCGTCGTCTGGCTCTGCCTCTTTTGCATTGGGACAACACCGAAAAAAGCATGATACGCGCCCTTCTCGTTGAGACGAACGGAGACAGCTGGACGGTGGGTCTGCTGTACCAGTTCCCGGAAGCTTCCGCCGATTCCTCCGAGGCCAGAGCCGCTATCCGTCTCTGTATTGGCCGGGGCCCCGAGCTTTCTTCTGCCATTTCTGCCGCCGAGGAAGCCCTGCCCCAGCGGGCGGACTGGCGGCTCTGCGAATATCTTCTGGCCGGGCTGGATTCGGTGCGGCTAACGCTGTCTGCCTGTGAAGAACTGTTTCTCCATCGACCCTACGGGCGGCTGGCGTCCCGGGTGTTCGGGGGAAGCTTTTCGGTAGAGACGCTGAAAGAGCGGGCCGATGAATCAGACGTCCTGCCTGAAAATCTCCTGCAATGCGTCAAAAACGCTGCCCCGGCCGCGCCCCGGCTCTATCAGCAGAGCAGCGGCTTCATCCTGCCTGTCGTGGAGCTGGAAGACGAGGATGCACATTACAGGCCCGAAGCCCTCATCGTCACCCCGGAACAGACCGGCCAGCTGACCGAGTCCCAGACGGAAATGGCACTCTTATTGCAGGGCAAAAGCTGGACGGATACAGGGGAGCATCGTTTCTTTCTGGAATCTGGGCCGCTCCGCCTGCGCCGGGCTTTCTGCGGCGTGGAGCGGGAAGGGGAGAGCTTTCTTCTTCGGGTGAACGCGCTCTCACGCAATAATGCCCTGCCTGCCGACGCCGAAGCAGAACTGGAAGCCCTCTGTGCGGACACCGTCCGCCGCTGCTGGACGCTGGGGCTGGACATCTCCGGACTCGGTGCGCATCAGGCACTGCGTGACGGTCATTTTGCGCTCACAACAAAAAACGTCTGCCCGGAAATTCGGGCAGACGTGAAGCTCATGAAATGTTAAGAAGCCGTTTCGAAGATCACGGTGATGGTGGTACCCTCGTCCACAACGCTGTCCAGCTTGATGCGGGCATTGTGGATGCGGGCGATGTGTTTGACGATAGCCAGACCCAGACCGGTGCCGCCGGTGGCTTTGCTGCGGCTCTTGTCCACCCGGTAGAAGCGCTCGAACACGCTGGTCTGCGCCTCTTTCGGGATACCGATGCCGTTGTCCTTCACGGTCAGGGTGCAGTGACCGTCCCGGGTGCAGGCCGTGATGATCTGGACTTTTCCACCGGGGCGGTTGTAGCGAATGGCGTTGTCGCAGAGGTTCTGGCACAGCTCATCCAGCAGACTGCGGCTGCCTGCCACAGGGGCGCTCTCGCCAAGGTAGGTCAGGGAGATATAGGAGTGCCGGGCGTTGACCTTCTGGCGCTCCACGCACTCGCGGGCCACATCCAACAGATCGACCGTTTCCATTGCAGGCGCAGTACCCGTCTCGCTCACATTGTCGAGGTGGGAGAGCTGCAGAATATCGTTGACCAGCTGGATCATCCGGCTGGCCTCTACATGGATCTTGCGGGCAAAACCCGGCGTATCCTCGGGTTTTGCAATGCCGGTCTCGATGAGCTCTGCATAACCGGAGATGCTGGTCAGAGGCGTTTTTCCAGCTCGTGGCTGACATTTGGGCCGTGAACTCCTGCCGCATTTTGTCGTTATTTTCCCCGGCAGCATCCGGTCGGAGTGGATGCTTTCAGCAAAGGGGCATAAGCTCCTTGTAGGGGACATTCTCCTGAATGTGATCGAGGTCATCGGTCATCTTGAGCACAGGCTGGACAAGGCTCTTGGTCAGCAGTCCGGCAATGATGGCGGCTGCGCCCATCATCAGGAAACAGCTCAGCACGATGGCAGGCAGAGCGGCGTCATAAATCGACCAGATCGTCTCAGAATCCTGCGCCACCCGGAGGATGTCTCCGTTCGTCAGCAGCATGGCGTAATAATAAGTCTCATAGCCCAGCGTCTGGGAGTCGCGGCAGTCGCGGCCCACACCGCTTTTCATGGCCTGTTGTATCTCGGGGCGGCTCAGATGGTTCTCCATCGGCTGGTTGGTGGCCGACTCAAAAAGCACACTGCCGTCCGAGGCGATGAGAGTGATGCGCAGCGAGCCGTCCACATAAGTTTCCAGCTGGCTGGTGGTGTCCACCTGCGCACAGCCGACAGCCACAAGGTCGGCTTCCCGCTCAAGGGCTGTCCAGGCCTGCTCCCGGAACGCCTTGTGGAACACAAAGATGCAGAGCGCAGCGGTACACGCCAGCCCCGCAAAGCCCATCAGAAACAGCAGATAGCTTATTTTTTCCTTCCATGCTGCGTGGTTTCATTGCTCGAGCTCCTCCTCGCTGTCCGTCAGCTTGTAGCCCACCTTCCGCACTGTGCAGATGTACTTTCCGGCGTCGCCAAGCCTTTTTGCGCAGGGTGCGGATGTGCATATCCACGGTCCGGCTCTCCACCGAGATGTCAGTACCCCACACCACCTGCAAAATGGTCTCGCGGGTGACGACAAGGTTGGTGTTTTCCAGCAGCAGACGGAGCAGGCTGTATTCTTTGTAGGTCAGCTCCACCGGTGCGCCGCTGACGGTGACGCTGTGGCGGGCATTGTCCAGCAGGATCTCCCGGAAACTGTAGACGTTGGGCCGTGCCTCGGGCTCTGCCCGGCGGAAGGGCCGCCCGCACCCGGCTCAGGAACTCCATGATGCCGAAAGGTTTGGTGATGTAGTCGTCTGCGCCGCAGTCGAGGCCGCGCACGGTGTCCAGCTCGCTGGACTTGGCCGTTATCATGATGATGGGCAGACGCCGCAGGGAAGGGGCGGCGCGGAGCGTTTTTCAGGATGGAAAAGCCGTCCTCACCGGGGAGCATCACGTCCAGGATGACCAGTTCCGGCGGCGCGGTGTGGACGGCCTGCCAGAACGGCTCCGAGGACTCGAAGCCCACGGCCTCATAGCCGTTGGACTGCAATGCATACTGCTCTAATTCACGGATGGCTGAATCGTCTTCTACGATATAGATCATGCCTGTTTGTCCTCCGTTTCGGTGACGTTTTCGTCGGGGAAGAGATAGCGCTCACGGTAGCGGTTCAGGCGGCGCTGGAACTGCTCGCTCTCCTTGGTGGAGGCATGGCCGCTGCGCAGGTCGTTGAGGTAGGCGTGGGTGTCGAAGCTGTCCTGTGCCACCTCGATCTGGGCAACTGCCACGTTGCTGCAGTGGTCGCAGACGCGCTCGTAGTTGGTCAGCAGGTCTTCCAGCACGAAGCCATACTCGATGGAACAGCTGCCGGCCTGCAGGCGGGCGACGTGCCGTGCCTTGATGGCACGCACCAGCTCGTCCACGACGGTCTCCAGAGGTTCGACCTTGCTTGCCAGATGCAGGTCATCCTTGCGGAAGGCGTCAGTGGTGCGGTTCAGCACGTCCTGCACGGCGTCCTCAAGCACCTGCAGCTCTTCGCGGGCGTCGGTGGAGAAGTTGATCTCCTTGGTGTGCATCTCCTGTGCGGATTCCAGAAGGTTCACGGAATGGTCGCTGATGCGCTCGAAATCGCTGATGGTGTGGAGCAGAGTATTCACGCTCTGGCTGTCCGCATGGTTCAGCTCACGGCTGGACAGCTTGACGAGGTAAGTGCCAAGGGCGTCCTCGTACTGGTCAACTTTGCTCTCCTCATCCCGGACTTTCTGGGCCAGCGTATCATCCCAGGTGTGAGTCAGGCTCATGGCCTGCATGACGCCCACACGGGCCAGCTCGGCCATATCAGCAGTAGCAGAGTGGGCGCGGGCCACGGCCACAGCCGGGGTGTTCAGCAGACGTTCGTCCAGCAGAGCAAAGCTCTCTTTTTCGGCGTCGTCGGGGATGGTGAGGATGGCCAGCTTTTCCAGACCATTTGCGAAGGGGAGAAGGATGAGGGTGGCCGCGATGTTGAAGGCGGAGTGGACCACGGCAATGCCCCAGGCGGCGATGGTCTCGTTCACAAAATCAAAGTGGACCACGGCGTTCAGACCGTAGAAACCGGCCAGAAAGACCGTGACACCGATGATGTTGAAGTAGAGGTGGACCATGGCGGCACGGCGGGCATTCTTATTTGCGCCCACAGAAGAGATCAGCGCGGTGACACAGGTGCCGATATTCTGACCCATGATGATGGGGATAGCGCTGCCGTAGGTGATGACGCCGGTGGCGCTCAGCGCCTGCAGGATGCCGACGCTGGCGCTGGAGCTCTGGATGATGCCGGTGACCAGTGCGCCCACCAGAACGCCGAGGATGGGATTGGAGAAGCGGACGAAGAGGTTGGTGAACCATGCCTCACCCTGCAGGGGCTCGACGGCATTGGACATGGTAGTCATGCCGGTCATCAGGATGGCAAAGCCGATGAGGATCGTGCCGATGCCCTTTTTGCTTCTCATTCTTGCCCATATAGAGCAGGATGCCGATGAAGGCGAGAATGGGGCTGAAGGAGGTGGGCTTGAGCATCTGGATCCAGATGCTGTCGCCCTGCAGGCCGGAAAGGCTCAGCAGCCAGCTGGTGACAGTGGTACCCACATTGCTGCCCATAATGATGCCGATGGCCTGATGCAGCTCCATGATGCCGCTGTTGACGAAGCCGACCACCATGACGGTGGTAGCACTGGAACTCTGGATGATGGCGGTCACGCACAGACCGAGGAAGAATGCCCTTGACGGGGGTTATCCGTCAGTTTGCTCAGGATCTTCTGCAGATGGCCGCCGGCCTGTTTCTCAAGGGCTTTGCCCATGATGTCCATGCCGAACAGGAACAGAGCCAGACCGCCCAGCAGAGAAAAGACATTGAATAGAGTCATGTTTTACTCCTCACTTGTTGAAGCTTGCGTTTGTACATCGACAGTGGCCGTAGAGGACCCGTGCAGGAGCATGTCTCAACTTTTTTACACGACCTGCACTGGATTTCACCGGTCCTATCCCTGATTATGAGTATACGAGTGGAATGTAAAATCGGAAACCGGCGAAATGTAAAACTCATGTAAAGTAAACTCTATCCCTGCCTCCTATTATATGGTTTTGGCCCCCGGATGCAAGCGCTGACGCAAAACCAGAAAAGATTCCTGAAAGAATTGTTGTTTTTGCTGTCCGTCTCGATTATAATATAAAGAAGGATAAACTGTGCTGCCTTTTGGTATGGCAGAGCACAGAGGATGCAGGAGGAAAAACGAATGGGGAATTTCGCTGTTTCGCTCAAGCGGCTGGTCGAGAAGGTCAGCCTCGAGGTTATCTATACGCCCTGCGATCTGGACAAGATCAGCGTCGAGATCGCAGAGGTCAACCGTCCCGGCCTGTTTCTGGCCGGTTACTACGATTATTTCGATAAGCTGCGCTTACAGATCATGGGCCTTGCGGAGATGAACTTTCTGGCGGGTCTTACGCCGGAAAAGCGCCGTGAGCGCCTCGACCAGCTGTTCCGCCAGCAGCCTCCGGCCGTCATCCTCTGCCGCAACGAGGAATTGGAACCCTTCCCGGAGATGCAGGAACTTGCAAAACAGCACGGGTAGCCCTGCTGCGCTCCAACGAGACGACCTGCACCATGATGGGCAGCCTCATCAGTATGCTGAAACCTTGAACTGGCCCCCGCATCACCCGCCACGGCGTGCTGGTGGAAGTTTACGGTGAAGGCATCCTCATTCTCGGCGACAGCGGCATCGGCAAGAGCGAGCTGGCCATTGAGCTGGTCAAGCGCGGCCACCGCCTCGTCGCCGACGATGCCGTGGAGCTACGCAAGGTCTCCAACCGCCAGATCATGGGTACTGCGCCGGAAAACATCCGCCACTTCATTGAGCTGCGCGGCATCGGCATCGTCAATGTGGCCCGCGTGTTCGGTGTGGGCGCGGTCAAGGTGAGTGAAAGCCTCGACCTCGTCGTCCAGCTGGAAGCATGGGACCCCACCAAAAACTATCAGCGCACCGGTTTGGAAAGCGAGTATTATGACATTCTTGGGCGTCAACCATCCCCAGCACTATCATCCCCGCTTTCGCCCGGACGCAACCTCGCAGTCGTGCTGGAAACCGCGGCTATCAATAACCGCCAGAAGAAGATGGGTTATAACGCCGCCAAGGAACTGCTCATCCGTCTGGGCCTGAACGACACGATGGACTGATTTTCTACCGATAGAGGAAGAACGAATGGAACGATTGAAAAAGGCTTTGTCCGCTGCGGGCATTGCATACAAAGAAAATGAGCCGCTCAGTGCGCACTGCACTTTCCGCATCGGCGGCCCGGCAGATGTCTTTATCCTGCCGGAAAATGAGGCGCAGCTCTGCGCCGCCATCAAGCTGGCGAAGGAAGCGAATGTCAAATATTATCTGCTGGGCAACGGCAGCAACATCCTGTTTGAGGATGCGGGCTACCGGGGAGCTGTCATCAATGTATCGGCCATGAAGAGCGCGATCGGCATTCTTGAAAACATCTGTTTCCCGGGTAAAGACCCATCCCTGACTTACGATGCTGTCGTTGTCGGTGCAGACAAGATGCTCTCGTCGCTCTGCATGACGGCGCTGGAAAACAGCCTCACCGGTCTTGAGTTTGCCTACGGCATCCCGGGTACGGTGGGCGGAGCTGTCTACATGAACGCCGGAGCTTACGGCGGCGAGATGAAGGACGTGCTGGTCTCCGTGCGGTATCTGACCGCAGAAGGGGAGAGCGTTGAGGTACCGGCAGAACAGCTCGACCTCAGCTACCGCCACAGCATTTTCGAAGAAAACGGCGGCTGCATCCTCTCGGCAAAGTTCCACCTTGCAAGAGGCAATGCCGCCGACATCCGCTCCAGGATGGACGACCTGATGGCCCGCCGCAAAGACAAACAGCCTCTCGACAAGCCCAGCGCCGGCAGCACCTTCAAGCGGCCGGTGGGCGCATTTGCGGCGGCCCTCATCGACCAGTGCGGTCTGCGGGGCTACCGCCATGGCGGCGCAGCCGTCAGTGACAAGCACTGCGGCTTTGTGGTCAATCTGGGTGGAGCGACCTGTGCAGATGTGCTGGCTCTGTGCGATGAGGTGCGTGCCATCGTGAAAGAAAAGACCGGCTACGACCTGGAAAAAGAAATTCGTGTGGTGGAAGCATAAAAGAAAGAGGCGTGCAAAATGGATCTTCTCATCGTCAGCGGCCTTTCCGGTGCAGGCAAATCTGTCGCCATGAATGCGCTGGAAGACATCGGTTTTTTCTGCATTGATAACATCCCGGCGGCACTGCTGCCCAGCATCACGGCGTTTTCGAAAGCGGGTGACAACCAGCTCAAGCGGGTGGCTCTCTGTATGGACATCCGCGGCTGCCGCACGCCGGAAGAGATCGAAGAAGCTCTTTCTCAGCTGGACGCGCAGGGGATAGAATATGAGATCTTGTTCCTTGATGCCCCGGACGATGTGCTAATGCGCCGCTACAGTGAGACGCGCCGCCGCCATCCGATGAGCATTTCTGACGGTCTTTCCACCCGGGAAGCCTTCCGCAGGGAGCGCGAGATCTTGCAGCCCCTCAAAGACCGGGCAGATTATACCATCAATACCGGCCTGCTCTCTACCTCGCAGAACAAAGAGCGCATCTGCAACCTGTTCAACCAGAACGGCGGCGCGAAGAGCGCCATGCGACTGACGGTCATGTCCTTCGGCTTCAAGTTCGGCATCCCACCGGAGGCAGATCTTGTGCTGGATGTCCGCTGTCTTCCTAACCCTTTTTATGTCCCGGAACTGAAGCATAAAACGGGTCTTGATGAAGAGGTCGTCGATTTTGTCATGAGCCACCCGGAGGCGCAGGAGCTTTTGAAGCGCTATGAATCGTTTCTGGAATATGCTCTTCCGCTCTACGTCAAGGAAGGCAAAAGCCAGCTCACCATCGCAGTGGGCTGCACCGGCGGCAAGCATCGCTCCATCACATTTGCGCGGAAAATCGCGGAATACTGCGAAAAGCTTGGACTACAAGCCCGGCATCCAGCACCGCGATTCTGTCCGTTGAAAGGATAAACATATCATGAGTTTTGCAT
>ENA-OQES01000490-OQES01000490.1-human-gut-metagenome-genome-assembly--contig:-NODE-490-length-16709-cov-2.791883_pt1 | contig 16709 bp, 21 predicted proteins | sample MGYA00242798_ERZ504641 | MGnify/ENA primary metagenome ERZ504641 (study PRJEB26092, sample SAMD00036327) | human gut metagenome | host: Homo sapiens | study: EMG produced TPA metagenomics assembly of... | reverse complement strand
GGAGGAGTTCCCGTCCAAGAGCAATTTTGTAGACGCAGAAAAGCGCACCCAGATCCAGAAGGAATAGAAGCAAAAAGCATCAGGAACCATCCATCAGATGCCGCGAGCAGGGCACTGAAGAAAAATTTCCAAGGAATAGAAATACGCCAAGTCCCACTACCATACGTATTCTGCTGATGGTATTCCTGGAGAAAAAAATTCGATCAGCTTACCGGCTTTACAAAGACACAGACGGGGAAGCTTCAGACATTTGCGAAGCAGGCTGTTTTTCCACAGGGTGCGAGCTTTGATCCTGCGGATCAGGCTTAAATAGCCGATCCAGAACAGGCACGTGATCAGGAAAATCGTGATACCCAGGATGATCAGGGAGGAGACAAGGTATAGGTGGAAGCTTGCATGCTAAGTCCTGCGGTCAATACAGCCAAGTGCCGGGATACACACGAGTCCGGCTGCTAACTTCCGTATAGATCCTGTCTAAAAAAAGTTCAGTTCTGGCTGAACAGTGTCTGTATTACCCGCTATCGGAATTTCTTCTTCCGGTGTGGACAGTAAGCCAGATAAAATCTATGATAAAGAGCAGAAAACTGATCATGGTGATCACAGCAGCCGGGATAAATAAAGTACGGTAAGTCAGGAAATGCTGTCTGTCAGCTTTTAATGGAATCCTGTACAGGAAGGCTGGTATCATCGATCCAGGCAAGAAAACTGCAGTTTTCATCGTATGTGGAGTTTCGAAGGAGATCGATCCAGCTTCCTACAGAAGAGTTTGCAGCAAGCGGAAAGGTTCAGATTCATAAGACCATTCCGGGCATTTTTCTCATCTGTGGCAGCTTCGTTGACACTTAGGAACACGTAAGGCCTTTTTTGTCTGCAAAAACCGGAAATATCAGTCAGGTCGGAAGTATAGGCTGCATCTGTATTTGTGAAGATTTTCTGTGAGGTGTTATCCGTATAGGCATAATGGAGATTGGAATTATCATTGCTGTACTCATCCAGTGTCTGAGCAGCTTCTGTCCAGCTGGAAAAAAGATCCCGGGCATTATCCAGCTGCTCAAAGGCATCGTTCAGGTTCCCCTTGAAATTCCTGGTTTTGGATGAGGTGGAATTCATGTAATCCAGGAGACTGTCGTAACCTTCCGGTGCACAGGGGATTTCAAGGATCGGAGTGAGCATATCTGCCACATCTGTGTAAACCACGTTTCCGTTTTTGTCTGTAATGGTTTTCAAAGGTTCCTGTGACTGGATGCCGCCGTCTGCATATTCGGCGCTCAGAGCGGAAAGAATCCTCTCAGTCCAGTCTTTCTGGGAAATTCCCTCGTGTTTCAGGGCACCGGAGTTGGCATTTAGCTGCAGGGTTCCGTCTTCCAGAGCTTTTTTGAAATCAGAATAGTACATATATTTTGTTTCACCCTCCGGGGTGGTAAGGCCCAGGACGATCCAGTTATCATTGGAATGGATCGTCTGTGAACTCCATTCCTTAAGATCATTGAAGGAATAAGCCAGTCCGGAGGTGTTTTTGAAGGAGAGAGAATCTCCGTTATAAAGCTCTCCGAGATCAATGTATGCATCTTCGCTTGTTTTTATCCAGGATTTCCCTGGCTGAGATCCCCGGACAGGATTGTGGAAATTTTTGAGTAAAAGCTGTCAGCAAAAGCAGAAGTCTGGAAATAATCCTTTGTTTTAAGATCTTCTGCAGAGTCTATCCGGATACCTGCCTGGATCACCAGTGCCGCTGAAAAGACCATGATCACAGGCAGGATAAGAGCAAGGACAAGAGCAGGAATGCGCATAAATGAACGTTTTTTTCCCGTATGTTTATTTTTATTCATAATACCCCTTTCTGAAGTACAGATACTTCATGGCCGGCTGGCTCACCGGCTCAGTTTTTCGATTTTATAACCCAGGCCCAGACAACTTTCAGATAGCGGGGATCCCTGGGGTTGATTTCAATCTTTTCGCGAATGTGACGGACGTGGACGGCTACCGTGTTATCCGCGGCCAGAGCATCTTCATTCCAGATGCTCTCGTAGATCTGTGTGGTGGAAAAACCACGTCCGGGATTTTTCATGAGAAGAAGCAGGATATTATATTCGATGGGCGTCATCCGTACCGCTTCTCCATCTACCAGCACCTCTTTTTTTCGTCATCGTTTACCGTAAGACCTCCGGTTGTGTAGATGTGTTCCGATGCTGCCGGTGCAGCGGAGCCGAGCTGTGTGTACCGGCGCAGCTGGGATTTTACCCTGGTGATCAGCTCCAGAGGATTGAAAGGTTTGGGTGATATAGTCATCTGCACCGATGTTAAGGCCAAGGATTTTGTCTGTGTCTTCAGATTTTGCGGACAGGATGATGATGGGCAGAGGATTGCATTCCCGGATCTTGACCGTTGCCCGGATCCCGTCGAGACGGGGCATCATCACATCGATGATCAGTAGATCTACAGTTTCGCTGTTCAGGATATCCAGTGCTTCCTGTCCGTCATAGGCTTTCAGAATGTGATAGCCTTCCTGCGTAAGATAGATTTCGATAGCTTCCACGATGTCTTTGTCGTCATCGCAAACAAGTATGTTAGCCACATTTTTTGTACCTCCCTGATGTTATTAGAATAGCAGCCGGAAATTAAGACGAAAGGGGTAAATTCTTAAGATTCCATGAAATCCATTGTACTATATTAAGGATATAGTGTAAACAGAGAAAGCCTTGTTGGCAGCAGACGTGATGTGCTAAACTAGTACTAGATAACAGAAAATAACGATATTGGAAGAAAGATCAGGAGAAAAGTGAAAGTGGAGAATGAAAATAAAATCAGCAGTATGGCAGGGAGCGCGCACTGTACGGAAGAAAATTATGTCAGCTTGTGCTCTTTGTCCAAGAGAATGCCTGGCAGACCGGGGTGCAGGGTAAAAAAAGGCTTCTGTGGCATGGATGAGAGAATTTATCTGGCAAGGGCTGCACTTCATATGTGGGAGGAACCCTGTATCTCCGGAACAAAAGGCTCCGGGGGCAGTGTTCTTTTCCGGGTGCGGGTTGCGCTGCTGTTTCTGCCAGAATCATGATATTGCCATCGGGAGCAGGGGACGGGCTGTAAGTGTGGAACGGCTTGGAGAGATTTTTCTGGAACTGAAGGAAAAAGGAGCTGCAAACATCAATCTGGTAACAGGTGCACACTATGTACCACAGATCATAGAGGCACTGGATATGGCCCGAAGGAATGGTCTGGATATTCCGGTGGTGTATAATTCTAGCGGGTATGAAAAACAGAAACCCTGAAGCTTCTGGAAGGATATGTGGACATTTATCTTCCGGATCTGAAATATCTGGATCCGGAGCTTGCACAGAAATTTTCTTATGCGCCGGATTATGTGCAGGCTGCAAAGGCTGCAATTGGAGAGATGGTGCGTCAGACCGGGAAATGTGAGTTTGGAGAGGATGGATACATCCGGAAAGGAACCATTGTCCGTCATCTGATCCTGCCGGGACATACAGGAAATTCCATAAAGGCTCTGAGGTATCTTCATGAAACCTATGGGGAAGATATTTATATCAGTATTATGAATCAGTATACGCCGGTGAGAAAATTTGTGGAATTTAAGGAATTAAACCGGAAAGTTACAAAAAGAGAGTATGAAAAAAGTTCTGGATGCTGCTGTGGATATGGGGATTCAGAATGGATTTATCCAGGAAGGAGAAACTGCTTCAGAAAGCTTTATTCCGGATTTCGATTATGAGGGAGTGGAAAAAAAGTACTCCATAAATGGAAGGAGGCCGGTACTTTCGTACCGGCGCGTATGAAAAAGAAAAATATTATAGAAAGTTCATCACCTTCTATGACTTATAATATACAGTAAAAATGTGAAGAAAGTGTGTCTAACATTTGAAATAAATGTGAAAAGAACAATTTATGCCACAAACATAGCAAAATATGACGAATATTTATCAGAATTTCTTCCAGGTTTCACGAAGGAAAAGGATCAGGATCGGAAATAGCTCCAGTCGGCCGGCCAGCATATCGAAAGAAAGGACCAGCTTGGACAGCGGAGAAAAGATCCCGAAGTTTCCGGTAGGACCGATCAGGGAAAGACCGGGACCTACATTGTTTAAAGTGGTGACTACGGCTGTGAAATTTGTTACAAGATCAAATTCATCAAAACTGATGATAAAGATAGATGCAGCCACGATCATCAGATAAACGATCATATAAATATTGGTGGCACGCATAACTTCGTGAGACACCGCTTTTCCGTCCATTTTGATCATTTTTACTGCATTGGGATGCAGATAAAGATGCAGTTCCTTGCGGACGGATTTTGCAAGAAGCAGAAGACGGGAAATCTTGATTCCGCCGCCTGTACTGCCGGCACAGGCACCACAGAAGGTAAGCAGTACCAGGATCGTCCTGGATACTGCAGGCCACTGGTTATAATCCGTAGTGGCATAACCGGTGGTAGTGATAATAGAACCAACCTGGAAAAATGCCTGCTGAAGTGCTTCCCACACATTGTCAAACAGATGTCGGACATTGAATGTGATCATCAGGGCAGAAGCGATGATCACAAAGAAGTAGCAGCGGACCTCTTCAGATTTCAATGCCTGAGAAAACTTCCTGGTGAGAAGAAGAAAATAGACATTGAAGTTTACGCCAAACAGGATCATAAAGATAGTGATGACGATCTGAATATATAAGCTGTAACTTCCCATACTGTCGGATTTGATTCCGAACCCACCGGTTCCGGCAGTTCCAAATGCTGCACAGAGACTGTCGTAAAGAGGCATCCCCCCAAGAAGCAGGAGGATGATCAGTGCAACAGTGAGTGCAATGTAGATCTTGTACAGGATCTTGGCAGTTGACTGGACTTTTGGAAGAAGAAAGAAAACGATTTCCTTCCAATGCCGGATGAAAATGTAAAGGCAGATATCATTTACCTGTGTTCTCCGAACAACCCGACAGGAGCATGCTATAATAAAGAGCAGTTAGAGGCATGGGTTGCCTATGCACTGAAAAATGATGCGGTGATCCTGTATGATTCCGCATACGAAGCATTTATCACAGATCCTACACTTCCAAGAAGCATCTATGCGATCGAGGGCGCAAAGAAATGTGCGATCGAGTTCTGTTCCCTTTCTAAGACAGCAGGATTCACAGGTACACGTTTCTCCTATACAGTTGTTCCGGAAGAACTTGTGTTTGAGACATCAAATGGCGGAACATTGAGCCTGCACAATATGTGGAACAGAAGACAGTGTACAAAGTTCAACGGAACACCGTATATCATCCAGTATGCCGGAGCTAAGGTATTCACAGAAGAGGGCATGAAAGAGTGTCAGGAGAATATAGGATATTATCGTGAAAATGCGCGTATGATCGCTGAAACACTTGAGAAGAAAGGAATCTCATTTACAGGCGGCGTGAACTCACCATACATCTGGTTCGAGTGCCCGAAGGGAATGGAGTCCTGGGAGTTCTTTGATTATCTCCTTGAAAATGCTCAGGTTGTCGGAACACCGGGAGCAGGATTCGGAGAAAATGGAAAGAATTATTTCCGTCTGACATCCTTTGGAAAACATGAGAAGACAAAAGAAGCAATGGAGCGTTTCAATTCATTATTCTAAGATATAAAGTAAACGGATTACATGCGTAACAGAAGAAAGTTATCATAGTGACGGTTTACAGAGGGCAAAAAAGAGGAGCTGTTCATGCTTCTCATTTTTGTTGTCAGGCAAAGCGGGAATCCTGAACAGCAACATTTTGTATTACATTAGAAACAAATCCGGTGTGAGTTTACAAGACCGTACAAGTTTGGTATGATAGAAACGGTATATCAGATTTTGAAATGTAGAAAGGATGGAACGTTAAAATGAAAATTGGTATTGGTAACGATCACTCCGCACTGGAGCTGAAAGCAGAAATCGTAGAATTTCTGAAAGAGAAAGGTCATGAGGTTGTAGATTATGGAACATATACAACAGACAGCTGTGACTATCCGGTGTATGGAGAGAAAGTGGCCCGTGCAGTTGTAGCAGGAGAAGTAGAGAAGGGGATTTTGATCTGCGGAACAGGACTTGGAATCTCTCTCGCAGCGAATAAAGTAAAAGGAATTCGCGCATGTGTCTGCAGCGAGCCATTTACAGCGAAGATGTCAAGAGCACATAATGACTGTAATGTACTTGCATTTGGAGCTCGTGTAGTAGGTGGAGAACTTGCAAAGATGATCGTTGATACATGGATCAATACAGAATTCGAAGGCGGCCGTCATCAGCGCAGAGTAGATCTGCTGATGGAGATCGAGGAGAGAAACTAAACAGTTACAAAGATTTCAAGAAAGAGACTTCTGCGTTACATTTTATCAGAGCGCGGAAGTCATTTTCAAAAAAGGGGAAGGAAAAAATGCAGGAATACGATTTATCACAATGGGGTTTTATTCATTTTTTCTCTACAGTTTTCTGGGATGGATCTGGGAAAGCTGTTATGTTTCTGTCAGAAAGCACCGTTGGGTGAACCGTGGATTTATGCATGGTCCGATGCTTCCGCTCTATGGTTCCGGAGCAATGGTTGTTCTGATCATGACGATTCCGGTCAGAGATAACATCCTGCTTGTCTTTCTTATGGGAATGATCGGTGCGACAATCCTGGAGTATTTTACAGGAATTACGATGGAGCGTTTGTTCCACGTAAGATACTGGGATTATAGAAACCTGAAATTTAATGTCAGAGGATACATTTGTCCACTGGCAAGCTTGTGCTGGGGAGTATTCTCCATTCTTATGGTAAAGGTCGTACATATTCCATTTGAACATATAGTATTGTTGATTCCGGTTACAATAGCCGATATCCTTGCATTTGTTCTGACAATCGCAGCAGCAGTTGACTTCACACAGTCCTTCAACGAGGCTATGGATATGAAACGTATCCTTGTACAGCTTGAAGCCAGCAAAGAACAGATCCAGAAGATGCAGGAGCGCCTGAAAGATGCTTCTGAGGAAATGCAGGACAGACTGAAAGATGCATCAGAAGGTGTTCAGGAACGGCTGAAACGTGCATCTGAAGGGGTACAGGAGAGGCTTGAGGACAGCTATCTGTTGTATGAAGAGCGTAAAGAGATGAAAGCAGCGGAGAAGCAGACAAGAAAAGAATTGTATCTTGCGAAGATAGAAGAACAGCGTAGAGAACGAAAAGAACAGCTTACACAGCTTTCAGAGAAGGTTGAGGCACTGCTTCGTACTGTCCGACTGGAGAATGAAGCACAAGAGTCTGAATCGAAAGGAAACTGGAGAAAAGAACTTGCCCAGATGCGTTCCAATATATTAAGGGAGAGACAGAAATTAGGCTCACGTACAGACAGAAATTATGTAAATGCTATGAGACAGCTGAGAAGAAACCCTACAGCAGTATCAGACAAGTTCAAGAATGCGATGGAAGAATTAAAGAAAAATGCCGAGGTGAAATAAATGACAAAGAAACAGCGTGCGCTTGAAGTGATTGAAAGACTGAAGAAAGAGTATCCGGATGCAGGATGCACGCTTGATTATGATCAGGCATGGAAGTTGCTGGTCAGTGTAAGGCTGGCAGCACAGTGTACAGATGCAAGAGTAAATGTAGTCGTGGAAGGTCTTTATGAGAAATATCCAACAGTGGAAGCACTGGCAGAAGCTCCGGTGGAAGATATTGAAGAGATTGTACGTCCTTGTGGTCTTGGAAAGAGTAAGGCGAGAGATATCAGCGCCTGTATGAAGATGCTTCGTGATGAATATGGTGGAAAGGTTCCTGATGATTTTGATGCTTTATTAAAACTTCCGGGAGTCGGAAGAAAGAGCGCGAATCTGATCATGGGAGATGTGTTTGGAAAGCCGGCAATTGTGACAGATACACATTGTATCCGCCTGACAAATCGAATTGGTCTGGTAGATGGAATCAAGGAGCCTAAGAAAGTAGAGATGGCTTTGTGGAAGATTATCCCGCCGGAAGAAGGAAGTGACCTTTGCCACCGTCTTGTTTATCATGGAAGAGAGATATGTACTGCGAGAACAAAACCGTATTGCGACAGATGCTGTTTGGCAGATGTCTGCAAAAAGGTCGGAGTATAGTAAAAAGATCAGGGTATAACAGTCAAAATAAAAAGTCTGTGAAAAGAATCTTAAGAGTAGATAGATTCTTTCACAGACTTTCTTTCTATCAGTCTAAGCTAACTCAATAGCACCTGTTCCGCCGGCACAAGCATAGTAAGCTTTCTTATCCTCAGGTTTTACATAGATCTTAAGGTCGGAGCTGTCCATACCTTCAGCTTTGCATTTATCAAGAATCTTCTCTGCAAGTACAGCAGCGTCATATTCGCCGTTCTGATACTGGATGAAAAGATCATATGCCGGAGCAGCATTTACTGGTGCAGTTGTTTCTGTTACAGTCACTTCCGGAACAGGTTCAGCTGTTGGTGCAGCTGTCTCTACTACAGGCTGAGCAGCTGGTGCTGTGGTAGTCGGATGTACCTCATTAAATCTTTTCTGTCTTTTCTTATCTGTTCTCTTGCTCATGGATGTTACCTCATTTTCTCTAATCTGAAAACCGAAGTCCGGGATGTCTGTCCTTGCTGGTTGAAATAATTTAGTAAAAAGGGGGACATCGGTCACTTTTCCTATTATATAACGAAGTGGAAAATAAGTCTAAAAAAAGTTGTAATTTTTTATCAGATTCGTATATTATGATGTAAGTGTCAAAAGTATAAATTGCGTTTGTGCTTGCACAAATAAGCAATTTATACTTATTGACACGCCGAACACCGAAAACGGAATAAAATGGTGTGAACACGCCATTTTATGGGAGTTTGAGGTGTTCGAGGATTGCGGGAATTGCATAGCAATGGAGCAATCCGGTTACATCAGTGAGTGGCAAAATTTACTTTTGACACTCACATCATCAATATTACAATGTGATCAATATGCCTTTAAGCAATTCTACATCCTCTTTCTGGTGGGTGGAGATCAGTAGAAAACGGTTGTTTCTGTATTCCTGTAAAAATCTTATAACATCTATCTTCGTTTCTTCATCCAGCCCCGTAAATGGTTCATCTAATAAAAGCATATCGGATTTAGTAAGAAGTGCCCGTAAAATCGCAGTCCGTCGTTTCATACCCCCGCTTAAGGTAGATACCGGCCGGTTTAAACATTCTTCCGGCAGAAGACGGCACATAGCTGTGAGGATCTCATCCCTGGAAATCCCGGAAATTTCAGAAGTATGTTTTTTCTGCACCATCATCACATTTTCCAAAGGGGAAAAAGAAGGACAGAGCCGGTCTTCCTGGAAAACAGCGGAAATGCGCAGAGAACGGGAAGCATCTGTATCAGCTTTCAGTCCCGGCTCCGGACCCCACATTCCAGATAATATCCCCCTTCATCTGCCTTTTCCAGTCCCATAAGAATACGGAATAAAGTGGTTTTTCCTGTTCCGGAAGGACTCATCAGGCAGTAGGTCTTATACCGGTCTAAAGTCAGGTCCACATTTTTTAAGACGGTCAGTGTACCATAAGATTTTGACAGGTTTTTAATTATGATCTGTTCCATATCAGTGACGTACCTTCTTTAATAATGTAAGAAAAACAAACTCAAAAACTGCGCTTATAAGGATAATGGAAAAGGTCCAGGCAAAAAGCCCGGAAGTATCCAGATACAGTTTTGTGTAATATAGTTGCTCGCCAATAGAAGCTTTCGGGATACCGATCACTTCTGCAGCAACTCCTGATTTCCAGCTCATTCCCAGGGCAGTCCTGCAGCTGCTTACCAGATAAGGGTGGACAGCCGGGATGAAGAGGTAGCGTACTTTTTTTAGAAATGGCATGGAAAAGACCTGGGACATTTCCAAAAGCTTTTGATCCATATTTTCAAGCCCTGCCAGCGTAGCGCCATAGATCATGGGAACTACCACCAGAAAAGAGATAAAAACAGACAGATTTTCTGATCCCGATCCAGATCAGTGCCAGAATGACAAAGGAAGCCACCGGTACAGATCGGATCATCAGCATAGGCGGTTTTAAAAATTCTTTCACCAGGGGAAAGGCCCAACCAAGGCTTCCAAGAAGGATCCCAAGGCAAAAAGCACTTAAAAATCCCAGGCAGATGCGAAGGGAAGAGTGAAACAGGCTCAGCCAGAAATCCCCGTCTTTTAACAGTCCTGCCAGCGTCAGTGCCATGTCAAAAGGCCCGGCAAAAATAATATTGTTGTGGATGAAAAGGTCCGCCAGCTGCCAGATCCCGATCCAGATCAGCCAGCAGACCCAGTTTTTTCCATATTTTTTCATCAGATTTTTCATTGAAGCAATAAGAAAAGGATCCTGTAAGTGATTTATGGAAGATAGTAGAAGTCATCAGCCGGTAACTGTCCGCCTACAGATTTTGCATCAGCAGCTTCCAGAACAGATAAATAGCCTGAGAGAGCAGACTTCATTTCCTCACCTGTGATGCATACAATGTTGCAGGCAGGCATAGCCTTTTTCGCAATGGGTGCCTTTTCAACGATGCCCAGTGCAGCTACCATTTCAGCAGCTTCATCCAGATGTTCGCTTGTATAGGCAGCAGATGCCTTGTGATCTTCGATGAACAGCTTCACAGCTTCTTCATTTTCCTTTAAGAAGTCGCTGCGCACAATGGTAACACCTGTAACTAACTGGCTTCCATTTTCCTTATTTAAAAGGTTCCACTGTTCAGTCAGGTCAAGAACCGGCTTTAAAGCTTCGTTCTGGATGCAGGCAGCAGTTGCAAAAGGCTGAGGAAGAACGCCTACTGCAGAAGAATCTTCTTTTAATACAGAAGCAACCTCTGTGGCCTCAGACTTAAATTCCAGAGTAACATCCCCGTCAGTAAGGCCATTTTCAGAAAGGAGATAATTCATTACATATTCCGGGGTAGTTCCTTTTCCGGTCATGTAAACGGTCTTTCCTTTCAGGTCTTCCATAGAAGAAATGGAATCATCAGAGGCAACTACATAGAGAACGCCCAAGGTATTGATGTCGATCACATTTACATTACCCTGGGTCTTTGTATACAGGATGCTTGCAACATTGGCAGGTACTAAAACAATATCCAGATCGCCGTTTGCAACAGAACCAACCAGTTCATCGGCTTTTCCAGCCATGGTAAAGGTGTAGTCATTTTCTGTTTCGCCCTTTTTGGCACGGTCCATCAGCTGGGCCAGTCCCATAGAGGTAGGTCCTTTTAAAGAGCCAACGCGGATCGCAGTACCTGAACCGGCTGCGTCAGAAGTCTCAGTTTCTTCCTTTTCAGTTTCAGCTTCTGCCTGTGAGCTTTCAGCCTCTGTGCTCTGTGCTTCTGTTTCTTTTACAGTCTCGCTTTCAGCAGAAGCAGCAGTGGTTTCCTTATTTCCTGCACAGCCTGCCTAACACTAAAGTGCCTGCAAGAGCAGCCGCCAGCAGTTTCATTGCTTTTTTTCATAATAAATTATTCCTCCCTAAATAATATAGTAATAGACCTATCTTACCATAAAAATTCCTTGCTGTGGTGGTTAAGTGCTGTTAAAATGGATTTGTTGAGAAAAATAGATAGAAGAAAGGTAAATTATGGGAAAATTATACGGAATTGGAGTAGGACCGGGAGATCCGGAACTGCTTACATTAAAAGCATATAAGATCCTTAACCAGGCAGATGTGATCTTCTGTCCGGAAAAGAAAAAAGGAGCAGGTAGATTTTGCCTTTGATATTATAAAGGAACATATCAAAAGACAGTAAAGCCCAGATCGTAAATCTGGAGTATCCTATGCATTATAAAGGGGACGAGCTGGAAAAAAATGTGGGAAGAAAACGGACGCCTGATCTCTGAATATTTAAAAGGAGATAAAACAGGAGCTTTTATTACTTTAGGCGATCCCTCTGTATACAGTACCTTTATGTATACCCTTCCTTATATAGAAGCTTTTGGCACAGAGACAGAGGTAGTTCCGGGAATTCCATCCTTCTGTGCAGCAGCGGCTATTTCAAAAATCCCTCTTACTGCCTGGGATGAAGATCTGGTGATCGCACCGGTCCGGAAAAATAATGCAGCGGATCTGGAAAAACTTCTTACAGAACATGAGAATGTAGTGCTTATGAAGCCTTCCACAGACAGTGAAGCCCTGGTTTCAGCTATTCAGGCAAGTGGAAGGGAAAATTCCTTTGTACTGGTAGAAAAGGCGGGAACCAAAAGAGCAGCGTCTTGATCCGGGAGTATCAGACCTTTAAAAGAGGAGCCGGTTCCCTATCTGTCTCTGATGATCCTTAAGTCTCAGAAGCAGTAAGCTGTAGTTTTTTTCCTGTATTCCCCGGGAAGACAGTCGTAGCGCTTTAAAAAGGATTTTGCAAAGGCACGGCTGTTGGGAAAACCATTATTAATGGCAATGTCATTTAAACTGCGGTCTGTGTGTAGCATTTCACGGAATGCATATTCGGTGCGCAGGTTTTAAAAGATAGGTTTTTGTAACTGATCCCTGCATAGAGGCGGAACATGCGGGATAAATAGTTGGGTGAGAAGCCGAATGTTTCAGCTACACTTTCCAAAGTGATCGGCTGATCATAGTGTTTCTTCATATAAGAAGTAATCTGGGAGAGACGGTCTAAGTGCCGTTTCTGCCGCAGATTTCCCTCATCTGCCTCTGTTTTCATAAATTCCGTTGCCATCTGGTATAAAAGTTCATAGAAGAGGCTTTGCATTTTTAAAAGATAGGCCTTTTCTTTTTTTGTATATACATGATACATTTTTTCAATAAGAACAGCCAGCGCGCGGTTTTTCTCCTGGGACTGGCTTACAAATATGGCATAGTCCTCTTTTCCCATATAAGGGGTAAAATAAGAAACCGGGATCTGGAGCACCAGGGTCAGATTGGGTTTTTGGCGCTTCAATGGAGTGGATCTCATTGGAATTGACAATGATCAGTTCCCCGGCACTTAAGGGCTGGGACTGGTTGTTAATGTAAAATTTCAGTTCCCCTTCCAGCACCAGGAAGATCTCCACAGACTGGTGCCAGTGGTTGGCGCGGCGGTAATTGCCGTTTTTCCTTCAAAAATTGAAAAATTTACAGGGCAGGTCTTCGTTTGGAACGACCATTTCATATTTAAAATCCATCCTGTAGCTTCCTTTCCGTAAAAATTCCAGGTGTACATAAGGCTTAAAAACGCCGGTCAGAACACGCAGATCCTGCAATAAAGTATACCATATGATAAGAATGATGTAAAAGGATAAGAAAGTGCTATTATAAAGATAAGAACTGCTCTGGAATGACGGTTTAGGATAAGTTATAATCATTTTAGAATATGTTTGGCAGGAATGGCTGTCATAAGAGGAGAAGGGAGAATATCATGAATTATCTCTTGGGAATAGATGTGGGAACTTCCGCAACAAAGACGGTCCTGTTTGATGAAAAGGGAACCGTGATCGCTTCTGCTTCACAGGAATATCCACTGTATCAGCCGGAAAATGGCTGGGCAGAGCAGAAGCCCGAGGACTGGAGAGATGCAGTTCTTAAGACCATAAAGGAAGTTGTTTCACAGTCAGGTGTAGACAAAGACGCAGTAAAGGGAATTGGTATTTCCGGACAGATGCATGGCCTGGTCATGTTAGATGAGGCCGGAGAGGTGATCCGTCCTTCTATTATCTGGTGCGACCAGAGAACAGGCGCAGAAGTAGAGGACATGTTAAAGATCATGCCAAGGGAAGAATGGATCCGTATCACAGCTAACCCGCCACTGACAGGCTGGACTGCAGCAAAGATCCTCTGGGTACGGAAAAATGAGCCGGAAAATTATAACCGCTGCCGTCATATCTTACTGCCGAAGGATTACATCCGCTACATACTTACCGGTGTATTTGCAACTGAAGTTTCTGATGCAAGCGGTATGCAGCTTTTAGACGTTCCGGGCCGCTGCTGGTCTGATGAAGTGCTGAAAGCATTAAATATTGACAAGAACCTTTTAGGAAAGGTACATGAGTCCTGCGAAGCAACAGGAACACTGCTTCCGGATGTAGCAAAGGAATTAGGCCTTTCTGAAAAATTGTATCGTAGCCGGCGGTGCCGGTGATAATGCTGCAGCTGCAGTGGGAACCGGTGTTGTAAAAGACGGAACTGCCTTTACTACCATTGGTACTTCCGGTGTTGTATTTGCACATACCAGCAAGCCTGCCATTGATCCGAAGGGAAGGATCCATACCTGCTGCTGCGCAGTACCGGGTGCATGGCATATGATGGGTGTGACCCAGGCTGCAGGACTTTCCTTAAAATGGTTTAAAGACCAGTTCTGCCAGGATTATGTAAAAGAGGCAGAGGCCAAGGGAGTAGATGTATATGACCAGATCAATCAGGATGTTGCGTCTGTAGCACCTGGAAGTGACCGTCTGCTGTATCTTCCTTATTTAATGGGAGAAAGGACCCCGCATCTGGATCCGGACTGCAGAGGCGTATTTTTCGGTCTGTCTGCGATCCACACAAGAAAGCATCTGCTGCGGGCTGTAATGGAAGGCGTTGCTTATTCTCTCTGCGACTGCAATGAGATCCTTCAGGAAATGGGCGTTAAGGTTGACTGTATGAAAGCCTGCGGAGGCGGCGGAAAGAGCCCTGTATGGCGCCAGATGTTAGCGGATCTGTACAACTGCTCCGTAGAGCGTGTGGTACAGGATGAAGGTCCGGCACTTGGCGTTGCCATTTTAGCAGGAGTTGCCTGCGGTCTTTATGAAAGTGTGGAAAAAGCATGTGACCAGTTGATCACACGCAGGGACAGCACAGAGCCAAAGGCAGAAGATGTGGCTGTTTATGAAAAATATCACAGACTGTATCAGAAATTGTATACAAGCCTGAAAAATGATTATAAGGAGCTGGCAGAATTATCATGATCAAACAGATAAGTGTAATGGAGCCGGAATTTAAAAAGTACGGCAAGGTCATCGGAGGTTATGACCTGAAAGAAATTTTACAGAAAATGGAAGAAACTCCATGCCCGGATGATGTAGTATATGTGGCTTCTGTAAAGGAACTGGAAGATTTAAAGATCGCAGAAGAACTGGCAGACGGTGTTTACGGACAGATGCCGATCCAGATCGGTTACTGCAACGGACACAACCGTAAATTAAATGCGTTAGAGTATCACAGAGACTCTGAGATCAATATTGCAGTCAGCGATATGGTACTGCTTTTAGCAAAAGAAGAGGAAGTAGAGGATGACTATACATTAGATACCTCTAAGGTAAAAGCATTTTTCGTTCCTGCAGGCACCATGATCGAAGTGTATGCAACGACTCTTCACTATGCGCCATGCCAGACCTCTGATAAAGGTTTCCGCTGTGTAGTTGTCCTTCCAGAGGGAACTAACGGGGAGTTAAGCCACAAGCCGGAAAATAAGAGCGGCGAAGAGAAGCTTTTGGCAGCTGTCAATAAGTGGCTGATCGGTCATGCAGAAGGCGGACTTCCGGAAGGCAGCTTTATCGGACTGAAAGGTGAAAATACAGAAGTTTAGAGCATGAAAAAAGTATAAATAAGGGCTGTGGTGGAACAGCCCTGTAAATATGGAGGCAAAAAAACATGTTTGAGAATATCCCGAAAGTAAAAGTTGGTATCGTTGCAGTCAGCCGTGACTGTTTCCCGGAGTCTTTATCTGTAAACCGCAGAAAAGCCCTGGTAGACGCTTACAAGGCAAAATATGATCCAGAGGATATTTATGAGTGCCCAGTCTGTATCGTAGAGAGCGAGATCCACATGGTACAGGCCTTAGAAGATATTAAGAAAGAGGGATGCAACGCTTTAGTTGTTTACCTTGGAAACTTCGGACCTGAAATTTCTGAGACCCTTCTTGCAAAGCACTTTGACGGACCGAAAATGTTTGTTGCAGCAGCTGAAGAGACCGGAAACAACCTGGTATCCGGCAGAGGCGATGCATACTGCGGTATGTTAAATGCAAGCTATAACTTACAGCTGAGAAATATCAAGGCTTATATCCCGGAATATCCGGTAGGAACCGCTGCAGAGTGTGCAGATATGATCCATGATTTCCTGCCAATCGCAAGAACTGTGATCGGTTTGTCTGATCTGAAGATCATCAGCTTTGGCCCAAGACCATTAAACTTCTTAGCATGCAACGCTCCTATCAAGCAGCTGTACAACCTGGGTGTAGAGATTGAAGAAAACTCTGAGTTGGACCTGTTTGAGGCATTTAATAAGCATGCAGGTGATCCAAGAATTGCAGAAGTAGCAGCAGACATGGAAGCAGAGTTAGGAGCAGGCAATAAGAAGCCGGAAATCCTTGCAAAGCTGGCTCAGTATGAGATTACTCTGTTAGACTGGATCCGTGACCACAGAGGCTACCGCAAGTATGTTGCGATCGCAGGAAAATGCTGGCCTGCATTCCAGACCCAGTTTGGCTTTGTTCCATGCTATGTAAACAGCCGTCTGACTGGCCGTGGCATCCCGGTATCCTGTGAAGTAGATATTTACGGTGCATTAAGTGAATTTATCGGAACCTGCATCAGCCAGGATGCAGTAACCCTTCTGGATATCAACAACTCTGTACCGGAAGATCTGTACAATGAGGACATTAAGGGCAAGTTTAACTATGACTTAAAGTGAAAATTTAGCAGATTGTTGCACCATCCACAGCTAAAATTTCTCCTGACACATAACTTGCAAGTTCACTTGCGAGAAAGAGGCATGCATTTGCCACATCTTCCGGTTCTCCGATTCTTCCAAGAGG
>ENA-OQES01000489-OQES01000489.1-human-gut-metagenome-genome-assembly--contig:-NODE-489-length-16738-cov-4.367528_pt1 | contig 16738 bp, 19 predicted proteins | sample MGYA00242798_ERZ504641 | MGnify/ENA primary metagenome ERZ504641 (study PRJEB26092, sample SAMD00036327) | human gut metagenome | host: Homo sapiens | study: EMG produced TPA metagenomics assembly of... | reverse complement strand
TTTTGTCTATGCCCCCGGATAAGGATATAAAGAGTAAAAAAAAGTGCGGAAATATCCGGGATTTTTTAAAAAAAAATGAAAAATATAATCCCCCACACGGGGGGCTTGCGAGGGGGAGAAAAAGACAGGTTATGATAGGCACACAACAGAGAAAGGTTGTAAGTTCGCTCAGACCATACTGCCTCCTCCGCATTTAAAAGCAGTATGGGTTGGAAAGCAAATAATGTCAGAAGTGAGGAAAGAAATCCGGAAAAGATTCCTTTCCTTTCGTTTTTACAGGAAGTAGAAAGGGGAAACATATGAAGAAGAAAATGGTTGCGGTATTGCTCGCAGCAGGTCTGGTAATATCGTTGGCGGCCTGTGGGGGTGCATCAGAAACAGGTAACACCGGGGAAGCAAAGACGGGGAATGAGGAAACAGCAGGTGATGAACCGGCAGAAGAAGCAGGAAATACAGAAAATACAGAAGAATCCACACTGACATACGGATCCGGAGATTATACACGGATCAATCCGGCGATGGATGAGCACTGCGAGATTAATGTACTGTTGTTTAATGGTCTGACCGCTCATGATGCGGATGATCAGGTGGTGCCTGGGCTTGCAGAAAGCTGGGATTATGATGAAGATACTTATACCTATACATTCCACATCAGAGATGGAATTAAATGGCATGATGGGGAACCATTTACGGCAGACGATGTAAAATTTACAATAGAAGCGATCATGGATCCGGACAACGGATCGGAGAATGCACCAAATTATGAAGATGTGCAGGAAATTACAGTCACGGATGACCGGACGATCGCCTTTAAACTGGCAGAACCAAATGTGGCATTTCTGGAATATATGACAATGGCGATTTTGCCAAAACATCTTCTGGATGGAGAAGATATGCAGGAGTCGGATTTCTTCCGTCATCCGATAGGAACAGGTCCATATAAACTGGAAAGTTGGGATGCAGGGCAGTCAATTGTCATGGTGAAAAATGAAGATTACTACCTTGGCAGTCCGAAAATCGATAAAGTAATCTTTAAGATTGTAGAGGATGACAATACACAGGCAGTACAGTTACAGTCCGGTGAGATTGATATGGCGCTGTTAGATCCGAAAAATGCACAGAGTTTTAAGGATGCAGAAGATTATACCTGCTATGATATGACGACTTCGGATTATCGTGGTATTATGTTTAATTTCGGCAACGATTACTGGACGGAAAATAAAGATATTATTCCGGCAGTATGTTATGGTATTGACCGGCAGGCAATTATTGATGCAGTGCTTCTGGGTCAAGGAATGCCGGCCTATGGTCCATTGCAGAGAAATATCTACAATGATGAGAATGTGGAACATTATGATTATAATCCGGAAAAGGCAAAAGAGATTCTTGAGAATGTAGGATGTACCATGGGTGATGATGGCTTCTATGAAAGAAACGGGGAAGAGATCGGTTTTGTGATCAGTGTTATGTCAGGCGAACAGGATCGAATCGATATCGCCCAGGCAGCGGCACAGCAGTTGCAGGAAATCGGCATCAACTGTACAGTAGATATCCCGGCGCAGATGGACTGGGGTGGACAGATGGCATGTCTGATCGGATGGGGAAGCCCGTTTGATGCAGATGATCACACCTATAAAGTTTTCGGAACGGATAAAGGGGCCAATTATTCCGGTTATTCCAATGAAAAAGTGGATGAATATCTGACACTGGCAAGACAGTATGAAGATCAGGAAACCCGTGCGAAATATTATGATCTTTTCCAGGAAGAACTGGCAAAGGATCCGGCATATGCATTTATCTGTTATATTGATGCCAATTATGTTGCGGATTCGGATATCAAAGGAATCTCCGAAAAGACCGTACTTGGTCATCACGGAGTCGGCATTTTCTGGAATATTCAGGACTGGGAAATCGCGAAATAAAAAGAAAGATGAGAGCTGCAAAGAGACTGGTAACAGTCTCTTTATGCAGTTTTGAGAGGTTAGTCATGAATGAGTTACTGAAGGCAGAACATCTGTCAGTAAGCATTTTTTACGGATGCCGGTGAAGTGGAAGCGGTTCGGGATGTAAGGTTTTACTGTGGTAAAAACGGGGAAGTACTGGCCATTGTGGGAGAATCCGGGTGCGGGAAGAGTGCATTGTGCAAAAGTATTATGAAATTACTTCCGAAGACAGCAAAAATCAAGTCCGGGAAATACTGGTGAATGGTGCGGATATTACGGACTATACGGAAAAGGATATGTCACGGCTGCGTGGAGAACATTTTTTCGATGGTCTTTCAGGATCCAATGACATCTCTGAATCCGACGATCACGGTCGGAAAACAGATCGGGGAGGCGGTGAGGATCCATAATAAAAAAATGTCGAGAGGGCAAATCAGAAAAAAGAGTTATAGAACTGATGCAGCTGGTGGAAATAGACAGACCGGAAGAAAGGATCCGTCAGTATCCCCATGAATTTTCCGGGGGTATGCGTCAGAGAGCAGTTATGGCAATTGCACTTGCCGGTAATCCGAAGATTCTGTTTGCCGATGAGCCTACGACTGCGCTGGATGTGACGATTCAGGCACAGATTCTGGATGTGTTCCGGCGGATCCAGAAAAAAGCTGGAGATGGCAACTGTGTTTATCAGCCATGATCTAGGGGTTGTAGCCGGAGTGGCAGACCGTGTGGCGGTTATGTATGCGGGAAAAATTGTGGAAATCGGGACAGCAGAGGAAATATTTTATGATCCAAGGCATCCGTATACCTGGGGGCTGCTACAGTCACTTCCTGTTCTGTCAGAAGGAAAAGAATGGCTCCCGACACTGCCGGGCATGCCGCCTACCCTGATTCATCCGCCAAAGGGTGATGCATTTGCGGAGAGAAACGTATATGCAATGAGAATAGACTATGAAAAAGAGCCTCCTATGTTTCGGATTACAGATACCCATTATGCGGCTACCTGGCTGCTGGATGAGCGGGCGCCGAAGGTGAAGGTTCCGATGGAAGGGCGAAGATATGGGAAATGATATTTTAATGGATGTGCAACATCTTTCACACATATTTCGGCTGAATCGGAAGGTGAAAGTGCATGCAGTGGATGATGTTTCTTTTCAAATAAAAAAGGGAGAAATTTACGGCCTGGTAGGAGAATCCGGATCCGGGAAATCCACAGTGGCACGCTGTATTATGAATATATACAAACCATCCGGAGGAGAAATCTATTATAAAGGGATCCCTGTCTGTAAAAACGGGGAATTCAAAAAAAATCAGGAAAATGCTGCAGTTGACACGGCAGATGATTTTTCAGGACTCGGCTTCCAGTCTGAATCCGGGAATGAAAGTCAGAGATATCGTGGCGGAACCGCTGCGTATTCAGTCCCGAAAGATCCGTACAGATAAAAAGGAAATTGAAAAACAGCTGGAGATGGTAGGACTTGATGGAAGTTATCTGGAAAAATATCCGTATGAACTGTCCGGCGGGCAGCGACAGCGGGTGGCAATTGCGCGGGCACTGTTAGCAAAACCGGATCTGATTGTGGCAGATGAGCCAATCGCATCGCTGGATGTATCTATTCAGGCACAGATGGTCAATTTGTTTCGAAAATTGCAGAAAGAGCAGGGATTTTCCTTTCTTTTTATCGCACATGATCTTTCGATGGTGAAATTTTTTGGTGCGATCGGACCGGAGTTATGTATCGTGGAAGACTGGTTGAAGAAGGAACCACAAAGGATGTGTTTTCACATCCGGAACATGAATATACAAAAGCATTGCTGGCAGCAATTCCCGTACCGGATCCGAGGAAAGAACGAAACAGAAGGGTGATGAAGTGCTATGAGGGGTGAACGGGTATTATATTATGGGAAAAAAGTTGCTGATTTTTATCATCAGTGTATGGGTACTGTCTCTTGTAACGTTTTATGTGTCCAGACTTGCACCGGGAGATCCGCTGATTTCTTACTATGGAGAACGCGTGGAAAAGATGAGCCCGGAAGAAAGGGAATGGGCAGAGGAGAAGCTGAGTCTGAATGATAAAATATCTGTACAGTATGCCAGATGGATCCGACAGGCATTTCATGGGAATTTTGGAATTTCATATAAATATAAAATGGATGTTCTGGAGGTACTCAAAAGCAGAATCGGCAATACACTGGTCCTCGGTGGCATTGGATTTTTTGATCATACTTTTTTGGGTCGTTGCTTCTGGGCATTGTATGTGCATGGAAAGAAGGCGGATGGACAGACCGTATGATCTGTAAAGTGGGAACCGTAATCAGCTGTGTGCCGGAGTTCTGGCTGGCGCTGGTACTGATTCTTGTGTTTTCTGTTTCTCTTCGATGGCTGCCAAGCTCAGGAGCATATGCGGTGGGGCAGGAAAACAATCTTTCCGATCGTATCGTGCATATGATTCTTCCATTAGCGGTTATCGTGACAGAACATCTCTGGTATTATGGCTATATGGTCCGAAACAAAATGCTGGATGAAGTCCGGGCGGATTACGTGCTGCTGGCGAAGGCAAAGGGAATGAAAAAATCACGGATCATGATCACACATTGTCTGAGAAATATTATGCCGTCGTATCTGAGCATTATGGCAATTTCCGTAGCACATATTATGGGTGGAACGTATGTGGTGGAGACTGCTTTTTTCCTATCCGGGAATCGGTACGCTGGCTTATGAAAGTGCCCGTTATAAGGATTATAATCTGCTGATGGTGGTCAGCTTGTTGTCCGGGATCATAGTGATTGTCTGTAATATGGCAGCACAGATTCTCAATGAGCGAATCGATCCGCGCATCCGCATCAGCAGACAGCCGGATATACAGGAGGTGAGGGAACATGAATGATCCGTTTGAAATTGTCGGTGTAAGACCGGAACTTCTGGAACGTCAGGCACCGGAAAAAGAAAACAGATGGTATCAGGGAGTTCCCTGGCTGTCTGTCATTGTTCTTCTGATAATCGCTGGTGGATGTCTGTTCTGTAAATGGATCATGCCAAAAGATCCGTCCTATATGGATCTGAAAAATTATACCGTTGCTCCATGCAGGGAATTTCTGTTTGGGACAGATACCATGGGGAGAGATATTTTCTCCATGATATGGTACGGTGGACGACAGTCGTTGTTTATAGGATTTGTGGCAACAATGATATCAACCGGTATTGCGATTATCTTTGGAACTGTCAGTGGTCTGGCTCCGGAATGGCTGGACATGTTACTCATGAGAATGACAGAGATTTTGCTGAGCATTCCCAATCTGCTTCTAGTTATTTTTCTACAGGCGATTCTGGGGAAGGCAAATGTGCTGAGTCTGTCGTTGGTTATAGGAGTTACAAGCTGGACCAGTATAGCGAAAGTAGTAAGAACAGAAGTACGTCAGCTAAGAAGCAATGAATATGTAGTTGCAGCCAGATGTATGGGTGGCGGCTTTTTCTATATTCTCCGGAAACATCTTGCCCCTAACTTTTTATCGTCCATTATGTTCATGGTGGTTATGAATATTCGAAGTGCGATTGTGGAAGAATCTACGTTGAGTTTTATGGGGATCGGGTTGCCACTGGAGATTATTTCATGGGGAAGCATGTTGTCACTGTCAGAAAAAGCACTGCTTACCGATGGCTGGTGGATCATTCTGATTCCCGGGGCGTTTCTTGTTGTAACCTTATTGGCTATTACCGGGCTAGGAGATTATCTGAGAAAAGAGTTGAATAAGAAAGAGAGTTATCTGTAGAGCGGAAGAAAATGCGATATGACGGATTCTTTTCTGACATTTTTTCTCATTCTGTTGTTTTTTGATTGCATCTTTTTTTCGAAACAAAGTAAAATACTAATGGAAAAAAAGTGAAATAAAAATTATATGCAGGAGGAGAAACATGGATAACAAAGAATTCGCTTTACAGGAACACGAAAAATGGGCTGGAAAAATCGAAGTGATCAGTCGTGCAAAACTGGATACTCCGGAAGATCTGGCTGTCTGCTATACACCGGGTGTTGCGGAACCCTGCATCAAAATATCAGAGGATGTGAATCTTTCTTATAAATATACCCGCCGTCACAACATGGTAGCGGTCGTTACAGACGGAAGTGCCGTACTGGGACTGGGTGATATCGGACCGGAGGCAGGTATGCCGGTTATGGAAGGAAAATGCTGTCTGTTCAAGGCATTTGGCGATGTGGATGCATTTCCGTTGTGTGTGCGCACCAAAGATGTGGACGAGATCGTAAAGACCGTCAGCCTGCTGGCAGGAAGTTTCGGTGGAGTCAATCTGGAAGATATCTCCGCACCGCGTTGTTTTGAGATCGAGCGCAAGTTAAAAGAGTGTTGTGATATTCCGATTTTCCACGATGACCAGCATGGAACCGCAGTAGTAACAATGGCAGCTATGCTCAATGCGCTGAAAGTAGTCGGAAAGAAGATTGATGAGATCAAAGTAGTAACTTCCGGAGCAGGTGCAGCCGGTATCGCGATCATCAAACTGCTGATCAGTATGGGCCTGAAAAATGTGATCATGTGTGACCGGAAAGGGTGCAATCTACAAAGGCCGTGAAGGACTGAACAAGAGAAAGAGGAGATGGCTGAGATCTCCAACCAGAATATGGAAAAGGGCAGTCTGGCAGATGTGATCAAAGGAGCCGACGTATTTATCGGTGTATCCGCACCGGGTACTGTGACTCCGGAGATGATCAAAACCATGGCGCCGAATCCGATTCTGTTCCCAATGGCAAATCCGACACCGGAAATCATGCCGGATGAGGCAAAAGCAGCAGGTGCAGCTGTGATCGGAACCGGAAGAAGTGATTTCCCAAATCAGATAAACAATGTACTGGCATTCCCGGGTATCTTCCGTGGCGCGCTGGATGTGAGAGCGAGCGATATCAATGATGAGATGAAGGTAGCCGCTGCGTATGCGATCGCAAATATTATCACGGATGAGGAGAGAAATGCAGAGTATATCATTCCCAATCCATTTGACAAGCGGGTGGCAAAGGCGGTTGCCGAGGCAGTTGCGAAGGCTGCAAGAGATACGGGAGTTGCAAGAATCTAAGAAATTCGGAAGCTGCTGTGGTGATGGAGTGGCTGTGTGTATAGTTGCTCAGGCGGGAAAGTGATAGAAAAACTGAAAATCAGATGCAGGCTACAGAAATACTGTAACGGCATCTGACTTTTTTTACTGCAATGCATAACAAAAAATTGATCTGTGGATCGATTTTGACTATTTACTTCTGGTGCTTCTGACGATAGGCTCTTGGAGAGACACCTACCAGTTTTTTGAATGCCTGTGTAAAATAGTTCTGCGAAGAAAATCCGCTGGACTCGGCGATCTGTGTGATGGAGTAGTCGGTGTCACACAACAATCGTTTGCTGTGGGTGATCCGCAGTTGCAGCAGGTAGTTGATCGGTGAGACGGAGAAGGCAGCAGAAAACTGATGGGAGAGATAGAATTTATCCCAGTGGACGATGGCTGCGATCCGCTCGAGTGTTACCGGTTCGTGGAAGTGTTCTTCGATGTAGGCTTTGGCGCGCTGACATTCATAGGGGATATCGGTTGGCGGCGCAAAGGAGAATTCTTTTCCGGTGATCCGGTGGAGCTGCAGAAGCAGAATGGACAGATAATGCTGGCAGACTTCCTCATAGGAAGTCTGTTTTTTTTGTAGTTCTTCCAGGATCGTGTGCAGGAGTGAGAGGATCATTTCCCGGTGGGAGGAGAGCTGGAAGATCTGGAAGGGGGAGAAGGTTTCTCCTTCGTGGAAGCGAAACTGTAGGTTATCGATTCCCAGCACAATATAGTGCATTTTCTTTTCCGGTGAGGAGCGCTCGGTGTGGTGGACTTTGGGATTGACGATGACGAGGTTGTTTTTTCGCAGGGGGATCTGGGTTTCATCGGTGCACAGCCATCCTTCGCCGTCGGTTACGTAGAAGAGTTCGGTGCAGTCGTGGGAGTGGAGGACGCCGTTCCAGTCGGAGCCGAAGGAGGAGGAGGTTACGTAGCGGAGGTGTTGGTGGGGCGGCTGGTGTTCGGGGGATAAGTCTGTTAATGAATAGGACAGGGTGGACATATGGGGACCTCCTTTGAAAATTAGTGGGTTGGCGGGCGGACGAAATTGAGCACCTGCTTCTGGGAACAGACAACCGCTGGTAACGCAAATCTGAACTAGTCACTAACTCCGACTATAGTTCACGAGGGTCAGCGGACCCTCGTGAAAGTCTGCGTAAGTGCCGGATTTCATCTTTGCTAAGGGCACCAGCAAAAGGCTGTCTGTTCCCAGAAGCAGGTGCTCAATTTCTGCCGGTGGCAATTCCGTGACAGTATAATTCTGCGAGGTGTTTTTATAGGAAAATATCGCAGAATATCACTTAAAAAAACAGCAAGTAAAATATTTCACTGTTTTATATACGTCAGTATAGCAAAGAATCGCGTATACCGCAAGATATCTAATGTTTGGAACAAGAGTAGCATAGAAAGAATGGTGGGGATTGGATATAATGAATTTAGTGCAGCGGACGGGAAACAGCCGCCTGTCTGATGCAGACTGGAATAGGACTGCCGGCAGTGAGAGACAGATAGGGGAAAAGGTCATTGTCGGCAGTTATTTCTGGTGATTTATGATTTGGGATTGGATATAAGCGGAATTGGTAAGGTTCCGAGAGTGATAATAAAGAAAGGGAGAGGTGTGTGTTATGGGTAAAGAATGTACAACGGGCAGAGTAACGATTCCGACTGATGTGGATGTCGTACCGGAGACACTGGAGCTGGTGAAACGGTGGGGGGCCGGATGCGATCCGTGACTGTGACGGAACGGATTACCCGGAAGAACTGAAGAAGGTGGATGCGAAGGTATACGCAACATATTATACAACCAGAAAAGATAATGTATGGGCGAAAGCGAACCCGGATGAGATTCAGCAGATGTATATTATGACATCTTTCCATACGGCAACGAAGGGAGAACTGTCGATTCATCTGATGGAGCATCTGTATCCGGATATGCTGAAGGTGAATTCCCGTGATGATATTACAAGATGGTGGGAAGTTATTGACCGTACGACAGGAAAAGTGGTTCCGGTGACAGAGTGGAGTTACAGTGAGGAGACCGGTGATGTGACCATCAAACCGGCGAAGGCTTTTCATGATTATACGGTAAGTTTTCTGGCTTATATTATGTGGGATCCGGTTCATATGTATAATGCGGTGACCAACGACTGGAAGGGTGTGGAAAAACAGATCACATTTGATGTCCGTCAGCCGAAGACTAAAGAGTATTCCAAGAAGCGTCTGAGAAAATTCCTGGAGAGTCATCCGTATGTGGACGTGGTTCGTTTTACTACATTTTTCCATCAGTTTACACTGATCTTTGATGAGCTGGCGAGAGAAAAATATGTAGACTGGTATGGTTATTCTGCATCGGTAAGTCCTTATATTCTGGAACAGTTTGAACAGGAAGTAGGTTATAAGTTCCGTCCGGAATTTATCATTGACCAGGGTTACATGAATAACATGTACCGGATTCCGTCCAAGGAATTCATGGATTTTACCGCATTCCAGAGAAGAGAAGTTACGAAGCTTGCAAAAGAGTTTGTGGATATCGTGCATGAATACGGAAAAGAAGCCATGATGTTCCTTGGCGATCACTGGATCGGTATGGAGCCGTTTATGGATGAGTTCAAGTCCGTAGGACTGGACGCCGTGGTAGGTTCTGTGGGAAATGGAGCAACGCTTCGTCTGATCAGTGATATTCCCGGGGTTAAATATACCGAGGGACGTTTCCTTCCGTATTTCTTCCCGGATACCTTCCATGAGGGTGGAGATCCGGTAAAAGAAGCAAAAGTCAACTGGGTAACCGCGCGTCGTGCGATCTTAAGAAAACCGATTGACCGTATCGGTTACGGCGGATACCTGAAACTGGCGGTACAGTTCCCGGAATTTATCGATTATGTGGAAAGTGTCTGCAAGGAATTCCGTACCCTGTATGAAAATATCAAAGGAACCACACCGTACTGTGTAAAAAACCGTAGCCGTATTAAACTGCTGGGGTAAGATGCGTGCGTGGGGTAATCATATGGTACATCATGCGATTTACCATAAACAGAACTATTCTTATGCGGGCATCATGGAAGCGTTGAGCGGTGCACCGTTTGATGTACGGTTTATCACTTTTGATGATATCCGCAAGAACCCGGATATGCTCAAAGATATCGACGTCATCCTGAATGTGGGCGACGGTGATACCGCATATACCGGTGGGGACAACTGGACGGATGAGACGATTGTTTCTGCGATCAATGAATTTGTATACAACGGCGGCGGATTTATCGGAATCGGTGAGCCGACCGGTCATCAGTGGGAAGGCAAATACATTCAGTTAAGAAGTGTTCTTGGGGTGGAACGCGAAAATGGATTTGACCTGAACAAAGACAAATACAACTGGGAAGAGCATAACCACTTTATCACCGAGGACTGCAAGGGAGAGGTGGACTTCGGAGAAGGAAAGAAAAACATGTATGCTCTGCCGGATACTACGATCATCCGTCAGATCGACAAAGAAGTGCAGATGGCAGTCAACTCTTTTGGAGAAGGAAGAGGTGTCTATATCAGCGGTCTGCCATATAGCTTTGAGAACAGCCGTGTGCTGTACCGTGCGATCCTGTGGGCTGCGCATGATGAAGAAAACCTGCATCGCTGGTTCAGCAGCAACTACAACGTAGAAGTACATGCCTATGTAAAGAATGGTAAATACTGTATCGTAAACAATACCTACGAACCGCAGGATACCACTGTTTATAAGGGTGACGGAACAAGCTTTGATCTGCATATGGAAGCAAATGAGATTATCTGGAAGGAAATCTGAGAGTAAATAGAAACTAATGCAAACAGAAACTAAAATGTAAAATATTGACTTTCCGACAGAATACAGGTAAAATAAAGTATGTTTAGCGGCTTGCCGGGAGGCAAGCCGCTATTTTCGTTGCCAAGCATACGACAAAAGGTCCGGTGGACCTTTTTAGTGATATTGTATACGAAGGGAGCTGACAGTGACAGCTTCTGCAGAGGGAATGGTATGCAAAGGCGATTTCGTGGCAAGAATGATCATGTGATGGGATTGTAAGAAAACCACGATAAAGAAGCGTAAGAAACAGGAGACTGTCAACCAGTCTGAATATCTGCAACAATCATGTGCGTGCAGTTACAGATGTTCAGATCTCTCAGGGAAACCCCGGAAAAGTAATGGGAGGAACAAGATGAAGAAAATATGGATTACCGGTGCGGAGGGACATATCGGAACCGCACTGATCGATCTGCTCGAAGGTGTGGAATATCAGTTGTTGCCAACTGACATCAACGAAGTGGATATCACAAAGATTGATGAAGTGACACAGTTTGTACATGTCAACCGTCCGGATGTTGTGATCAACTGTGCAGGCCTGACCGATGTACAGGAATGTGAAAACAATGTAGATGAAGCGTATCGTGTCAATGCGATCGGTGTGAGAAATGTGGCACTGGCTGCCAATGAGGTCAATGCGAAAGTGATACAGATTTCTACTGATGATGTCTTTGATAAGGAATCGCGGGTTCCATATAATGAATTTGACAATGTGCATCCGAGAACGATCTATGGAAAATCAAAAGAAGCGGGAGAAAAGATTTTAACCCAGCTGTTAAATCGGTTTGTGATCATCCGAAGCTCCTGGATCTATGGAATCGGAAGAGATTTTGTGGATGAAGTGCTTCGCAATGTGGGACAGGGAAAGACGATGGAAGTGCCGAACAACCAGTATGCGGCGCCGACCAGTGCGAAAGAACTGGCGAAGGTAATCCGTTATTTTATCGACAATGAAGAATACGGTCTCTACCATGTGGTCTGCCCGGGAAGCTGCAGCAGATATGAATTTGCAAGAACGATTCTTGAGTATTCCGGAAAAGCCGGAGAACTGGATCTGTACCCGGTTGTGATCGAGGATTCTGCGCGCCCGACATACTCCGTTCTGGACAACATGATGCTTCGTCTGACCGGCATCGAAGAGCCGAAAGACTGGAAGGCAGCCCTGAAAGAATATCTGGATGAGACAGGAGGGTTGGAATAATGGCAAAAAATACTGCAGAAAAAACAAAGAAGAAAATTGGTCTGTCTACGCAGATCTTCATCGCACTGCTGATCGGAGCTCTGTTTGGAGTTGTGATCCATTACTGGATTCCTTCCAGTTATATCAAAGATACCGTCATCGTAGAAGGGGTTCTCTATGTGGTTGGACAGGGATTCATCCGTTTGATGCAGATGCTGGTTGTACCTCTGGTATTCTGCTCTCTGATCTGCGGAAGTATGGCCATCGGAGATACCAAGACTCTTGGAAAAGTTGGTGTAAAAACCATCGGATTCTATCTGGTAACCACAGCCCTGGCTGTATGCGTGGCCCTGGGAAGTGCTCTGCTGATCAATCCGGGCCGGGGTCTTGATATGGATGCTGTTCAGAAAGGAACCGTATCTTCCACTACAGAAGCCACCAGTCTGGTGGATACTCTGTTAAATATCATCCCGAAAAACCCGGTACAGTCCATGGCGAACGGCGATATGCTGCCGATCATCGTATTTGCCCTGTTTGTGGGTATCATGCTGGCAAAACTGGGAACCAGAGGTTCGGTTGTAGCAAACTTCTTCAGCCAGTTTAACGATGTGATGATGGAGATGACCATGGCGATCATGAAGATCGCGCCGATCGGTGTGTTCTGCCTGATCGCACGTACCTTTGCAACGGTTGGATTCTCCGCATTTGCTCCGATGTTAAAATATATGGGCAATGTAACACTGGCTCTGGCGATCCAGTGTCTGGTAGTATATCAGATCCTTTTGTTTGTTTTCACCAGACTGAATCCATTCAAGTTTATCAAGAAATTTCTGCCGGTTATGGGATTTGCATTCTCCACAGCAACATCCAATGCGACGATCCCTATGTCCATCGACACGCTGAGTAAGAAAATGGGTGTATCTAAGCAGATATCTTCTTTTACTATCCCTCTGGGTGCAACCATTAACATGGACGGAACATCCATCATGCAGGGCGTGGCAGTAGTATTTATCGCTCAGGCCTACGGCATTCCCCTTACTATGGGTAACCTGGCAACCGTAGTCGTAACTGCCACTCTGGCATCCATCGGTACAGCCGGTGTACCAAGTGTTGGTCTGGTAACTCTGGCGATGGTACTGAATTCCGTAGGACTTCCGACCGAAGGTATTGCCCTGATCATGGGTATCGACCGTATCCTGGATATGATCCGTACCGCAGTCAACATCACTGGTGATGCGGTATGTACAACAATCGTATGCCATCAGGAAGGCAGCCTGAACAGAGAAGTATTTAACAAAGATTGAGAATAAAGCAAAAAAAGAAAGGCACGAAGCTGTCGGAACCAGACAATCCGATGGATTCGTGCCTTTTTTGTGAAAATTTATCAAGGATGAAAGGTGGTCTAATGCCGGAGATTACGGAGCGGTAACCGGGAAAGATAGTCTTACCTCGAAGAACGTATCTGTCTGGCAGACCACAAGCTTTCCACCCATCCGTTCCATATTCCGCATACTGCTCTTGAGACCGATCTGGTTGCTCTCTATTGTGGAATGTTCCGGTTTCACAGCATTTTTTAAGGCAAGACACAGCGCAGCATCATTGTTGCTTTCCGGCGTAAGCTGCATGGAAAGCATGACTGTTTCCTGCTTGCTTCCATATTTCAGAATATTGGAAAACAGATTATTGAGGATCCGCTTGCAAAGCTCCGGGTCTGCCTGAATCGTAAGTGTGTCCTGGGTGGTAATGTCGGAAATGTCAGCATCCGGAAAAGATATATCCGTGTGAAATCCAGCCAGTTCCAGAAAATCCATCTGTTCCCGGAAAAGTTCGAGAAGCCGGGAAAGCGAAAAAGGGATCATCCGGATCTGTTCCGGCTCGGACACGTCGTACACCAGTGCATATTCAAACATCCGGTCGGTGAGCCGGCGAATATCATCGGTTTTTTGGCAGGCAGCGGGTGACATAGGTATTCTGCATACCGGGGTTGCGGTTTAATTGCAGGATGTCCAGATACCCGTGGAGAACAGTCAGCGGCGTGCGAAGATCGTGAGAGAGGGCGGCAATCAGTTCCCGGTTGGACTGGTGCGCCTCCTGTTCCTGGCGGATATTCTGATCGAGGGTGAGACGAAGATGGTCGAGTTCCCGGGAGAGAACGCCGATCTCATCGACACCGGAAGATGCAACCGGTGTGGAGAGATCACCGGCAGACATGCGAAGAATTTCCTGTTTTAGAAGTAACACCTGTTTCATTTTCCGGTTGAAAAAAAATCAGCAGGATCAGAAGGAACAGACCGAACAGACAGAAACAAAGAGAACAGAAAGTAAGGAAAGATAAATATGGAACTGTGGTAAAAGGTGACAATCACGGTCGCGTAGCCATTTTTGAATTCTGTATTCCTTTCATGCCGTTGTTCGGTCACCCCGCCAGTCAGACTATATCCGATATCGAAGAAGGACCGAAAGCGTTCTTTGCCCATACAGCGGGGATACTGACCGGCCCGGTAGATACCATCTTCCAGGCCATAGATATAAAGACCGGTGTAATCATCCAACCGATCAAATAAGGACTGCAGTTTTTCCACGGCTTCTGTATCCGATTCAGAATCAGGAATATCGTAGTTCAGAGCCTCTGTTCCAAGCATGGTCCAGAAATTTTCATCCGGCTGTGGAACAGGGAGCATTATGGGAAGATTTGTTTCTGTAATCACGTGAAGAACATGCCATTTGTTTGCCCACAGAGTATGAAAAAGACCGAGGCAGAGCAGAACAGAGGCAAAAAGAAGAAGCAGGAGTTTAGTACGTATATGCTGAATCTTAATCACAGTGATACCCCCTTCCCCATGTGGTTTTTATGTAAACCGGATTCGACGGATCCGGTTCGATCTTCTGACGCAGATTCCGGATATGGACGGTAATCGTGTTGCCGGCACCGTAATAGTAAGGCTCCTCCCAGATTGCTTCATAGAGCCGCTGGGGAGAGAAAATCTGCCGACGGTTGGAAAGCAGCAGTTTTAGAATCTGGTACTCGGTGGAGGTGAGAGTTACCGGCTGACCCTTCAGAGTTACTTTTTCCGACCGGGTATCCAGGCACAGATCGCTGCAAATCAACAGATTGGATGCTGACTGTCCGGCAGTCGGGGATTTTCCCTGATAAATGCGATAACGGCGAATCAGTGCTCTGGTGCGTCCGAGAAGTTCCGTATAGGAAAAGGGTTTTGCAAGGTAATCGTCCCCGCCACTGGAAAAGCCCATAAGTTTATCGCTGTCGGAAGTCCTGGCGCTTAAAAACAGGATCGGTACGTTGGTCAGCTGCCGGATCTTCTGGCAGGTTTCGTACCCGTTTAACCCCGGCATCATGATATCGAGAATGATCAGATCAAAACTGCCTTTTTCCAGAAAATGAAGGGCTGAACTGCCATTGGCAGCCTCTGTCACCCGGATACCTTCCCCTTCCAGTAAAACATGTATGATATCACGAATTTCCGGGTTATCGTCTACGACAAGAACCTTTGTGGTTTGCTGCTCCATGTGTTTTCCTCCGCTTTTTCGTAAAACTTCTGGTAACTATTCAGTAGCCACTATCCCGCGAGGTGTTTTGGCATGAATAGATAGTCCAGACTCTGCATTTGCAATTGCATGGTACCGGATGTTGCCCGGTAACTTTCTGCTCCTCATTATACAGGAATTTTACAGATTGTAAAAAAATTCTTTAGAAATCTTAGGATTTATCTTTCGTTAATTTTAAGAAACAGGGGGTACAATGCTGAAACGAAGGAATAAAATGGATAAGTATACGTTCTGAAACGGAAAGAGGAGTGAGAGTATGAACCTGATATCAGTGATTGTTCCCTGTTGGAACGAAGAGGAGACCATACCGATCTATTATGAACATATGTGTCCGGTGATGGATGCGATAGATGCGGACTGTGAACTGATCTTTGTGGATGACGGATCACAGGATGCGACACTTTCGGAGATGAAGAAACTGTCAGAGAAGGATGCGCGCTGCCAGTATCTTTCTTTTTCGAGAAATTTCGGAAAAGAAGCGGCCATCTACGCGGGACTCTGTAAGGCAAAGGGAGATTATGTGGTGGTGATGGATGTGGATCTGCAGGATCCGCCGGAACTTTTGCCGAAGATGTATGCGATGGTCAAAAACGGAACCTGTGACAGCGTCGCTACCAGACGCTCTGACCGAACCGGGGAGCCGGTGATCCGCTCGTTTTTATCGGAAAACTTCTATAAATTTATCAACAAAATCTCAAAAACACAGCTGGTGTACGGAGCGAGAGACTATCGGATCATGTGCCGGAAAATGGTAGATGCCGTGTTGCAGATGAGTGAGTATAACCGGTTTTCGAAAGGAATCTTCAGCTGGGTTGGATTCAGGACCGAATGGCTGGAATATGAGAATGTGGAGCGGTCTGCGGGAGAGACCAAGTGGTCCCTGCGCCAGCTTTTTAAATATTCTCTGGAGGGAATTACCGGGTTTTCTGTGGCTCCGCTGTCGGTGGCAGCAGTGCTCGGCGTGGTATTCTGCGGAGTTTCTTTTCTTATGATTCTGGTTCTGGTAGTACGGACACTGATCTGGGGAGATCCGGTGGCAGGATGGCCGTCTATGGTCTGTGTGATCCTGTTTATGGGTGGCATCCAGCTTCTTTGTATGGGAAATTATGGGAGAATATCTATCCAAG
>ENA-OQES01000488-OQES01000488.1-human-gut-metagenome-genome-assembly--contig:-NODE-488-length-16742-cov-3.215047_pt1 | contig 16742 bp, 23 predicted proteins | sample MGYA00242798_ERZ504641 | MGnify/ENA primary metagenome ERZ504641 (study PRJEB26092, sample SAMD00036327) | human gut metagenome | host: Homo sapiens | study: EMG produced TPA metagenomics assembly of... | reverse complement strand
ATGGAGGCAATCGGGCGCCGGGCATCGGCGTTTTTCTCATAGAGCACCGTGCCGGAGTCCTCGTCGATCAGGATGGCTGCCGCGCAGGGCACGTCAAAGTCGGCTTTGGTCGCCGGGATGATGCCCGCAGCGGACGCGGCAAACCCGCGCAGCAGCGAAAGCACTACCAGCACCAGGCAGAGCAGCAGGGTCACGGCACGTTTTTTCCATGGCAGCACACCTCCGGCGGAAATCGCTTTGGTACTACGATATGCTGCTCTGTGCGGAATTAGTATTGCGCTTTTGGCCGGATTCTATTATAATAAATCATATATGTCTACTATTAATAAAAGCAAAGGAATCGTACACCATGCGGGTAACTTTTACACCTTGGGCTGCAAGGTAAACCAGAATGAAACGGGCGCGCTGGCCCAGCTGTTTGAGGAAAACGGCTACACCGTTGTCTCCAATGAAGAAGGTGCGGATGTCTACATCGTCAACAGCTGCACCGTGACGAACTTCGGCGACCAGAAGAGCCGCAAGTGGCTCCGCCGGGCCAAGCGCGAGAACCCCGGCGCGGTGACCGTGCTGACAGGGTGCTACCCGCAGGCCTTCCCGGACGAGGCCGCTGAGATCGCCGAGGCGGACGTTGTGACCGGCTCTGGCAACCGTCACGCGATTTTGACCGACGTGCAGAAGGTGCTGAACGGTGAGGAGGAGCGCGTCATCGACATCCGCCCCCAACGAGAAGGGCGAGCGCTTTGAAGAGCTGCCCATGGATAAGTTTGCCGAGCACACCCGCGCCTTTGTCAAGGTCGAGGACGGCTGCAACCGCCGCTGCGCCTACTGCGTTATTCCGCGCGCCCGCGGTCCGGTGCGCAGCCGCGATGAGGCGAGCGTGCTGGAGGAGCTGCGCCGCCTGACCGACGCCGGGTATAAGGAGGTCGTGCTGACGGCCATCAGCCTGCCGAGCTACGGCACCGACAGCGGTACGAGCTTGGTGGAGCTGATCGAAAAAGCCGCCGAGGTGCCCGGCATTGAGCGCATCCGGCTGGGCAGCCTTGACCCCGACATGCTGCACGATGACGACATCCGCCGCATGGCCGCCGTAAAGAAGCTCTGCCCGCAGTTCCATTTAAGCCTGCAGAGCGGCTGTGACAAGACGCTGCGCGCCATGCGCCGCCCCTACACGACGGCCCAGTACGCCGATATTGCAGCCAAGCTGCGCGCGGCATTCGGTGCGGACAACGTCAGCTTTACCACCGATGTCATCGTAGGCTTCCCCGGCGAGACGGAGGATGACTTTGAAGCCAGCATGGCCTTTGTGACGGGAATGAGGTTTTTGAAGGTGCATGTGTTCCCCTACTCCCGCCGCGAAGGGACGGCAGCCTACGACTTTGCTGACCAGCTGCCCGAGCACGAGAAGGAGGCCCGCAGCCGCCGCATGACCGCCGCTGTGGAGGAGGTACGCGCTGCCGAAGCAGCCGCTATGCAGGGCCGCAAAGCCAGCGTGCTGCTGGAAACGCCGCTGTCCGCCACACTGTTCACCGGCTACACGAAGCAGTACCTGCCTGTGCTGGTCAGCGCACCCGGGCACAAGACCGGCGACATTGTGGAGGTCACGCTGGGTGCCTGGGACGGGAAACGGTGCAGGGCGGAGATCGTTTGATTTATATTGATTGTTGTAACGCCGTTATTCATGCTCTATGTAAGGGGCAATGCTTGCATCGACCCGCGGGCGGATGCAGGCATCCGCCCCTGCAAGCCGGAGATGCCGCCGCGCCGCAAGAGATATTGCATCCATACTGCAGGGAAATCTCTGGATTTTACAGAGATTTTCCTGATTTTTTGTTGCCTGCCCTCTTGCAAAAAGTATGGATTTTTGGTAAAATTTTAACAGGAGCGGGTGTACCCGCTGATACGTCACTTTTGGAGCAAACAGAGCAAAACAAAGGAGCAATTACAATGAGAGGCATTTACACCCCCGTAACGGATATCCGTCGCAAGGTGTTCACTGAGGTTGCCCGCATGGCCTATGAGGTCAACGAGCTTTCCGACTACGAAAAGCTGATGCGTGAGCTGCCCTTCAAGATCATTCCCGGTGAGGAAAAAATCTCTGCGCAGCAGCATCTTCCTGGAGAGAGCCATCATCTCCGAGCGCGTCCGTCTGGCCATGGGCATGTCCCTGCGTCCGCTGGATGAGAGCGTGCCCGCCAGCGAGGGTCTGGAGCACAGCGTTATTGCGGACAAGTACTACGAGCCGCCGCTGATCAATGTCATCAAGTTTGCCTGCAACGCCTGCCCGGAGAAGGTCATCAAGGTCACGGGCCATCGTGCCAGGGCTGCCTGGCGCACCCCTGCCAGGAGGTCTGCCCGAAGCACGCCATCAGCTTCCGCAACGGCAAGAGCCACATTGACCAGAGCCTCTGCGTCAAGTGCGGCCGCTGCGTCAACAGCTGCCCTTACAGCGCCATCGTCAAGACCGAGCGTCCCTGCGCCGCGGCCTGCGGCATGGGTGCCATCCACTCCGACGAGCATGGCCGTGCCGAGATCGATTACGATAAGTGCGTTTCCTGCGGCATGTGCCTTGTCAACTGCCCGTTCGGCGCAATCGTTGACAAGGGCCAGATCTTCCAGCTGATCCAGTCCATCAAGCGCGGTGACGAGGTCGCTTGCCATCGTGGCCCCCGCCTTCATCAACCAGTTCCCCGGCATGACCCCCTCCAAGCTGAAGGAGGCCATGCGTCTGCTGGGCTTTGCCGATGTGGCCGAGGTCGCTATCGGTGCCGACCTGTGCACCATCGACGAGGCGAAGGACTTCATGGAAGAGGTTCCCGCCAAGATCCCGTTCATGGGTACGTCCTGCTGCCCCGCGTGGAGCGTGATGGCTAAGAAGCTGTTCCCCCAGCAGGCCGAGTGCATCAGCATGGCCATGACCCCCATGGTCCTGACCGCCCGCCTCATCAAGAAGGAAAAGCCCAACGCCCGTATCTGCTTTATCGGCCCCTGCGCCGCCAAGAAGCTGGAGGCCAGCCGCCGTTCCGTCCGCAGTGAGGTCGACTTCGTCCTGACCTTCGAGGAGCTGATGGGTCTGTTTGAGGCCAAGGCTGTCAACTTTGCCGACCTGCCGGACAACCCGGAGGATGCCTTCAACAGCGCCAGTGCCGACGCCCGCGGCTTTGCTGCCTCCGGCGGTGTCGCACAGGCGGTTGTCAACGCCATCAAGAAGATGGACCCGGACCGCGAGGTCAAGGTCATGAGCGCCCAGGGTCTGGCCGACTGCAAGAAGATGATGATGATGGCCAAGGCCGGCAAGTACAACGGCTACCTGCTGGAAGGCATGGCCTGCCCGGGCGGCTGCATTGCCGGTGCCGGTACGCTGGCTGACCCCGCCAAGAGCGTTGCTATGCTGAACAAGTACAAGAACGAAGCCGCCATGAAGGTCGCCACCGAGACCCCGTATCAGGATTCTTTGGACTTGCTGCATTACTAATAAGTAAATAAACAGCCCCGCATGGAGATGCAAACTCCATGCGGGCACTTTTTTTTGCGGTGATTTGCGGGCCAATGCGAGCATCGGCCCCTACAGGGAGCAAACTTTCCGCTTGCAGCGGCGAAAACGCCTGCTGGCGGATATGGGATCCGCCCCTACCGATTCGGCAAAGCGTTTCTTACTTGTGGTACTTCATTCCTGCGTTGATCGTGCAGGCGCGGTAGAGCTGCTCGGTCAAAACAAGACGCGCCAGCTGGTGCGGCAGCGTGATGCGTCCCAGGCTGATGCGGGCCTGTGCGGCGCGCTTGACGCTGTCGTCCAGCCCGTGGGAGGAGCCGATGACAAACGCCATATCCCCTGCGCCGCTCATGGCGCGGTCTGCAATCATAGCCGCCAGATCCTCACTGGATACCTGCTTACCCTCGACACAGAGCGCAACGAGATACGCCCCCCTGCGCACGCTGGCCAGGATGGCCTCCCCCTCCTTTTGCAGCGCTTTGGCGATCTGCCTGTCGCTGGCGTTCTTGTCGGCAATCTGCACCTCGGGCAATTCGATAATACGGAAATTGCAGAAGCCGCCGAGGCGCTTCTGGTATTCGGCCACGCCCTGCGCAAAGTAGGCGGCGTTCATCTTGCCAATGGCTATCAAATCAATATTCTGCATAGGCTCCCCCGCTCAAAATTCAATATACGGGCTGACCTCGCTGCGGGACTGGGCCTGAATCAGCACGTCCCGTCCGGGCTGGATGCCCGCGGCCAGCAGCACATTATAGACGGTGGTCATGACCAGCTCCGGCGAGTTGTTTGTCTGGCTCAAATGGCAGAGCGCAAACTTTTTGCAGCCGTCCTGGATCAGGTCCAGAATTTCCGCCGCACAGGCCTTGTTGTCCAGATGGCCGCGGTCACTGGCGATGCGCACCTTCAAATAATACGGGTACGGCCCGCCGTGCAGGCTGAATGCGTCATAGTTGGCCTCCAGCGCGACGAGATCGCAGCCCATCAGGTTGTCCTGTACGACGGGCGTCAGGTAGCCGAGGTCGGTGGCGAACGCCATGACGCGGCCTTCCGGTGTGCGGATGCGGTAGCCGCAGCAGGGCACATCATGGCTGGTGGGAAAGCTCGTCACCGTGAAGCTGCCAATTTCCAGCGTCTGACCGTCCACGGGGATTGCCTCCACCGCGGGCGGAATCGTGCCGCGGGAGGCCAGGGTATCCAGCGTATCGGCACATCCGTACAGCGGGACGGGGTGCTTTTTCCAAAAAGGGTATCCAGTCCCGAGACGTGGTCGGAGTGCTCGTGCGTGACGAGGATGCCGACACAGTCGCTGACCGCCAGACCCAGGGATTTCAGCGCGGTCAGAGTCGTGCGGCAGCTCTTGCCCATGTCGATCAGCAGATACTTGTCCTCGCTGCGGATCAGCGCGCAGTTGCCGGAGGAGCCGGAATACAGGGTGGTAAAATATGCCATTCGTTTGTCCTAACGCTTTCCATAAAAATTGGGCCGCCCGGTCAGCGGCCCAAGGTTCCTTTTAGATTGCCCGGCTCACTGCATTGGCCGGAATCTCGACGCGGCGGATGTCCGCGCCCAGAGCCTGCAGCTTTTCTACGATGTTCTCGTAGCCGCGCTCAATGTGAATGGTCTCGTCGACCTCGCTCACGCCGTTGGCGGCCAGAGCAGCCATGACCATGGCGGCACCGGCGCGCAGGTCGGTTGCGCGCAGCGGCGCGGGATGCAGCTCCTTCACGCCTTCAATGACAGCGACCTGGCCGTCGACCTGGATGTTTGCGCCCATGTGGATCAGCTCATCCACATAGCGGAAGCGGTTTTCCCAGATGCCCTCCGTCACGATGGAGGTTCCCTTTGCCAGCGTCAGCAGTGCAGTCATCAGCGGCTGCATATCCGTGGGGAAGCCGGGGTGCGGCATAGTCTTGAGCTTGAGCGGCTTCAGCTCGCCGGTGCGCTGGATACGCAGCGCGTCGTCGAATTCCTCCACCTCGCAGCTGGCCGCGCGCAGCTTGGCGGTGATGGGCTCCATGTGCTTCGGGATAACGTTGTGCAGCGTGATGTCCCCCTTCGTGATAGCGGCGGCCACCATATAGCTGCCAGCCTCGATCTGGTCGGGAATGATGGAGTAGTTGCAGCCGTGCATCTCCTTGACGCCGTGAATCTTGATGACGTCGGTACCGGCGCCGTGTACGTCTGCACCCATCATATTCAGGAAATTGGCCAAATCGACAATGTGCGGCTCACGGGCCACGTTTTCAAGAATCGTCGTGCCTTCGGCCAGGACAGCGGCCAGCATAGCGTTCATCGTGGCACCGACGGAGACCGTGTCGAAAAAAGACGTGCCCGCCGACCAGATGCTCCGACCTGACGTGGATCTGGCCGTACTCCACGGAATCCTCTGCACCAAAGGCGGTGAAGGCTTTCAGGTGTTGGTCAATCGGGCGCGGGCCCAGATTGCAGCCGCCCGGCATGGCGACTTGACCGGAACCAAAGCGGCCCAGCAATGCGCCGAGAAAGTAGTAGCTTGCGCGCATCTGGCGTGACAGCTCATTGGATACCTCGGTGCTGTCCAAATGCGACGTGTCAATTTCATAGGTGCTGCGGCTGACCATGCGGATGTTCGCACCCAGCTCGCTCAAAATCTGCAGCGACGCCATGACATCACTGATACAGGGCAGGTTTTCAATCAGGCACTTCCCGCCGGCCAGGATCGTGGCCGGGAGTATGGCAACCGCGGCGTTCTTTGCGCCGCCAATGTTGACATCGCCAACAAGCGGCTTACCTCCGCGAATAACGTATTTTTCCAAGTGTAGCTCTCCTTTGTGCGGTAATCGGCTCGTATACCCTCTGTACAGGGCCGACCTATAGTACACACTTTCTAAGATTATACAACATTTTGCGCTAATTGAAAAGGCCTGTCCCCTGCAATTGCAAAATTTTTGTGAAACAGCACAAGATATGTTGACCATGCACCGTAATTTCGCCGGAAATCACATACCCGAGAACAGCGTATAGGCGCTGAACAGCGCACCGTTATAGGACATCTCAAAGTGGCAGTGGTTGCCGGTGGAGTTGCCCGTGGAGCCGACATAGCCGATGACCTGCCCCTGCGTGACAGCCTGCCCCTGAGAAACAGCGATGCTGGACATGTGACCGTACAGCGTCTTGTAGCCGTTGCCATGGTCGATCTCCACATAGTTTCCGTAGGAATAATGCCAGCCTGCAGCAATGATCGTGCCGGAGTCGGAGGCCAAAATCGGCGTGCCGTAGGCAGCACAGATGTCCGCGCCGCGGTGGCCATTGCCCATCCAGCGGCTGACGTACTTATAATTCGGCACAGGCCAGATGAAGGAGCCGGAGCCGACCTTGGCAATCATGCCATTCTTCAGCTTCGTGCCGGTGACGGTGATTTCCGGGGTCGGGGCCTGCAGCACATTGTAGGCCACAGCCTGACGGTCCGTGACCGCGCCGTCGATCATCGTTGTCTCGTAGGTGATCTCCTCGGAGCCGTCTGCACCCTCCTGCAGAGTCACGACCTTGCCGAAATCATACTGGTCGGACTCGGTGTTCTGGGTGTCGAACGGGATGGCGACAGTTTCTGTGTCGCGGCGGACGACCTTGACCTTGATGAGCTCTGCCGAGGACGCACCGGTGGTGATGACCGTGCCCGCAGGAATCTCCTGGTCGAGCGTCAGCAGTTCGGGGTTCATCTGTGCCAGAGAGTCAAACGAAACGCCGGTAGCGTTGACGACGCTCTCGACGGTGTCGCCGTCGACGGCTGTATAGGTGTGGATGCCGCCGCCCTCGGTCAGGGCGTTGATGACGTCCGCGTAGGAGCTGACAGACTCCTGCAGATAAACACCGTCCACGAGACGGATGTTGTGGGCAAACGCCGTGTAGACGCTGCTGTCCATCGCATTTTCAAACGGTGCCTTGATGTTTTCCAGATAGCTGCGCAGGTGGTCGCCCTCGGTGGTGACGTAGAGTAGCTGATCATCGACGTAGACAGCCGTGCCGTTGATGATCTCATCACTGGCCGTGCGCAGGATGGCGTTGGCGATCTCGCTCTCTGTCATCGTCTGGTTGCCGATGGAAAGCGAGTAGGTCGGGTAGACATCCCAGCTTGTGTCCTCCACCGCAGAGCCGGAGGCCTGCAGCATACGCTTGGCCGTGTTGATACGGGACTGCACGTCCTCACGGGCATTTTCAAACACCTGCTCGCTCTCCACGTAACCGACGTTCTCGCCGTTCACCTGCACATTCAGCACAAAGCGCAGCCCCAGCCCGCTGCGCACCAGGACCACAAGCCCCGCTGCGGCAACTGCCGGGAGTATGTAAGTGATGGCGTTCCAGACAACGATGGAGTATTTTCGGATGCCGCTGGCAAGGTAATTTTTTCTTGGCACGGCGCACATCGCCATCCTCGCTCTCCACGAGGGTATCGGGGATGTCGCGGATATGACGGATGCCAGAGGCCATCCGCACGAACGGGCTGGTCAGGTCCTCGATCAGCGTGATAATACCGATCAGAATCGGGCGCAGGACAATGAGCAGCAGATTCAGCACGGTATCACCGATGCCGCGCACAACAGCCCCCACTCTGCGGCCTACGCAGACAAAAACATACTCGACCCAGAAGCCGACCATGTACAGCATATCGCCGACAGTGTTGCGGCGGTGCAGATCCTGCATGTAACGGGCTGCCTTGCGGCGGTTATCGCTGCGCTTTTTTTCCTGGCGATGAGTGCGAAAAGCGCGTTACAGGGGTCATCTCCAGGGGGTTCGGTGATGCTATCGTTTTTCGGATTGGGATCAGTTTGGATGGGATTCAAAATACGGAAGCTCCTTTCCGTGTGAAGCAAATTTACGTGGGGTCTGCACCGCAGGGCAGACTGTGCAGCTGCCAGCCCGTCAGCAGCTTTTCCTGCCGGGCCAGGGCGGCCATATCCTCGGGCAGCGGACACTCCACACGGAGGGGCTCCCCTGTCAGCGGGTGCGCAAACGCAAGGATGCCGCAGTGCAGTGCGTGACGGCGCAGAAGGATGTCCGACCCACCGTACAGCGTATCCCCCGCCAGCGGATGGCCGATATAGGACATGTGTACGCGAATCTGATGGGTACGCCCGGTGCGCGGCCAGCAGGCCAGCAGACTGTGGCCCGGCCCCGCGGCCAGCACCGCGTACTCGGTCAGGCTGTACTTGCCGTCCGCGCACACGCAGCGGCCAATGATGGAGTCACCGCGCCGCGCAATAGGCGCTTCGACCCGGCCCGGCCCCAGCGGCATTGTACCCTGCACAATCGCAAGGTAGCACTTGTGGGCAGACCCGGCCAGCAGCGGTGCGGCAAAGGCGTTTTTCGCGCACAGCATCAGGCCGCTTGTGTTTTTGTCAATGCGGTTTACCGGGCGGAAGATGCCGCTCTCCCCCCGGCTGCTGCAGGTGGTACAGCCAGCCGTTGGCCAGTGTGCCGTCAGGGTAGTTCAGCGTGGGGTGCACGGCAATGCCCGCGGGCTTGTTGAGCACCGCGGCAAAATCGTCCTCATAGGCGATGGAAAACGGCACGGGCTGCGGGGTCACGCTCGTCTCCTGCTCGGGCGGGAGCGCAAAGCGGATGCACTGCCCGGCGTGTACAGGCTCATTCGTGCGGATGGGCTGATCGTCGGCGTAAAAGCCGTCACCGTCATATTTGACGGACTTGATCAGTCCTGCCGTAACACCCTGCATGCGCAGGAACAGCCCCAGCTTGCAGCCCTCGTTTTCCGGCGGCACGGTATAACGCAAAACGGTCACAGTACCGCCCTCCTTAAAGCCTATATGAGGGTATTATACCACAAAATGCCCTGTGATGCAAACCCCAATGTCTGGCAGAAAGGTACGCTGCAACAGCAAACGGCCCCTCCCGGGAGGAGAGCCGTTTGTGTTATTTCTGTGATTGCAGCTCCGCGGCGCGCTCCAGCACGGGCCGGAGATACTGCCCCGTGAAGGAGTGCGGGTTCTGCGCGACCTCCTCCGGGGTGCCGGTGGCGACGATGGTGCCGCCGCCGCTGCCGCCCTCGGGCCGAGGTCGATGATATAGTCGGCGCGTTTGATGACGTCGAGATTGTGCTCAATGACGATGACCGTATTGCCCGCATCAACGAGCTTATCCAGCACCTTGACCAGGCGGTGGACATCGGCCACATGCAAGCCGGTGGTAGGCTCGTCGAGGATATAGACGGTCTGCCCGGTATCGCGGCGGGCCAACTCATTGGCCAGCTTGACGCGCTGCGCCTCACCGCCCGAAAGCGTCGTGGCTGCCTGGCCCAGCTGGATGTAGCCAAGGCCGACCTCCTGCAGCGTTTGCAGCTTGCGCGCGATCTTCGGAATGTTGGCGCAAAAATACGCAGGCCTCCTCCACCGTCATGTCCAGCACGTCGGAGATGGTCTTGTCCTTGTACTTGACCTCGAGCGTTTCACGGTTGTAGCGCTTGCCCTTGCAGACGTCACAGGGCACGTAAATATCCGGCAGAAAGTGCATTTCAATCGTCAGGATGCCGCCGCCTTCGCAGGCTTCGCAGCGTCCGCCCTTGACATTGAAGCTGAACCGCCCGGGGCCGTAGCCGCGCATTTTGGCATCCTGCGTATTGGAAAACAGTGTGCGGATGTCGCCAAACACGCCTGTGTAGGTGGCCGGGTTGGAGCGCGGCGTGCGGCCAATCGGCGACTGGTCGATGCCGATGACCTTATCGACCCACTCCATGCCCTCGACCTCCTCACACTGGCCGGGGCGGCTGCGCGCACCGTTCAGGGCGGCAGCCAGCGTTTTGTACAGAATTTCGTTGACAAGCGTCGACTTGCCGGAGCCGGACACGCCGGTAACGCAGATCAGCTTGCCGAGCGGGAAGTCTACGGTAATGTCCTGCAGATTGTTCTCATGGGCCTTGACGACGCGCAGCGCCTTTGCCGTTTCCCTCACGGCGTGTCTCGGGACCTCTACGAATTTGCGGCCAGACAGATACGCGCCAGTGATGCTGCGCTTGACCTTGCAGATGTCCGCGACGCTGCCTGCGGCGACGATCTCGCCGCCGTGGACGCCCGCACCGGGGCCGACATCGACAATATAGTCGGCCTGCCGCATCGTGTCCTCATCGTGCTCAACGACGATCAGCGTGTTGCCAAGGTCGCGCAGCCGCTTCATCGTTGCAATAAGCTTATCGTTGTCACGCTGGTGCAGGCCGATGCTCGGCTCGTCGAGCACGTAGAGCACGCCGGTCAGCGCACTGCCGATCTGGGTCGCCAGACGGATGCGCTGGCTCTCGCCGCCGGACAACGAAGCCGCACCGCGGGAGAGCGTCAGATAGCCAAGGCCGACGCTCTTTAAAAGCCAAGACGTTCTTTTACCTCTTTAAAAATAGGCGCACCGATCATCTCGTCCCGGGTGCTGACCTTGGCCGTGTTGATAAAGTCCAGTTCCTCGTTGACGCTCTTGTCACAGAAATCGGCAATGTTGATGCCGCCTACAGTCACGGCCAGGCTTGTCGGCTTTAAGCGGCGGCCATGGCAGGCGGGGCATTCCTCGCTGGACATGACAAGGGCGATTTCCTCCTTGACCCACTCGCTGCTCGTCTCGCGGAAACGGCGCTCCAGATTCGGGATGATGCCTTCGAACTGGTTAAAGTAGGTGCCGGAGCCAAACATGCTCTCGCGCTGCATCTCAATACGCTCGTCACCCGTGCCGTACAGCAGGGCGTGCAGGGCCTCCTTGCTGAAGTCCTTAACGGGGGTATCGAGTGTAAAGCCGTAGCGCTTGCCCAGCGCCTTATAGGTCATTTCGGAGATGGAGCCCTCGGCGTAATACCAGCCGCTGGCCTTGATGGCACTTTCCCGGATGGACTTGCGCTTGTCGGGGATGACACGCGCCGGGTCGACCTTCATGAAGGTGCCGAGGCCCGTACACTTCTCGCAGGCACCGAAGGGATTGTTGAAGCTGAACATCCGCGGGGTCAGTTCCTCGACGGAGATGCCGTGCTCGGGGCAGGCGTAGCTCTGGCTGAACATCATCGGTTCACCGCCAATGACGTCGATGACGACAAGCCCGTTTGCCTGCGCCAGCGCGGTTTCTATGGAATCGGCCAGACGCCCGCGGACCGTGTCGTTGATGACCAGACGGTCCACGACGATCTCAACGGTGTGCTTGATGTTCTTTTCGAGGTTGATCTCCTCGCTCAGATCGTACATATTGCCGTCGACGCGCACGCGGGCAAAACCGGCTCGGCGGGCGGCATCCAGCTCCTTGGCCTGGGTGCCCTTGCGGGCACGCACAACGGGGGCCAGCACCTGAAAGCGGGTGCGCTCCGGCAGCTTCATGACTTCGTCGACCATCTCGTCCACGGTCTGCTGGGTAATCTCCCGCCCGCAGATCGGGCAGTGGGGCACGCCGATGCGGGCGTACATCAGACGCAGATAGTCGTAAATCTCCGTTACCGTTCCCACCGTGGAACGCGGGTTGTGGCTTGTTGTTTTCTGGTCGATGAGATGGCCGGGGACAGGCCGGTGATCTCGTCGACATCGGGCTTTTCCATCTGGCCCCAAGAACTGGCGGGCATAGCTGGAAAGACTTTCCATATAGCGGCGCTGGCCATCGGCGTAGATTGTGTCAAACGCCAGGCTCGACTTGCCGGAGCCGGACAGGCCGGTCATGACGATCAGCTTATCTCTGGGCAGCTCCAAATCGACGTTTTTCAGGTTATGCTCCCGCGCACCCTTGATGACAATGCGGTTGTTCGGGTCGATTTTGATTTTGGAGCTGCGCTTTGCAGGCTTTTTTTCGGGTGTTGTACTCAATTTTTATATTTCCTCCTGCCCTTGCGTGTTTTGGCAGCGGCCTTGCGTTCACTGGTGTCGGCGGCGGTGGGATCCTCTCCGCGTTCCAGCCGCTGAATTTCGTCGCGCAGCTGCGCGGCCAGCTCAAATTGCAGCAGGCGCGCGGCCTCCTTCATCTCCTTGGTCAGGCGTTCAATTGTCTGCTGGCGCTCGGCGCGGCTCATGCGGTGCTGGCGCATCCGCTTGTTTTCCTCGCTCATGCTGATTTCGAGCCCGTCGCCGATGGCCTTGACGATGGTTTTGGGCGTGATGCCGTGTTCTTTATTGTAGGCGTCCTGAATGGAGCGGCGGCGCTCGGTCTCCATGATGGCGCGCTCCATGCTGGGCGTGACCTCATCTGCGTACATGAGCACAACGCCGTTGGCGTTGCGGGCCGCGCGGCCGATCGTCTGAATCAAGCTTGTCTCACTGCGCAGGAAGCCTTCCTTATCGGCATCCAGAATCGCAATCAGCGATACCTCCGGCAGGTCCAGACCCTCGCGCAGCAGGTTGATGCCAACAATAACATCAATTGCGCCGACGCGCAGGTCCTTGATGATCTCCATGCGCTCAAACGTGTCGACCTCGTGGTGCATATACTTCGTCTTGACGCCGTGTTCCTCCAGATAATCCGTCAGATCCTCGGCCATCTTGACGGTCAGCGTTGTGACGAGTGCGCGCTCGCCACGGTCAATGCGGGTGCGGATCTCGCCCAGCAGGTCCTCGATCTGGCCCTCCACCGGGCGCACCATGATAAGCGGGTCCAGCAGGCCGGTGGGGCGGATGACCTGCTCCGCTACGCGGCTGGAATGCTGGCGTTCATATTCACCAGGGGTTGCAGAAACAAAAAATCTCTGATGGATTTTGGCTTCAAATTCTTCAAAATTTCAACGGGCGGTTGTCAAACGCCGACGGCAGACGGAAGCCGTATTCGACCAGCGTTTTCTTGCGGCTGTAGTCGCCGCCGAACATACCGCGCACCTGCGGCAGCATGACGTGGCTCTCGTCGACCATCAGCAGGAAATCATCCGGGAAATAATCCAGCAGCGTTGTGGGCGTGGAGCCGGGCGCACGGCCTGACAGGACAGCGGAGTAGTTCTCGATGCCCTTGCACATGCCGACCTCCTGCAGCATCTCCATGTCGTAGTTGGTGCGCTGTTGGATGCGCTGGGCCTCCAAGAGCTTGCCCTCCTCGGTGAATTTTTTGGACCTGCTCCTCCATCTCGGCCTGAATCTTTTTGCAGGCCCTCCTGCATCTTTTCGGGGCCGACGATATAGTGGCTGGCCGGGAAGATGGCAACATGACGCACCACGTTCTTATGCTCGCCGGTCAGCGGGTCAAACTCCACAATGCGGTCAATCTCGTCACCGAAGAACTCGACCCGAATCGCAAATTCGTCGTTGTAGGCCAGGTGGATGTCCACCGTGTCCCCTTTTACGCGGAACTTGTTGCGGATGAAGTTCATGTCGTTGCGCTCATATTGCAGCTTGACCAGGCGGCTGCAAAGCTCGTCGCGCTCCATCTGCATACCGGGGCGCAGGCTGATGACCATGCTGCGGTAGTCGATGGGGTCGCCCAGCGAGTAGATGCAGGACACCGACGCCACAATGATGACGTTGCGCCGCTCTGACAACGCCGCCGTGGCCGAGTGGCGCAGACGGTCAATCTCGTCGTTGATGGCGCTGTCCTTCTCAATATAGGTGTCTGTGGACGGGATATAAGCCTCGGGCTGGTAATAGTCGTAGTAGGAGACGAAATATTCTACCGCATCATCGGGGAAAAAACCGCGCATCTCGGTACAGATCTGGCTGGCCAGCGTTTTATTCGGCTCCAAAATCAGCGTCGGGCGATTGCACCGGGCGATGATGTTCGCCATCGTAAACGTCTTGCCGGAGCCGGTGACGCCCAGCAGCGTCTGGGCGTCTTCACCCTCATGGATGCCCTGCACCAGCGCTTCTATCGCCTGCGGCTGGTCGCCGGTGGGTTGAAACGGTGCCTTTAAGTGAAAGACTTCGTCCATAGTCGTTCCTTTCGTGTACAACGATTAGTTGTATAATGATTATAGCACGACAAACTTTTTAATGTAAATAGGTTTGCCGATATTTTGTACCTAAACCACAGAAAAATGCGCCCTGCCGGGACACGGCAAGGCGCATGGGCGGCGTTCAGCGGCTGGCGGCCTGCAGCACGCCGCTGTTTACGCGGTATTCCGGCAGGCTGCCGCGGTTCAGCATCGAACAGCCATCCTCCCCCGCTATGATGATATGATCCATGATCGTAAAGCCGAGCTGGCCGGTGACCTCCATAATATGGTAGGTCGTCAGGCGGTCCGCCTCGGACGGAATGGCCAGCCCGGTGGGATGGTTGTGTGCCAGAATGCCGCAGGTCGAGTTGGTGCGGGCCACAGCGCGCAGCAGCTTGCGGGTGTCCACGGCCACGCGGTTGGGAACGCCCTCGGCAATGCGCAGGTCCTGCACAGGGCGGCAGGCGTCGTCCAATAAAATCAGGTAGAGCTGCTCATTCTGCACACCGCGGAACAGCGGCTTTACGTAGGCGATGGCCGTCTCTGCCGAGTTCAGCGACAGGCGGGTCTTGCGCTTTTTCAGCTCATAATAGCGGCTGCACGCCATGACGGTAGAAATCAGCCGTGCACTTTTGGGGCCGACGCCCTCGACCTGCATCAGCTCCTCGGGCTCGGCCTCCAGCACCTTGCAGAAATCGCCGAAGTGCTGAATGAGTCTGTGCGCCAGCGCGTTTGTGTCTGCCCGCGGGATGGAGAGAAACAGCAGATATTCCAGTGCCTCGTGTTCGGCCAGGCTGTCCAGTCCGTCTCGCTCGACGCGCTCCTGCATCCGGGCGCGGTGTTTCGCGTGGAGATTTTCGTCTGCCATTTTTTCACATCCCATCTTTACGTTCTGCTGGTTTTATTATATACTGTAAAAAGACTTTTGCCAACCGTTTTTACTGATGAATTTTTAAAGAGGACACGATGAAAAGTTTTACCGCAGGACCCAATGAAAACGGCGTGCGCCTGAGCCGCTTTGTGGAGGGCGTGACCAAGGATATGCCCCGCAGCATGATGTACAAGGCGTTCCGCAACAAGCGCATCAAGGTCAACGGCAAGCGCGCCGAGCCGGATACCCGCCTGAGCGCAGGCGATTTGATCGAACTGTACATCAACGACGAGTTCTTCCCCGTGGGCAAGCCCGCTGCCAAGACTGCCAAGCCGCCGCGCAGGCAGCCGCCTGTGACCGTGGTGTATGAGGATGAAAACTTTTGCGGTGCTCTACAAGCCCGCGCACCTGCTCTGCCACAGTGACCGCACCGGCGACGCCAATCTGGTGGATGCCTTTGCGGCTTATCTGGAGGCCAAGGGCGAGTATGATCCCCACGCAGAAAAGCGATTTGCCCCGGCGCTGTGTAACCGGCTGGACCGCGGCACCGAAGGTCTGGTGCTGGCCGCTAAGAGCTACGCCGCGCTGCGCGACCTGAACGCCATCATCCGCGACGACATGATGAAAAAGGGAGTATCTTACCATCACGGTGGGGGCCACCGCCGCAGGGGCGGTTCGTCGCATGGCTGCAGCACAGCGAGAAAAAGTAACAAGGTACGCATCCACGCCCGTGAGAGCGAGGTTACAAGCAGATCATCACCGAGGTGACGGTCATCCGGCAGGCAGGGCCTTTTGCGCTCTGCCGCATTGGGCTGATCACGGGCCGCACCCACCAGATCCGTGCGCATCTGGCGTATCTGGGCCATCCGGTACTGGGCGACATCAAGTACGGCAACCGCAAGATGAACGAGCGCACCGGGCTGAAAACACAGGCTCTCTGCGCCCAGCGACTGACGTTTGGCAGAATCCCCGAGGAAAATACGCTGCAGTATCTTTCCGGCAGGGTCATCAAGCTGAATGACCCGGAAATCGTAAAGACGTACGAACGACTGACGGCAGAAAAGTAAGCTCTGCCGCGGCTGGCGGCTGGAAGCATCCGCCCCTGCAAGCGACGATGTTGTTATCCGTAGGGGCGCATTCCATATCTGCCCGCGGGATATTGCCGCAAAAATCAAAATACCGGGCCGTTCCCCACATTCGGGAAACGGCCCGGTAAGTTTTTTTACGCCAGAACGAAGTGATAGACCAGAGACAGTGCCACGATCAAGGCACAGGCAATGGCCGTGATGGGCGGGGCCAGGTGGATGATGCGCTCGGCCATGACGTCGTCCTCACTGGTTTCGTCGTCATCGGCGTAGCGGCCGCGCTTTTTTTGGACTTCTTGTCGTAACCGTCGTCCTCGTCATCGTAGTCGAGGTCATCGGTATCGTACATCTGGGTGCCCTCATCGTCGTCCTCATCATCGTCGAACAGGCGGCCCTTGGGAGCGTAGCGGCGGACGCGCTCGGCCTCGGCATCCTCGTCGTCAT
>ENA-OQES01000486-OQES01000486.1-human-gut-metagenome-genome-assembly--contig:-NODE-486-length-16811-cov-2.278111_pt1 | contig 16811 bp, 27 predicted proteins | sample MGYA00242798_ERZ504641 | MGnify/ENA primary metagenome ERZ504641 (study PRJEB26092, sample SAMD00036327) | human gut metagenome | host: Homo sapiens | study: EMG produced TPA metagenomics assembly of... | reverse complement strand
AAAGTAACTGAGCTTACCGATCAGATGAAGATATCAAGCGGTTCACCGGCTTACCGCTTGATTACCAGTGAAAACTGGTCCGTAGTGATACCTTTGAAAAGAAGACACCGCAAAAGAATTTCAGAAATCTAATTTACAGAATGTGCAGGTCCGCATAGATAAAGACAGTGAAAAGATGTGGTCCGCTTTCTCTGTTCTTGAACGAGATGGGGAATTTCTATGGTGTTCTGACCTTTGACAACTCTATGATTCGTTATGCATCAGAGCGGTTTTCTGAGCATAGAACTTATCTTAGAAGATGAGTGTGGCCTGAAGATTCCAAAATCTGCCGTAGTAGAAGAGCAGTTCTTTGTAATTCCTCATGATTATATTACAAACGGAGGTAACAGCTCTTTAGAAGGTGTTATGGTTTTGGATTCAAAAGGAACTGCCTCATTTCAGGCTGTTGATATCTATGATACCTCCGATGATGGAGAAGTTTATTTAAGTCGAGATCAGCTGAAATCCGGAACAGTGATTGTAAAGCCGGATTCTTCTGATACTTATACGATTGAAACAAAAAAAGCCATTAAAAGGAGTCTACAATATCAATAAAGGATACGCTATTTTTAAAAAAGTATCCATTTTATGTGAAAGCGACGAATATTACATTGTTCAGGAAGGAGATTCTTACGGACTTTCAAATTACGATCATATCGTACAAAACGGAGCCGGTGTTTCCTCTGATGATGTTGTATTTCAGTAATTTGGAATTTTGTAGCCCTTTGGAAAATTGGATACAAAATCCAAAAGAGGATAATCAAATTTAAAAAAGGAGAGATAACTTATGCTAGAAACACATTTAAAAGAAGTAGAAGCAAAGATTCAGGCAGCCTGTGACCGTGCCGGACGCAAGCGGGAAGAAGTTACATTGATCGCCGTAAGTAAGACAAAACCGATAGAAATGCTTCAGGAAGCTTACGATCTCGGTGTCCGTGTGTTTGGTGAGAATAAAGTGCAGGAAATCACAGCCAAATACGATGCACTTCCTGATGATATCCACTGGCACATGATCGGACATCTGCAGACCAATAAGGTAAAATATATTATTGATAAAGTAGATCTGATCCACTCTGTCGATTCTGTCAAGCTTGCAGAGACAATTGAAAAGGAAGCTGCAAAACATAATCTTACAGCTAATATTTTAATTGAAGTAAATGTTGCTCAGGAAGAAAGTAAGTTTGGACTTAAAACAGAAGAAGTTCTCCCGTTTATTGAAAAGATTGCAAATTTCGAACATATCAAGGTCTGCGGACTGATGACAATTGCACCTTTTGTCGATAACCCGGAAGAAAATCGTCAAATTTTCGCAAATTTACATAAATTATCTGTTGACATTAATGAGAAAAACATTGATAATGTTTATGTGAACATACTTTCAATGGGAATGACCAATGATTACGAGGTTGCCATAGAAGAGGGAGCAACTATGGTTCGAGTTGGAACTGGTATCTTTGGTGCAAGGAACTATAATATCTGACTTAATTTATTAACCTGATGAATGAGTTACTGTTTACAATATTTTTGAACAGTAATTGAATAGTATCATTTTTTCGTTGGATCGTATGAATAAAAAAGAGCGCCACCTGAAAAAGGGGACAAGATAGGAGTGTTAAAAATGGGTGTATTTGATAAATTTCTTGACATCATGAAGTTAAATGATGACGATTATGATGACGATGAATTTTATGATGATGATGATTTTGCAGATGACGGTGATTTTGAGGAAAAACCGCGTCGTTCTTTCTTCGGTAAGAAGAATAATAAAGAGGAATCTTTCAATGACTTTGATGCTGATGAAGATAAGACGTTTCAGCCTTCTGCTTCCAGCAAGGTTACACCAATGCGTCCTGCTGCAAAACACGGCGGAAACATGGAAGTATGCGTTGTAAAACCAACTTCTGTAGATGATTCCCGTGAGATCACAGAGACATTACTTGCAGGCCGTACTGTAATCCTTAACTTAGAAGGTATGGATCTTGAGATTGCACAGAGAATTATTGATTTTATTTCCGGAGCAGCATTTGCGATCAGCGGAAACCTTCAGAAGATTTCCAGCTATATCTTCCTTGTTACACCTACAAATGTTGATATTTCCGGTGATCTTCAGGATCTTCTCAGTGGATCTATGGAAACACCAAGTGTTCGTGGAAGATACTAGAATATAACTTCAACTATAGGAACTGGATTTTAGAATTATTATGATAAAAGAAAATCAGGAAAAAAGAAACAAAGCTTTTGGAACACAGATTTATTGAACTTTCCAGAATTGCTTTTGAACGTGAGATTGTTACATATTCGGATTTTCTTAACCTGAATGATCAGAATATCCTGCATACCCTGCCAAAGAACAAGCTTTATTCAAGATATGTTCTCTTTGGCGGGTATGATATGGCGGAGCGTCAGATGGCTGCATTTATCCCTGAGGCTCTTTCTTTGCGTTATGGGGTATCTGATATTACTCCGAAAGAGATTGATTATCCGTTTTGTGCTGTGAAAATAGAACCCAAAAAATAAAAGATTTTCCGAAGACCTGACTCACAGGGATTTTCTTGGTTCCATATTAAATCTTGGGATTGACCGTTCAAAAACCGGAGATATTCTTGTGACAGAAGATTCAGCACTTCTTTTTATCAATAAGGACCTTGTATCTGTTGTAACAGAAGACTTAACCCGGGTTCGCCACACTGTTATAGATAGTTCTGTCATCAACTTAGATATGATAAACTACACACCTGATTTCCAGCAGATAAAAGGAACTGTTTCATCTGTTCGCTTAGACAGCCTACTTCCACTTGCATTTTCTTCTTCCAGAAGTAAACTGTCCGGACTCATTGAAGGCGCAAAGGTCTTTGTAAACGGCAAATTGATTACAAGCAATGGATATCAGGTAAAAGAAGGAGATCTTATCTCTGTACGCGGATTAGGTAAGTTCCGTTTTGAGGAAGCGGGAAAATCACTAAAAAGAATCGGATCAGTGTAACTATTCAGAAATATGTATAATCTAAAAAGGCTTAGAAAAGAGGAGCTTATCGACTCATGAATAATACAAAAATCAAAGACAAAGAGTTATCTTTTCGCTGCCATTGGGTTTCTGCTCACATTAGCACTTGACCAATGGACCAAATATCTTGCATCTACTATCTTACGCCGTCTCGAGTCTTTCTCTTTGATTTCCGGAGTTTTTGAACTTCGCTATCTTGAGAACCGCGGAGCTGCATTTGGTATTATGCAGAATCGACAGATTGTGTTTGTAGTCGGAGGTATTATTATACTCGCTGTTATTTTGTATCTGTACCAGAAGATGCCATTTACACCACATTACAGACCACTGCGTATCTGTGCTGTACTGCTTGCATCCGGAGCCGTGGGAAAATATGATCGATCGTGTGAAACTTGATTATGTTGTTGACTTTTTCTATTTCCGACTGATTGATTTTCCAATCTTTAATGTTGCAGACTGCTATGTTGTAATTTGCATGTATTTTATTTGTTGTTCTCATTTTATTTTATTATAAGGACGACAACGATTTTGAGTTTTTTAAATTTTAAGAACAGATAAAAAGCGCACAACAGGAAGGATTCTGAAAGCTTATGGAAGAACTTCATTTTAATGCGGATATTACAGGGGAAAGGATCGATAAATTCCTTGACGGGAGAATAGAGAGCCTTTCCCGTTCTTATATCCAGAAATTAATTAAAGGAAAAAAAAATTCTTGTAAATCAATTACCGGTTAAAGCGAATTACAAGTTAACAACAGGGGATACTATCATTCTTCAGATCCCTGACCCGGAACCACTTGATATTCAGCCTGAAAATATTCCTCTGGATATTCTCTATGAAGATGATGACATTCTCGTCGTTAACAAACCAAAAGGAATGGTTGTACATCCTGCACCGGGACATTACAGCCATACGCTGGTCAATGCGGTTCTATATCACTGTGGAGAAAACCTGTCGGGAATCAATGGTGTAATCCGTCCGGGAATCGTCCATCGGATTGACATGAATACAACCGGTTCCCTTCTGATCTGCGAAAAAATGATAAAGCTCATCAGATTCTTGCAGAACAATTAAAAGAACATTCTATCACAAGAAAGTATCACGCTATCGTACATGGCAATCTGAAGGAGGATACAGGCACTGTGAACGCTCCGATCGGTCGGCACCCTACAGATCGTAAGAAGATGAGTACAAAAGCACCAAATGGGCGACATGCAGTCACTCATTACCGTGTATTGGAAAGATTTGGTAATTTTACCTACATTGAGTGCCAGCTTGAAACCGGTCGGACACATCAGATTCGTGTTCATATGTCCAGTATCGGACATCCAATTCTGGGCGATGAGATTTATGGTCCTGCAAAATGTCCTTATAAACTCCAGGGACAGACTTTGCATGCAAAAATCCTTGGTATCACTCATCCATCTACAGGAGAATACATAGAATTTGACGCACCTTTGCCAGACTATTTTAAAGATTTATTAAATAAATTAAGAAAACAAAACTAAGTATAGGAAATAGTATAGGAAATAGTGAATTGACATTGTCTTTTTTCATCTTTTTGGTTATAATATACATAAGATTTCGCATAGACTTGAAAAGGAGTGTGGCTTATTATGAAGACAAATACTATTATAACAATCGGACGTCAGTACGGAAGTGGTGGAAAAGAGATCGGACATTTCGTTGCCGAAGCATTTGGAATTAAATTATACGACAAAGAAATGCTTGCACGTGCAGCAAAAGAAAGTGGTATCTGTGAGGAATTATTTGAGACTCATGACGAAAAGCCAACGAACAGTTTTCTATATTCTCTTGTGATGGATACATATTCTATGGGATATGCCGGCAACACATACACGGAGATGCCTATCAATCACAAAGTTTTTCTTGCACAGTTTGATGCAATTAAAAATGATTGCAGATGAGGGACCATGTGTCCTGGTAGGCCGTTGTGCAGATTATGCACTTGAATCCTATCCAAATGTTGTCAGCATCTTCATTCGTGCAGATATGGAAGATCGTATTCGTCGTGTAGCAACAAGACTTGATCTTACGGATGCAAAAGCAAAAGATCTGATCAATAAGACGGATAAAAAGAGAGCAAGCTATTACAATTATTATACAAACAAGAAGTGGGGTGAGGCAGCCAGCTATGAGCTTTGCTTAAACAGTTCTGAACTCGGAGTACAAGGTACAGCGAAAGCAATTGAACAGTATATTCTTTTAAAAGAAAGTATTGAAAAAGAAGCCAGAAATATTGTTTAATCTTATTTATTAAAATGTATAGTGCAAAGGATACAGAAGAGCAGTAGTGCATTCTTTCTGTATCCTTTTTATCTATTCTTATTCTTTTTACTTCCTATACTTCACGAAGCTTTACAGCACCTGCCGCCTGACGGCGTCGGTCTTCATCGATTGCTGCATAATGTTTCTTTGTTGTATTGACATCTTTATGCCCCAGAACATCTGCGACAAGATAAATGTCTCCGGTTTCTTTATAAAGTGCTGTTCCGTAAGTGCTGCGCAGTTTATGTGGAGTTATCTTCTTATTCGGAGTGACCTCCCTGGCGTACTTCTTTACCATATTTTCAACTGCCTGAACGCCCATACGTTTTCGCTGGGTAGACAGGAACAGTGCGTTTTCATGACCGGAGAGTGGTACAGTTTGCTTTCTGGTCGTGTAAAGATACGTCTTTAATGCATTCTCAACCTCTTCACCGAAATACACAACCATCTGATTCCCACCTTTTCGTGTTACAGTAATTCCGTTATTCTTCAAAATCAATATCCTGAAGATCCAGTCCAACACATTCTGATACACGGATTCCTGTTCCAAGCAGAAGCGTCAGAATTGCCAGATCTCGAATTTTTGTCATTTTCAAAATAGGCTTTCCGCTGACCTGTAAGATTATCACCCCCGTGATCAACATAATCCAGAAGCATTGCGATCTCATCCGTATCGAGCCGTATAATCGCTTTCTCATGCAGCTTAGGCATCTCTACAAGCAACGTAGGGTTCTTGCTGATAATTTGCCGTTTAAAATAATATCCATAAAAGCTACGAAGCGCAGACATCTTTCTTGCAAGTCCCTTTTCTGTGTTCGTGATACATTTTTCTTCGTCATTCTTATAGACCTTCAGATATTCCTGGTATTCCTCAATATCTACTGGCTCCAGGCGTTCCAGATCATGTACCTCAAATTGTTCGATCGTATAATTTTTGATAAACCGGATTATTCTCCATAAGGAAATGAAAGAAAACACGGATATCATAGGCATAAGAAATCCTGGTCCGCGCAGATGTCGTTTGGTTCCACCGCACGAAAATAATCCTTTGCAAATGGAGGCAATGTCTTCAGGATCTCTCTGAGACGTAATGTGTTATCTATATATGTCTGTTCATGATATGGTTTTTCTGTTAGAAGTTTCTGCCATATTAAAAGCTCCTTTATAGATTCAAATTTACTGAAAACCCCATTATTTCTTATATATTTTAACATAAGTACTGTTTTTCGTCTACATCTTTTGGCAAAAATCAGTATTTGTCGTATAGATTGATTTCTGTTAATAAAATCCGAAGAGACTATCTGCTGCTATTTAAAGCGCTATTTCTGGAAAGCAGATAGCAATCTTCTTCGGATTCAGGGAGTGTATATATCAATACATAGGGTGTATATTGATACCATTTATGAAATTTTTTCGTAAGCGATCATCAGGTATTGACCTGCATGAATCGTATCTGAATCAAGATGATTCATCACCTTAAGTGCTTCTACATATTCGCTTACGGAGCCGTATCTGTCTGTAATTGTTTCTTCTGCAATGCTCCAAAGGCTGTCACCTGGTTCAATTAATCTACTTGTGTAACAGATCTCAATAGCATCTGAGGTTCTCTGTTGATCTATTTCCTTTGCCGAAACTCGGAACATTCCAAAGTACATACAGCTGCAGAGAATAAAAAGAATACTGCATATTACCCAAACCAGAATGACGAATAACACCATGTTTCTTCTTTGAATTTACTGAATGATTTCCTGAATACATTTTTCATAATCCTTTTCCTCTCTTTTCGCTTACTGTATACCTATCTTCTGTTATTGCTATGTATCGAACATCTGTTCTTTTATGTTTTCATTATATCGTTCGAACAAATGTTGTCAAGCATTCACTTCATGAAAACCGAACATATTTTCGCAACAAATGTTTGCTTTCTGAAAAAATGCTGTGTTATTATGTTCTTATGATTATAGTAGATTCGGAGGGAACAATATGTCAGAAGGGAATATTACTCCTAAGCAAAAAGAGACTTTTAGAATATATAAAAGACCAGATTTTAACAAGAGGCTTTCCGCCGGCAGTTCGTGAGATCTGTGAGGCTGTGAATTTAAAGTCTACCTCTTCCGTTCATTCGCATCTGGAGACACTGGAAAAGAATGGTTACATAAGAAGAGACCCTACCAAGCCTCGTGCAATTGAGATTCTGGATGATAATTTCAACCTGACAAGAAGAGAGATGGTGAATATTCCGATCATAGGCCGTGTCGCTGCCGGCGAACCGCTTCTTGCAGAACAGAATATTGAAGATTATTTTCCTATTCCTGTAGAATATATGCCAAACAAGCAGACATTTATGCTTCAGGTACAAGGTGAAAGTATGATCAATGCAGGAATTCTGAGTGGGGATTATGTTATTGTTGAGCAGACTCCATCTGCTGAAAATGGGGAACAGGTAGTTGCACTGATTGAAGATGGCGCTACAGTCAAGACTTTCTATCGTGAAGAAGGTATTATCCGCCTGCAGCCGGAGAATGATGCATATGATCCGATCATTCTTACAGATGTCACTATCCTGGGTAAGGTAATCGGTGTTATCCGTATGTATTAAATCCATTACTGGATATAGGATTTTAATTAGAACTCAAGTATAAAAAACTGGCAGAATGTAGTACTCCACTACTCTTCTGCCAGTTTTTTATAACTCTCATTATTTATGCTCAAGATCTTCAACAGACACATGATGTCCATCTTTCCAGATTCTCTCCAAATTGTAGAACTGTCTGTTCTCACGATCAAAGACGTGTACAATAATATCACCAAAATCAAGTAACACCCATCTTCCGGATGCATTTCCTTCTCTCTGTACCAGAGAATATCCTGCTTTATGCAATTCTTCCTCCACATTGTCCACAAGGGCATTCACCTGACTGTCACTGTTTCCATTTACTATCAGGAAATAATCTGCAAGTACAGACACGCCTGAGATATCGATGATCTGGATATCTTCTCCTTTTTTATCACTGAGGGCTGTATATGCCAGCTTTGCCATTTCTTTTGACTGATTCATCTTTTATTCTCCTTTATCGCTATAATATTGATAAGTTTCAATGCTCATCGGATCTACCGGCTTACCATTCTTACGCAGATAATTAACCGTATTCCCTGCACAAAGACAGATTGCGTGGTCAATATCGACAAACACAGTTTCACGGATCTCCTGAAGACCAGGAATTATCTTTCTGTTCGGTTCAATATAATCAGCAATATAAATAATCTTCTCAAGCATTGTCATCTTCGGTCGTCCTGTTGTATGCCATGTAATTGCACTTAAAACGCCTTTATTGGTCACACCATACTCTTTCTCCGCGAAATATGCTCCCAGTTTCGCATGGACCAATGCCGGCATCTCAAGTTCTGATTGTGTAAGCAGAATACCGTGCTTTTTGACATCTCTCAACCTGTTCCTGCGCAGAACCATACTTTCCACAATCATGCAGAAGTCCTGCCATCATAGCATCATCGATATCTTCATGATAACGCATTGCAAGAGATGCTGCTGTATACATAACTCCGATTGTATGTTCAAAATCGATCCTTTTTTCAGCATTTTTTTCCAGTTGTTTTCTAATGTCAATGAAAGCTTCTTTCATAATCGTGTTCTATCTCCTCTCTGGTTACTGTTCACTCCCGTGTCAATCACTTCGCTGATTGACACGGAGGATGCATGTTTTGGCTTGAATGCATCTCGTCATTTTGACAAGTGCAGATAAAATATGCTTTAAATATATAGATTCTTTTCTTTAATATAATCCGCGACAACATCAGGCACCATATAACGCACGCTGAGTCCCTTTGCTGCCCTTTCTCTTATTGTAGTAGAGGAAATCTCTACCAACGGTGCGCGAAGCAGTTCTATATGCGCTCCGTATGCTTCCGTGAGATATCGTATCTGTCCCTTCATTGCTGAAGCATCTTTGTCGTCACGCATTGCTGCAAGAATCGTACAGGTCGTAAAAATTTCTCTGAAATCTTTCCACTCTTCAAAAGCAAACAGAGAATCCGCTCCGAGAATAAAATAAAATTCATCTTTTGGGTAGATCTCGTTAAAATGCCTCATTGTCTGATACGTATAAGAGTGCTTCTTCGTATCCGCTTCTGAAAGATTCAATGAGAAATTTGGATTACTTTTTATTGCAAGACGAACCATCTCGATCCTGTGATGCATTGCTTCTTCTGTATCGAGTGTCTCTTTGTGTGGAGGATTTCCATTCGGTAAAAACCAGATCTCATCAAGTCCAAAATCTTCATAAGCAAACTCACCAAGAAGAAGATGACCGATATGAATCGGCTCGAATGTACCACCCATAATACCAATCTTCATTGTCTGTACCCGTTCCTTTTCTACTATGGAAAACACGCTCTGCGAGTTTCCTATATTCAAATTCAGCTTCCGAATCATATAATAACTCAGAAGCTGAAAAAATAATTATTTTGGAAGCTGAATTTTCTTTTTATCGTCTTTTCCTTCTTTGTAAAGAACGATTTTCTTTCCGATTACCTGAACAACCTGAGACTGTGTTCTCTCTGCAAGTGTCTCTGCGATTTCTCTCGGATCATCCATGCAGTTCTTTAAAACACTGATCTTGATCAGCTCACGTGCTTCCAGTGCCTCGGCAATTGCCTCCGTAAGCCCCGGATTCATGCTTGCTTTTCCAACCTGGAAAATCGGATCCATTGTCATCGCAAGTCCTTTTAAATAGGCTCTCTGTTTTGTAGTCATAATATTCTCCTTATTTATAATAATCAAACTGAAGTCCGTACATTCTAACTGTGTCACCTTCCTGGATGCCAGCTCTCTCAAGATCTGCAAGAATACCTGAATCTTTCAGGAACTTCTGGAAGAATGCAAATCCCTTCTCTGAATCAAGATTCGTATATCCAAGCATTTTCTCAATCTTCGGACCTTCAACTACATACATTCCATCTGCCTGTTCTACCGTATAAGGAAGATCTTCATAGATCAGTTCATCATCCGGGAAGTATTCCTGCTCGAATACTACCGGTTTCTGATCTAGCTTCTGAAGCTCGTTACTTACGTAGTAGAGAAGATCAGAGATTCCTTTTCCTGTAGCTCCGGAGATAGGAAATACTTTGATTCCCTTTGGCTCAAACTCATCTTTCAAGCGCTGAACCGGATCATCTTCCGGATCATAGATCAGATCCGTCTTGTTTGCTGCGATTACCTGCGGACGTTCCGCAATTTCCGGATTGTAAGCAGCAAGCTCTGCATTGATCTTATGAATATCATCAACCGGATCACGTCCTTCTGTTCCGGCTGCATCAACAACATGGATCATTAACTTTGTTCTCTCGATATGGCGAAGGAACTCATGTCCAAGACCAACACCTTCGGATGCACCCTCGATTAGTCCCGGGATATCAGCCATAACGAATCCCTTTGCTCCATCCAGATCGACAACACCGAGATTCGGATTCAATGTTGTGAAATGATAGTTTGCAATTTTCGGTTCCGCATTTGTAACACGGGAAAGCAATGTAGATTTACCAACGTTCGGGAAACCAATCAGACCCACATCTGCGATCACCTTCAATTCCAGATTCACTTCCAGCTCTCTTGCCGGCTGTCCCGGCTGTGCATACTTCGGAACCTGCATGGTAGAAGTAGCAAAATGCTGATTTCCAAGTCCGCCTCTTCCGCCTTTTAAGACAACCTGACGTCTGTTCTCTCCGGACATATCAGCGATAACTTTTCCTGTAACAGATTCTTTAATTACTGTACCCTCCGGCACACGAAGAACAAGGTCTTTTCCGTCCTTACCGTGACAGCGGCGCTTTCCGCCCTGTTCCCCATCTTCGGCAGCAAATTTTCTCTTATGTCTGTAGTCAACAAGAGTATTCAGCCCTTCATCTACTTCGAAGATCAGGTCTCCGCCGTGTCCACCGTCTCCACCGTCCGGTCCGCCGTTTGGTACATACAGTTCTCTGCGGAAGCTGCAGTGACCGTCTCCGCCTTTACCGGAACGGATCAATATCTTAGCTCTGTCTGCAAACATATTATTCTCCTCTTAATTTGTATCAACAACTGTTTCTGTATCTTTATTCACATCATATATGCGTAAATTTCTTCATCATCTGACAATAAAGATTTCTTTGAAAGAAAAATGCCTCAGACCTTAAAAAATCGTCTGAGGCTTCCTTTTGCCATGTATGCGAGTGAAAAGATTCCGTCGGAACTTTCCAGCCAAAACTGATTACTCAGCTACTGGATAGATAGAAACCTGTTTCTTATCTCTTCCTTTTCTTTCAAATCTTACTACACCGTCTACAAGTGCAAACAGAGTGTCATCTCCACCGCGTCCTACGTTAAGTCCTGGATGGATCTTTGTTCCACGCTGTCTGTAAAGAATGTTACCAGCTTTTTACAAACTGTCCGTCTGCTCTTTTAGCGCCCAGTCTCTTTGCCTCGGAGTCACGACCGTTCTTTGTAGAACCAACTCCATTTTTTATGAGCGTAAAAACTGAAGATTCATTTTCATCATGGTAATTACACCTCCTTGAAAATTATGTCGATATATTTCTCGTAGTCATTGCTGTCTTCTATCTCTTCCAGACCAAGAATCATGGAATCCAGCAATAATGTGGCATCATGTGATGGTATTCCGTCAAAACGGAACTCAATACTTCCGGTATCTTCATCCGAAACGCAGCTTGTCTCATCATCTGTAAAACGCTCAATTGAATTCAGCGCATTGATCACGAGAGCGGATACTCCGGCACAGACAATGTCTTCACCGGCCTCTGCATATCCCGCATGACCCTCCATATCAAACCCAGCATATTCCTGCCGTTCGGTCTTATAAATGGTTACCTTAATCATCAGAAACAGATTAAGCGTTGATCTTTTCGATCTTTACTTCTGTGTACTGCTGTCTGTGACCGTTTTTCTTATGGTATCCAGATTTTCTCTTATACTTGTAAACGATAACTTTCTTTGCTTTACCGTCACCGATTACAGAAGCTGTAACTGTTGCACCTTCAACTGTTGGGTTACCAACAACCATTTTGTCGTTGTTAACTGCAAGTACCTGGTCAAATGTATAAGTCTCACCAGCTTCTACCCCAAGTTTCTCTACTCTAATGATATCGCCTTCAGCTACTTTGTACTGTTTACCACCTGTTGCTATAATTGCGTACATATGGCACCTCCTATTATCATTACTCGCCAATTACGGTGTCTGCAAAATAATTTTGCAAGACTTTAAAACCTCATTGTGCGGCATACCTGTATATATTAGCATATGATTTTTCAAAAATCAAGTCTTTTTCCAAAAATTCAAAAATAATTTTCAACGCTTATCAAAAACTGCAGAACCGTTCACAATTAATGTGTAATTATAATCCCAGTAATTTTACTGCTGTCCAGCAAAAATCTGATTTCGTTCTTCCTCTTCCAAAGGCATTTCCTTCAAAATCTCTACAAACTTTTTCTGATCTGCCCACGGAGAATCAGTTCCAAAACACAATCCTGTCTGCACCGTGTCCGCGTACCATACGAAGAAACTGTTCTTGCGGCATACGGTCAAGAATCACACCTGTATCGAAATAAACATTTCTTCCAACCAGCCGTTCTTCCACCTCACTCCATAGCTCATTACCACCCATGTGTGCAAGCACCAGTTTCTCTGGTTCCACTTCATTCAATACTTCTTCTGCCATGGCCGGCGTGCAGTGTATATTATCCGGACACTTCGGATCTTGACCTGCATGCACGCTGATTATCAGTCCAAGCTCAGTAGCATAGGAAATAATTCTCTTATAACGGATATCGTTAAAATAAGTATCCTGATAATCCGGATGAAGTTTGATTCCTTTCATGCCCATATCCTGAATCTGTCTCAGTTCTTCTTTATAATTCTCACTTTCCGGATGCAGACTTCCAAAAGAAATGAGTGTCCCTTCCTGAAAATGTGTTGCAAATTCATTGATTGTATGAAACTGACCTGGTCTGGTTGCAATCGGAAGCACGATAGAATGATCAATACCTGCCTGTTTTGTAGATTCTTTTAGCCCTTTCCATGTTCCATCGGTAAACGGATTCATGTCACCGCCTGTCTTTGACAGGAAATCAATCGTTCTTGCAGCAATTTTATCTGGAAACATATGCGTGTGAAAATCTATGATCATAGTTTCTCCTTTAAATTCTTGTATTTACAAAAATGTCATAAATTGCTTTAATTGCTGCATCAAAATCGTGATTTCTCACACCAATGATAATATTCAGCTCACTGGATCCCTGATCGATCATCTTTACGTTAACATTTGCATGTGCCAGTGCTGAGAATATTCTTCCGGAAGTTCCTCTTGTGGCACGCATACCGCGTCCTACAACCGCGATCAGCGCAAGATCTGATTCCAGTTCCAGGAAATCCGGTTCAACTGCACGATGGATTCCCGCAATCACTTTCTGCTCTCTCTCAGCAAATTCGTCCTGATGAACGAAAATTGTCATAGTGTCAATTCCAGATGGCATATGTTCAATAGAAATTCCATTATCTTCAAATACTGTCAGAACTTTACGACAGAACCCTACCTCTGAGTTCATCATGGCTTTTTCGACTGTAATGGAGGCAAAATCCTTCTTACCAGCCACACCAGTGATCGTAAATCTCGGTTTCTGGCATGTTGCTTCAACAATCAGAGTTCCCTTGTCTTCCGGAGCATTAGTATTCCGGATGTTGATTGGAATTCCTTCTCTTCTTACAGGGAAGATTGCGTCTTCGTGAAGAACTGTTGCACCCATGTAAGACAACTCACGAAGCTCTCTGTAAGTAATCACGTCGATTGCCTTTGGATTCTTGATAATACGCGGATCTGCAATCAGGAAACCTGATACGTCTGTCCAGTTCTCATACATATCTGCATGTACTGCTCTTGCTACAATAGAACCTGTAATATCAGATCCTCCTCTGGAAAATGTATGGATTGTTCCGTCCGGATTAGATCCATAGAATCCAGGAATGACTGCCCGCTCTGTATGCGCCAGTCTCTCGGATAATACTTCGTTTGTCTTCTCAGCGTCAAATTCTCCTTCTTCATCAAAGAAAATGACTTCAGCTGCATCAATAAATTCATATCCCAGATAAGCTGCCATGATAATACCATTCAGATATTCTCCTCTGGAAGCAGCGTAATCTCTCCCGATCTTTTTGCTGAAATTTTCCCGGATCGTCTTAAATTCATCGTCCAGAGAGATCGTAAGCTCCAATCCATTAATAATAGAATCATATCGATCTTTGATAACTTTCAGGATTTCTTCAAAATCCTCTTCTCTGTCATCATCTAAAATTTGCCTGTCCGTAACATTTATACAAAATGGTCTGTCACTTTTGTGTCACCAGAATTGACGCTTTCCAGGCGCTGACGGAACCACATAACGTCTTGTCTCTTCTTTTCGGATAATAGCTCCTACTTTTTTAGAACTGAGCAGCACTGGTCCCAGTGAACTTCCTCCGAATTTTACGACCTTTATCATCTTTTTTGGTATTCCTCCACATAACATATCTAGTAATGCTGAATAATTTATCATCCTATGAAAAAACCTTATCTTCTGATATATTACCTTATTTTTTCCTAAGCATCTGCAATGGAATATCTGTATTAATACGACTCCATTTTATGCCCACCTTTTCGTGCACCTTCCACATTTTCAAGTCTATCATCAAAGAACAGTGCCTGTTCCGGAACGATTTTATAACGCTTAAGAAGGATCTCATAAATCTTTGGATCCGGCTTCATACATTTCTCTTTCCAGGAAAATACCCCCTCCGTCAAATGTTTTCAAAAAGCTTAATTGCTCCTCTGACTGACAGTACATTTCGTCGGAATAATTGGACAGATAGTACATTTTCATTCCTTTTTCACGAATATACGAAAGCCAACGTTCTGTTACCGGATACGGGACAATGGCCGCGCCAAATCCTTCGAACACTTTGCGGATATCTTCTTCAATTTCCGGATCATTTTCAATAAACGAGTCAAGCCACTCCTGTGTCGTGTAAAGTCCAGAATCACCTTTATCCCAGTCATCACTACGAAATACTGCATCTGCTACACGGTCAAACATCGTACCTTCATAGCCAAAATCATGAAGATAGTCCTCCCACGCAAAATGTATCAATACATTTCCAATATCAAAAATTACGGTATCAATATTTTCTGTCAGATAGTTATCCATAATTATCTCTCCTTCTTTCAAGAATACCTCGCTAAAAAAACCGCTGTTAATCTTTATGAATAACGTCAGCAAACTGTGCGTTTGCGGCTTTTGCAAGATCTTCAGGCAACAAAGTCAATTGCATGCCCAGCTTTCCACCGCTGACATGCATATGATCCAGTTCTTTTGCATCTTCCTGGATCACTGTTGGAAACTGTTTCTTCATTCCGATTGATGTACAGCCTCCCCGCACATATCCAGTCACCTTTGTCAATTCTTTCAGATGAAGCATCTCCAGCGATTTTTCACCTACAACTTTTGCAGCCTTTTTAAAATCAATTTCTTCCTCGATAGGAATAACAAAGACATAATGCCCTCCGCTTTTTCCTGTTGTTACCAGTGTCTTGTATACATATTTATGATCATACCCTAACTTGTCCGCAGTCTCAATACCGTCTGAAAATTCATCACATTCATATTCTTCATATTCATATGGAATCTTCATACGATCCAACATACGCATGGCATTTGTCTTTACTTCTTTTTTACTCAAGTCAATCACTCCTTGTCTTATCGAACAAAGAATGCGCCTCGGCACATTCTCGCTGTAAAAAAGCACGTCAAACTACTCTTTCTAACTAAGAACAGACCATCGGTGTCCCAAGTGCCTCAAGGGGCACCAGTTTTTCCAGCCTCGTCCCTTGCATATACATCGAGGCGATTATAGAACAACGGTGCATCTTCCTGCCCAATATATTTCAGAAATGTTTCCATTACAAGATCTGGTTTCAAGTTCTGTTCGCTACCAGTTGCCAGATATAGATATATATAATCTTCCTTTATTTCTGACCCGTAAATCATCGGCTTAATATCAACTTCTTTTTCCGCTCTTCTTTGTCTTCTTCCAAACCAAAATCTGCTCCTGACTTAAAAACCTCCTCCCAGGATTCTTTCCATTCAGACGGAATATTTCTTCGAACATCAGAACTCTTTCCTGATTCCAGTAAAAAGCACCTGATAATCGGAGGCTGCCGTAATCGTCATACCACTGGCCTTTTTCCTCCTCGGAAATCTGCACCATACTTACCATCTCGATTCCTTCTACGCTGACTGCATTCATTCCGGGCCACCGCTTCTTTTGAATCAATCGGCTCTGTCAATTCAATATCCAGATATTCTCCGTCACTGGTAAGGCCGATTCCTAGTGGCTGAGCAAATTGACATGATCATATGCGGACTGTATCCGCCGCTGAA
>ENA-OQES01000484-OQES01000484.1-human-gut-metagenome-genome-assembly--contig:-NODE-484-length-16826-cov-4.197138_pt1 | contig 16826 bp, 23 predicted proteins | sample MGYA00242798_ERZ504641 | MGnify/ENA primary metagenome ERZ504641 (study PRJEB26092, sample SAMD00036327) | human gut metagenome | host: Homo sapiens | study: EMG produced TPA metagenomics assembly of... | reverse complement strand
AAAATTCTAAGATCGGAGCTGGTTCTGTAGTGCTTGAAGAGGTTCCACCGAACTGTACAGTTGTCGGTGTGCCGGGACGAATCGTCCGCATGGACAACAAGAAAGTCCCAAGAAGTGATATGGATCAGGTACATTTACCGGACCCGGTAACTTACAGATATTCGAGAACTGCAGGAAGAGAATATAAAACTTCACAAACGTTTGGAATCTATGATAAAATATATGCGATGTGTGGAGAAAGAAAATAAGGAGAGTAAGAACGATGAAGATTTATAATACAATGTCAAAAAGAAAAGAAGAGTTTGTTCCTCTAGAGGAAGGAAAAGTAAAGATGTATGTATGCGGTCCGACTGTATATAATTACATCCATATTGGAAATGCAAGACCAATGATCGTGTTTGATACTGTCCGCAGATATTTTGAATACAAGAATTATGATGTGAATTATGTATCTAACTTTACGGATGTCGATGACAAGATCATCAAGAAAGCAAACGAAGAAGGCGTTACAGCAGAAGAAATCTCACAGCGTTATATTGCAGAGTGCAAGAAAGATATGGATGGCATGAATATTGAGCCGGCAACAAAGAATCCGCTTGCAACAGAAGAGATTGACGGTATGATCAGCATGATTGAGACACTGATTGAGAAAGGCTACGCATACGAGAAGAACGGAACTGTATATTACCGTACAAGAAAGTTCAAAGATTATGGTAAATTATCCCATAAGAACCTTGATGATCTTCAGTCAGGCGGACGTACCCTTCTTGTAAGCGGTGAGGATGAGAAAGAAGATTCTCTGGATTTTGTTCTCTGGAAACCGAAAAAAGAAGGCGAGCCTGCATGGGTTTCCCCATGGGGTGAGGGACGTCCGGGATGGCACATTGAGTGCTCAGAGATGTCCAAGAAATATCTTGGTGAGCAGATCGATATTCATGCAGGTGGGGAAGACCTGATCTTTCCACATCATGAAAATGAAATTGCACAGAGTGAAGCAGCGAACGGAAAAGAGTTCTCCAGATACTGGATGCATAACGGGTTCCTGAACATTGATAACCGTAAGATGTCCAAGTCTCTTGGAAATTTCTTCACAGTTCGCGAGATCAGTGAGAAGTATGACCTTCAGGTACTTCGTTTCTTCATGTTAAGCGCACATTACAGAAGTCCACTGAATTTCAGCGCTGAATTGATGGAAGCAGCAAAGAGCGGACTTGAGAGAATCATTACAGCAGCTGATCGTCTGAAATTCCTTATGGGAAGCGCGAAGACAGAAGATATGGCAGAGACAGAAGCAGAGAAGTTTGCAAAGTCAGCAGAATATGTTGGAAACTTTGAGAGCGCTATGGATGATGACTTCAATACAGCAGATGCGATCGCTGCAGTATTTGATCTTGTAAAATTCATTAATACGATGACAGACGAAGACAGTTCCAAAGAGTATCTTGAGAATCTGTTTGACCGTCTGGTAAGACTGACAGAAGTACTTGGAATTATTGTTGATAAAGAAGATGAGATTCTTGATTCTGACATTGAAGCACTGATCGCAGAGCGTCAGGCAGCAAGAAAAGAGAAAAACTTTGCAAGAGCAGATGAGATCAGAGATGAGCTTCTTGCGAAAGGTATCGTTCTGAAAGATACAAGAGAAGGAGTACAATGGAAAAGAGCATAACAGCAGGTTTAGAAGAGTATATCCGGACAATTCCCGGTATGAAAGAGATTGATGCAAAGCAGTGTTCCCCACTGGTTCTTGCTTATGTGGGAGACTGTGTTTATGATCTGATCATTAAGACGATGGTGGTCGGCCGTGGAAACAGGCCGGTCCACCGTCTCCATGAAGAGACAAGCCAGTATGTGCAGGCATCAGCACAGTCCTTTATGATGCGTTCCATGCAGGAGCATCTGAATGAGGAAGAACATGGAGTTTACCGGAGAGGAAGAAACGCACGATCTGTATCTCCGGCAAAGAATCAGTCAATTACAGACTACAGAAGAGCGACAGGTTTTGAGGCATTGATCGGACATTTATATCTGACAGGTCAGTATGAACGACTGACAGAGCTTGTAAGTATCGGACTTGAAAGCATTGAAAAAGAGATAAAGGAAAAAGGAGCAGAACATGCAGGAAAATAGAGAACAGGGAACAGAGACATTTGTAATTGAAGGAAGAAATGCCGTACTGGAAGCATTTCGTTCCGGACGTACGATTGACAAGATTTATGTTCTTGACGGATGTCAGGACGGACCGGTAAGAACAATTGTACGTGAGGCAAAGAAATATGGCTCACTGATCAATTTTGTGACAAAAGAAAGACTTTCCCAGCTCTCAGAGACTGGGAAGCATCAGGGTGTAATCGCGCATGCGGCAGCATATGAATATTCTACGATTGACGATATGCTTAAGCTGGCAGAAGAGAGAGGCGAAGCTCCGTTTCTGATTCTTTTAGACAATATTGAAGATCCGCACAATCTTGGCGCGATCATTCGTACAGCGAACCTTGCAGGTGCACACGGAGTCATTATTCCAAAGAGAAGAGCAGTTGGTCTGACAGCGACAGTTGCGAAGACATCTGCCGGAGCTTTGAATTATACACCGGTCGCAAAGGTGACGAATCTTGTGAAGACAATGGAAGAACTCAAGGAAAAAGGACTCTGGTTTGTATGTGCTGATATGGATGGCGAGCAGATGTATGACCTGAACCTGACAGGACCGATCGGTCTTGTGATCGGAAATGAAGGTGAGGGCGTTGGCCGCCTTGTGAAAGAAAACTGTGATTTCGTTGCAGGAATTCCAATGAAAGGTCAGATTAATTCTCTGAATGCATCTGTGGCAGCAGGCGTTCTTGCTTATGAGATCGTAAGACAGAGGATTTCGCAGAAATAAATATGAGTATTGCTCGAAAAAACGAGTGATAACAGGTGATAATCGGATGAGTAAGTATGACAGAATGACAGATGAGCAGCTTTTATGTGATTACAAAAATGGAAATCAGGAGATTATGGATTACCTGATGGTGAAATATAAATCCATGGTAAGGAAGAAAGCGCGTGCAATGTATCTGTTGGGGGGCAGAGAACGAGGATCTGATCCAGGAAGGAATGATCGGTCTGATCAAAGCAGTGCGGGATTTTGATGTAACGCAGAAAACATCATTTTCAAGTTTTGCAGAACTTTGTGTTTCCAGGCAGATGTACTCAGCGATTGAGGCGTCAAACCGAAAAAATGCATCTGCCTTTGAACTCCTATATTTCGCTGTATGAAGACAGTGAACAGGAAGGAGAAGGGAGAAGTCTTCCTTTAATTGACACGATAGAATCATCGAAGGAGAATGATCCGGAAGTTCTTTATTTTGGAAAAGAATATACAGAAGCTTTTGCGGAGCAGCTGAAAGAATTGCTCAGTCCATTAGAAAATCATGTTCTTTATCTGCATTTGATGGGAACCGACTATAGAACAATTGCAGAATTGCTTGGAAAGAGTCCGAAGTCAGTGGACAATGCACTTCAGCGGATCAAGACAAAAGCACAAAAGATTCTGCCGTAAAGGAGAAATACGGATGAAGAAAAAAGTACAATTACCTTTTGGCACTTGCAGTCTTTCTAGTGATCATGATCTGCTTTAACAAATTCGGATACATCATTTCTTACCTGGCCGCAATTGGCGGGTCTCTGGTTATGGGAAACAATGGAACAATGGTGGTTTATGAGTTCCTGATGAGTCATTTGAATCTGGTATCGGCAATTTTGTACCTTATGGTTCTGCCTATTCCTGCTTTATGGTATTATCTTGCTTTTCAGCTGCGTGAAGGAGGAATCCGTGCAATCCCAGGCAAATGCAGAAGAGTCGGATTGGAAGGATGTGTTTTAATTGTACTGTTTACTTTTGGTATGATACATGTGACCAGCATTATACTGGCAATCGTAGCACAGGTACTTCCGGATGCGATGGATAATTATCAGAATCTGATAGAAAATTCCGGCCTGACAGAATATTCGCTGATGTGGGTTTTCAGTACATTGATTCTTCCACCTCTTGTGGAAGAAATGATTTTCCGGGGTTTGATCCAGAAATATCTTGAACGTGCCGGAATGCATTGGATCCTGGCGAATGTTGTACAGGCGGTTCTGTTTGGAGTGTTCCATCAAAATCTCGTACAGGGAATTTATGCGGCACTTTTGGGGTTTGCACTTGGATTTGTGGCGCATCGCTATAACACCCTGGCGGCATCCATACTGATGCACATGTTCTATAATCTGATGGGAACGCTGATCGTAGATCTTGAGAGCAGATTCCTTCCGGCAATAGTAATGGGAATGATTATCCTGATCAGTATTCCGATGACAGTGAGTGCTGTGACGTTGATTTGTCTGACAACAAATAATTAAAAAAACAGAGGTTTGAGAAGATGAGATTTGTAATACAAAGAGTAACAGAGGCATCTGTTACGATTGATGGTGAGATATCCGGAAAGATTGGAAAAGGGTATCTTGTTTTGATTGGAGTAGCAGATACAGACACAAAAGAGATTGCAGACAAAATGATACGAAAAATGATCGGACTTCGTATTTTTGAAGATGAACAGGGAAAAACAAACCTTTCGCTTGCTGATGTGGACGGAGGTCTTCTTCTGGTTTCACAGTTTACGTTATATGCAAACTGTAAGAGAGGAAACAGACCAAGCTTTATTGAAGCAGGAAAACCGGATATGGCGAATGAGATGTATGAATATATCATTGAAAAATGCAGGGAATCAGTGGATGAAGTACAGACCGGAGAGTTTGGAGCTGATATGAAGGTTCAGCTGCTCAATGACGGGCCATTTACCATTTTGCTGGATTCAGATCAGCTTTAACTTGACAATCAAACTCAAGTAGTGTATATTTAATTTTGCGTTCTGCTGGAACGCAATAAGCTGTCTTGGCGCAGTCGGTAGCGCGTCGCCTTGGTAAGGCGGAGGTCGGGGGTTCAAGTCCCCTAGACAGCTTTGAATCTTTCCCCGGAAATGCCCGTAAGTGCGGTGTTTTCGGGGTTTTTCTTTTGTGAAAATTCCGATCCATAGGAATTTTACAGACTTTCCTATGGACTTACAGGCTTGAAAGAAAAAATGCAATTCCTTGTTGAGAATTCTTTCACTTGTCATGAAACATGTTATACTGAAGTTGATTGAAGTGGTGGTTCAAGGTGACGGGTTCTGCAGAAGGGGAAGCCGTATGAGCGAAAAGAATTATGAAACAAATGAATTAAAAGAACTGAAAGATGCGTTACAGACGTTTACAGAGTTTGTATGGGAGATGGAAGAATATCTGCCGGAATTTTATCATTTTTTTGATACGATGAGGCAGAACATTGAGATTTTTCTTCAGGTTGGCGGAGAGGATGAAGAACAGATTCATGAGATTCTGGAACGGGATTGGGAGAAAGCACATGCACCGCTTGTAGGAGTACAGTGTTATGATTTTCAAGAATCACATCCAGAGGCAGAAGCAGGAACTTGTGTTTATTTTGCGAATCTTTTGACAGAAATCGGTCGATTTTTTTGAACCGATGAGTATGTTGGGAGTGTTTTGAAAGAAGTGAAAAGGAGGAACGGATATGGCATCGCTTTTTAGAAGACATCACACCATTTTATGGGACAGGAGAACGGAATGGGAAAGGACAGACACTGGAAGAATTTCTGGAAGAATATGATCCATATCGATATGAAAAATCCGTGTTGTACAACAGACACAGTTGCTTTTTTTCTTATAAAGATGAACAGGCATTGAAAGAAGGACGATTAAAGGTGCTTTTGGTTAAGAGAGGAAATCATCCCAGTATTGGCTGTTGGGCTCTTCCAGGAGGATTTGTAAATTTGCGGGAGAATCTGGAGGATACAGCAAGACGGGAACTGCAGGAAGAGACCGGAGTCAGCGGACTTCCGGTGGAACAGTTTGCCTGTTATGGAGATTATCAGAGAGATCCGAGAGCAAGGATTATTACAAGTGCGTATCTTTCTATCGTAAAGGAGTCGGATGTAAGTGTAGAGGCCGGAGATGATGCGGCAGCTGCAGCATGGTTTGAGATAGAGATGGAACCGGAGACAGCATATGAAGAAGATGGATGGGAAAAGACGGAATATCATCTGACAATTCAAAATCAGGATCAGAAGAGAAATGCGGTTATCCTGAAAAAGGAGCGGACAGGATTGGTCAGAGAAAAATACTATGTTGTAAAAGAAGGTGGAGGAATTGCAGTGGATCACGCAGCTATTCTGGCACAGGCTTATGAATTATTAAAAGGCAGATTGTAAGAGCAGAGTTACTGTTCACTCCCGTGTCAATCACTCCGCTGATTGACACGGAGGATGCATGTTTTGGCTTGAATGCATCTCGCCCCATCGCCAAAGGCGATTTAAAATGGCGAGATGCGTTGCTGGTCGCACATTGTGTGAACAGTAACAGAGGAGGCGAAAAGAATCTCTTGTGGTTGTTCATTTTTATGTGATAAGATATTGAGCATGAAAGCCTGTAGGATAAATCACAATTCCGAAGGAATGTGACAGATCATCCGGATGGTACTTATGGTTAGTAGGAGGAAGATATGGAGAACGAAACAGTTTCAAAGAATTTTATTGAACAGGAGATAGATAAGGATCTGGCAGAAGGAGTTTACGATCATGTATGCACCCGTTTCCCGCCGGAGCCGAATGGATACCTTCATATTGGTCATGCGAAGTCTATCCTTTTGAATTATGGACTGGCAGAGAAGTATAATGGTGAATTCCATATGAGATTTGATGATACGAACCCGACAAAGGAGAAGACAGAATTTGTTGAGTCTATCAAAGAGGATATTAAGTGGCTGGGTGCTGACTGGAAGGATCATCTTTATTTTGCATCCGATTATTTTGATCAGATGTATGAGTGCGCTGTGAAGCTGATCAAGAAAGGAAAAGCATTTGTCTGTGATCTTACAGCAGAACAGATGCGTGAATATAGAGGAACACTTACAGAACCAGGAAAAGAAAGTCCATATAGAAATCGTTCTGTAGAGGAGAACCTTGAGCTTTTTGAGAATATGCGTGCCGGAAAGTATGCAGACGGGGAGAAAGTGCTTCGTGCAAAGATTGATATGGCATCACCGAATATCAATATGCGTGACCCGATCATTTATCGTGTTGCCCGCATGACACATCACAATACAGGAGATAAGTGGTGTATTTATCCGATGTATGATTTCGCTCATCCGATCGAGGATGCGATCGAGGGAATCACACATTCCATCTGTACACTTGAGTTTGAAGATCACAGACCGCTTTATGACTGGGTTGTGAGAGAATGTGAATTCGAGAACCCACCGCGTCAGATTGAGTTCGCAAAACTGTATCTTACGAATGTTGTAACAGGAAAGCGTTATATTAAGAAGCTCGTAGAAGATAAGATTGTTGATGGCTGGGATGATCCAAGACTGGTTTCTATCGCAGCGCTCAGAAGAAGAGGATTTACACCGGAGTCAATCAAGATGTTTATTGATATGTGTGGTATTTCCAAGAGCCAGAGCTCTGTTGATTATGCGATGCTTGAGTACTGTATCCGTGAGGATCTGAAGATGAAGCGTTCCCGTATGATGGCTGTGCTTGATCCGGTCAAGCTTGTGATTGATAACTATCCGGAAGGAGAAGTTGAATATCTGGATGTTGCGAATAATCTGGAGAACGAAGAACTCGGACAACGTAAAGTCCCGTTCTGTCGTGAACTTTACATCGAGAGAGATGACTTCATGGAAGAACCGCCAAAGAAATATTTCCGCTTGTTCCCAGGGAATGAAGTTCGTCTGATGCACGCATATTTTGTGAAGTGTGAAAGCTTTGTAAAGGATGAGAATGGTAACGTGACAGAAGTTCACTGTACTTATGATCCTGAGACAAAGGCTGGAAGTGGATTTACAGGACGTAAGGTGAAAGGAACAATTCATTGGGTTCCGGCACCATATGCACAGAAAGCAGAAGTAAGACTGTATGAGAACCTTGTAGATGAAGAGAAGGGTGTATACAATAAAGAGGATGGTTCTCTGAACCTGAATCCAAATTCTCTGAAGATTATCAAAGATGCTTATGTGGAGCCAAGCTTTGCAGATGCGAAAGCTTATGATAGCTTCCAGTTTGTAAGAAACGGATTTTTCTGTATCGATGCAAAGGATTCTACACCGGAGAATCTGGTATTTAACCGTATTGTTTCTCTGAAGAGTTCTTTCAAACTGCCGAAGAAATAAAAAACGGACTGCCGTGATCACAATGAGAAATTGTTCACGGCAGTTTTTCATAGTTATAGGTGTGATGCAGGGAGAGAACAAGAATGTATGAATTGACAATGAGTTTGAATCCAAAATCAAAAACTCCGCTGTACGAACAGATTTATGAATTTATCAAGGAAGAGATTCAGAATAACGTAATACAGAGTGGAGAGCGGCTTCCATCTACAAGAGCATTGAGTAAGCATCTGGTAGTGAGCAGGAGTACAGTAGAACTTGCATATGAACAGCTCCTGTCGGAAGGGTATGTGGAGGCAATCCCATGCAAAGGATATTTTGTCGCGAAGATCGAAGGTATATATCAGCTTCAGAAGAGACCGGAGATCAAAGTTGAACCGATTTCTTCAGGAGTGACAGAATACGCGTATGATTTCACTCCGAACGGTGTGGATCTCAACAGTTTTCCGTATAATATCTGGAGAAAATTATCCAAAGAATGCCTGATAGATGATAAGGCAGAGATGTTCCGATTGGGCAATCCTCAAGGGGAATATGGGCTTCGGAATGCGATCAGCAGTTATTTGCATCAGGCAAGAGGAATACATTGTCATCCGGATCAGATCATTATTGGAGCAGGAAGTGATTATTTGCTTATGCTTTTAACGACAGTGATTGGAAATGGTCATAAAGTTGCGCTGGAAAAGCCCAACCTATGGACAGGCCTATCGTTTGTTTGAACGATTAAGCTATAAAGTCTGTACTGTTGATATGGATCAAAGCGGGATGCGGATTGATGAATTAGAGAAATCAGGGGCGGATATTGCATTTGTCATGCCGTCTCATCAGTATCCACTTGGATGTGTTATGCCGATCCAAAGAAGAATGGAACTTTTGAAATGGGCAGATGGGGCGGAAGGCAGATATATTATTGAAGATGATTACGACAGTGAATTTCGATATAAAGGAAAGCCGATTCCGGCACTGCAGGGAAGTGATAGCAATGGGAAAGTGATTTATACAGGTACCTTTTCTAAATCACTGGCACCTTCTATTCGAATGAGTTATATGGTGCTTCCGGAACATATTTTGAAAATTTATCAGGAAAAATGCAGATTCATCAGTTCTACTGTCTCCAAGGTGGATCAGATGATTCTTCAGAAATTTATGGAAGAAGGCTATTATGAGCGACATCTGAATAAAACACGCGCATTATATAAGAACAGGCATGATGTTCTGATCAGCAGCCTTCGGAAGATGAAAGAGATTCTGGAAATTTCCGGAGAAAATGCAGGTGTTCACCTGTTGCTGCATTTTAAGACGGATGATTCCGAAAAGGATTTGATTGAAAAAGCAGCGAAACAAGGTGTCAGAGTTTATGGCTTATCAGAGTATTGTGTAAAAGATAATGAAGACAGTACAGGAAAAGCGGTGATTCTGTTAGGTTATGCAAACATGAATGAGGAGAGAATCCGTGCAGCAGTTCAACTACTCTGTAAGGCATGGGAATAGATGATAGGAAAAACAGGCTGTATTTTAATCAAAAAAGAGAAGCGGATCGTTCAATTTTACTAAGTGTAAGATTGAACGATCCACTTTCCTTTTTTATTATTCATTTTCAGCAATCGTATCATCTGATTCATCAGAAACTGCTGGTTGTGTTTCTACTTCAGAAGAGTCAGCGTTGTCAACATCAGATTTTTCAGTTAAATCATCTGGTCGGGCTGCCTGCAAAGATACATAAGATCTTTCCTGTGTTGGTTCAAGATCCTGATCCAGATCAAATGTATCGGAATCCGTTTCTTCTTTATTGCTATCGGTGCTATCTGCTTTTATATCAGAGGATGTACTCTTTGATTTTTTGATCAGACGAACAGTAAGAAGTCCGATTGCAGTACCAACAGTGCCAAGTCCAACTATCCATTTGATTAATTTTTTACAATTCTATAGTCTCCCTTCTATTAAACTAAATTTCATACTGATAAACAGTTTGCTCTCAGGGGAAAACCGCCTGATTTACTTTTTATTGTAATACTTTTATCGCAGAAATACAATATTTCTGACATTTAAATAAAAAAATGCGAAATAACGTTTTACAACCCTGCAAAAGTATAGTATAATTCTTAAGGCGGTAATGGTTATAAGTACCGCTGATTAATATTATTTACAAGCAAACATACGCAGGAGGGTTTGAAATGGTAAAAGCAGTAGTTGGTGCAAACTGGGGCGATGAAGGAAAGGGTAAGATCACAGACATGCTCGCCAGAGAGGCAGATATCATCGTTCGTTTTCAGGGTGGTGCGAATGCAGGCCATACAATTGTGAATGATTACGGAAAATTTGCGCTGCATACACTGCCATCAGGTGTGTTCTATGGACATACGACCAGCATCATTGGTAATGGTGTCGCACTGGATGTGCCGCGTCTTTTCGCAGAGGTACAGTCTATAGTAGAAAAAGGTGTTCCGATGCCGAAGATTCTTGTATCCGACAGAGCACAGATGGTAATGTCTTATCACAAGAATTTTGACGCATATGAAGAAGAGAGACTCGGAGGAAAATCTTTCGGTTCCACAAAGTCAGGAATTGCTCCGTTCTATTCAGATAAGTATGCAAAGATCGGTTTTCAGGTTAGTGAGCTGTTTGATGATGAACTTTTGAAGGAGAAGGTTGTGCGCGTGGCAGAGCAGAAGAATGTACTGCTTGAGCATTTATACCACAAACCACTGATTAATCCTGATGAGTTATATAACGAACTGATGGAATATAAGAAAATGGTAGAGCCGTTTGTAGCTAATGTATCTCTTTACCTTCATGAGGCAATCAAAGAAGGAAAGACAGTTCTTCTTGAAGGACAGTTAGGATCCATGAAAGATCCGGATCACGGAATTTATCCAATGGTTACATCTTCCTCAACACTTGCAGGATACGGTGCGATCGGAGCAGGAATCCCACCATACGAGATCAAGCAGATCGTTACAGTATGTAAAGCATACTCAAGTGCAGTAGGAGCCGGAGCTTTCGTAAGTGAGATCTTTGGAGAGGAAGCAGACGAGCTTAGAAGACGTGGTGGTGACGGCGGAGAGTACGGCGCTACAACAGGACGTCCAAGAAGAATGGGATGGTTTGACTGTGTTGCATCCAAATATGGCTGCAGAATGCAGGGAACAACAGATGTAGCATTTACAGTACTCGACGTACTCGGATATCTGGATGAGATTCCGGTATGTGTTGGTTATGAGATCAACGGAGAAGTTACTACAGAATTCCCGGTAACACATCTTCTTGAGAAGGCAAAACCGGTTTACAAAGTTCTTCCGGGATGGAAAGAAGACATCCGTGGAATCAAGAATTACGAAGACCTTCCGGAGAATTGCCGTAAATACATCGAATTCATTGAGAAAGAGATCGAGTATCCGATCACAATGATCAGTAACGGACCAGGAAGAGACGATATTATTTATCGTAATAAATAATGAAACAGAAATACAGGACAGGAAGTGAAAGCTTTCCGTCCTGTAATTTTTTATATATTAGAATATATGAAAAACGCTCCGCTTAGGATGCGCACTGCGGCGTACAATGTAGTTGTCACTCCGACTTAGGGATTTGCCCGGAAAACTAAAAAAAGATAGTAATAAATCAGAAGGTTCCTCATATAATATATAGCTGAGCAAAAAAAGAAGGAGGAATTCGATGGAAGAGAACAGCAATGAAAAAGACAGAGAAAATTTATCCATGGAAGAATATCTGAAGAGGAGACAGGCAGTAAAAAACCCGGGAAACAGCTTCACGTGCATCCCGGGGAGTAGATTCTGTCAGTGCATTACTGACTGCAGTATTTTATTTATGATCAAGAATTGTCTTTGGAATCATCTTTCAACAGTCGTGTGACCATCAGCAGTCCATAGAGAATAACAGGAACAAAAATGGTTGCAGCGATAGATGCTTTAAGAAGATCAGAAGCAACAGGCGAATCAATCAGTGCAAAAATCAGTGTGCACAAATACATTGCGATAAGAATAAAAACCCCCAGCAGTGCAGAAATACGTTTCAGTTTTTTCATGTAACCAGTCCTTTCATACGCCAATATAGTAATAGTAACAGTATATATCAAATAATTGTTTACGGCAAATAAATTTGTTATATAATAGAAGGGCGATTGAATTCGAAGTTTAAAGATAAAGGAGCAATATACAATGAGTGAGAAATGTTTATTAGACCAGTGGCGTGATATGGCCTATGACCGCAATCTTCCGAAAGATCAGCTGGAGAAGTTCTGGGGAACATACTTTACAATCGAAAGAGAGATTTATGAGCAGCTGCTCGAGAACCCGGATGAAGAAGTGAAGGGAACAGTGAAAGAACTTGCTGAGAAATATGGACAGGATGTCATGACAATGGTTGGATTCCTTGACGGAATCAATGACAGTCTGAAGACAGCAAACCCGATCGAGACAATGGAAGAAGATACAGTTGTAAGTCTTGCATTTGATAAAGAACTTCTTTACAAGAACATGATCGATGCAAAAGCTGACTGGCTGTATGGACTCCCACAGTGGGATAAGATCTTTGATGCAGAGACAAAGAAACGTCTGTATCGTGAGCAGAAACAGTCCGGTACAGTTCGCAAGGCGAAAAAGATCGGAAGAAATGATCCATGTCCGTGCGGAAGTGGAAAGAAATATAAATTCTGCTGTGGAAAGAACGCATAAGAATCAGATTACTGGCGGTATGTATTGAGAGATACATACCGTTTTGTGTTTTTGGATATAAGTGTATATATTTAAAAGAAAGGGACATACTGATATTGTTCTAATAAGATTAAGAGGAGGAAATCAGTATGCCAGAATTAAGCTGTACCGTACAGACATGTGTACACAATTATCAGTATCTTTGCGAACTGGATAAGATCCAGGTGGGAGGAAACAGTGCGAAGAATGCGCAGGAGACCTGTTGCGATAGCTTTGAAGAAAGAAGAGAGGGAAGTTATAGCAATAAGACGGATTCGATGAAGTCTGTTTCAGATTGCTCAGACGTTGACTGCCAGGCGAAAGATTGCAGATATAATGAAGAGTGCAAATGTCACGCAGGGAAAATCAGTGTAGAAGGCGGTGACGCCTGCCACAGCAGTGGGACAGAATGTGCAACATTTGATTGTTGCTGTAATTGAGTATCAGATAAAAGTATAAAATCGTGATAAATAGAAAGAGATTTGGAAGAGGGGATCTTCTGAATCTCCTTTTTTCTACTGTTGACTCTATTGTTGTAACCGCGTTATAATCGTAATATGTATATTTAACAGAAGAAAGGAAATGATCGTACATGAGTGAATATCGACAGGATGAGCATACGACAGCGAAAGAGGCGTCAAAGACTCATACAGATCAAAGTTATAGACACAATTCGCGGGAAGAACATGAAAAAACGAAGGTATAGCTTCAAAGAACAGGCCATAAAAAGTATGACGTTGTTCTTCGTAAGTTGCGACATGTATCTTATTTTATTTTGCACTTTTGAGATTGGGACAGATTTCATCTGTATTTAAGCAGTTTTTAACAGTGGCAAAACCTATTATTTATGGACTGGCAATTGCATATTTGCTGAATCCGATTGTGAAGTGGATAGACCGTCGGATGATTCCGCTTTTGGAGAAACATTGTCCCAAATTAAAGAAGAAAAAATCAGATATCAAGAGGAGTTGGAATCTTCGTATCTGTCATCTTAATGTTGGCATTGATTACTACACTTCTCAATATGATGATTCCGGAGTTATATGGAAGTATCCGCGACATGATTTTCACTGTGCCGAGTCAGATGAACCGGTTTATCCATGAATTCAGTAAGATGCATTCTTCTGATTCAACAGTTGGAAAGATGTTGGCGAGCATAGTTGAAGAAGCAAGTGATTTTGTTCAGAACTGGATGAAGACAGATTTGATGGAGAAAGTGAATCTGTGGATGACACAGCTTACTGTGGGAATGATTCAGATGGTTCGTGAAGTCTTTAATTTTCATTATTGGAATCATTGTCTCTATTTATGTTTTGTTTAGCAAAGAGAAGTTCCAGAAACAGACAAAGAAGCTGATCTACGCTGTATTTCGTCCGGGACAGGCTAACATGATTCTCCAGATTGGCGGGAAAAAGTAATGAGATCTTCGGTGGATTTATTATCGGAAAGATTATTGATTCTCTGATTATCGGAGTAATCTGTTTTATAGGATTATCAATTCTGAATATGCCATATACAATGCTGGTCAGCGTGATCGTAGGAGTGACAAATGTAATTCCATTCTTTGGACCGTATATCGGAGCAATTCCGAGTGCAATTCTGATTCTGCTTGCAGATCCATTGAAAGGGCTCTATTTTATCATTTTTGTTATTGCATTGCAGCAGTTTGATGGAAATGTGCTGGGACCAAAGATTTTAGGAAATTCGACAGGACTTTCCTCATTCTGGGTTGTTTTCTCAATCCTGATCGCAGGGGGATTATTTGTATTCCGGGAATGCTTTTTGGTGTACCGACATTTGCGGTGATTTATTATATTGTAAATATGCTGGTTAATTCTATCCTGAAGAAAAAAGAACTTCCAACAGATACAGAGTGCTATGGGAAGAACGGATATGTAGATTCCGAAGGAATTTATATACAGAAAGAAAAACAGGAAGAGATAAAAGAAATACAAGAAGAAAAGGGAGATAAGGACAATGCCGATTCGAGTACAAAATGATTTGCCGGTAAAAGAAATATTGGAACAAGAGAACATCTTTGTGATGGATGAGCTGCGTGCGGCACATCAGGATATCCGTCCGATCAGTATCGGACTTCTGAATCTGATGCCACTTAAGGAAGATACAGAACTTCAGATTCTGAGAGCACTTTCAAACTCTCCGCTGCAGGTGGATGTTACTTTCGTAAGAGTGACAAGTCATGTATCAAAGAATACATCAACAAGTCACATTTATAAGTTCTATGAAGCTTTTGATGATATCAAGGATAAAAAGTTTGACGGATTTATTATCACGGGCGCACCTGTAGAACAGATGCCGTTTGAAGATGTAGATTATTGGGAAGAACTGAAACGTATTATGGAGTGGACAAAGACAAATGTTGTGTCTACACTTCATCTTTGCTGGGGAGCACAGGCTGGTATTTATTATCATTATGGAATTGATAAGGTACAACTTCCGGAAAAACGTTCAGGTTTGTTCTGGCACCATGTAAGGAACAGAAAGATTCCGATTGTCAGAGGATTTGATGATAAGTTTCTGGCACCGCATTCCAGACATACAGAAGTTCCGCAAGATCTATTGGAAAAAGATGACAGAATTACAATTCTTGCAGATTCGGAAGAAGCAGGAGTTTATCTTTGCATGGCGCAGGATGGACGTCAGATCTTTGTAATGGGACATCCGGAGTACGATAGAATGACACTGGATTCCGAGTATAAGAGAGATCTGGGAAAAGGATTGAATCCACAGATTCCGGAGAATTATTATCCGAACGACGATCCAGAGAAGAAACCAATGCTGACTTGGAGAGCGCATTGCAATAACCTATATACGAACTGGTTGAATTATTATGTATATCAGGTGACACCTTATGATCTGTATGGAACACCGTTCTAAAGGTTTGGATTAGAGAGTTTTAGTATAACGATAAGAAAAAACAAAAAAGCACCTTCGGAAGATACTATTCCTCCGAAAGTGCTTTTTCTATATCCTGTTGCCGATTACGAATATCCTCAACAACTCTGAAATCAATTCCTATCGCCCAATCCAGTTGTCGAAAGGATCCGGTTTTACAGATATGAAATCATTCTGTACATTCGCGCTGTTCAGCTTGATCTGCTGTCGGCTCTTTTCAGCAGCTTCTTCAGATTCAAATAGCTGATCTTCCGGCAGTGTCAGTGCGCCGCAGGAGCCGATCAGCTGAATGATATAGTTCTCCCCCTGCTTGCGTGCAATCTTTCCTTTACGGATTGTTGTGTTGTTCTCAAGAATATAGATAACATCATCTTTATTGTACATCATTTCACATCCTCTTCATCAAATTCCAGGGTGATATAGTTGAATCTGTCGTCCTTCCAGATCTTAATGACTTTGCCTTTGCGGGTCTTCAAGCGTTCCCGGTTCTTGAAATTCGTGCTTGCGCCGTAGGCATGCTCGAGCATATACCAATAGGAAGTGGGAAGCTCATGTTCGACAATCTCCAAATAATCACCGACAGAGCAGCAATCCGGCTGTTCTGTAGTAAAGTCCATTGTTCGCATACTCTCACCTTCTGTTTCGTGTCTATAGAATCTATTATACTCTAAACACAGAATATCTCAAGAGAATTATTTCACCAACTTGTTTTTTCACTTTCAAGTATTTTATAATAATGAATTGCAATGCTTGTGGGCAGGAAAGAATAAACTTCCTGTATACAAGATAAGAAGACAGATAAAAATGTGGTAACTGTTCAGAGCCAACCTTCAAAATGCTACGCATTTTGAAGGTGTGGCGTATCCGCCAAATAAAATTTCAAAAAGCAGTCTTAAAAATGCAAGCATTTTACCTCTTTTTGAAATTTTGCTTGGCTCTGAACAGTTACAAAA